>Ga0307492_10000135_pt1 | contig 32914 bp, 26 predicted proteins | sample SI3LmetaG_FD_202365 | JGI IMG/M metagenome (GOLD analysis project Ga0307492, IMG submission 202365) | Sea-ice brine microbial communities from Beaufort Sea near Barrow, Alaska, United States - SI3L | ecosystem: Environmental > Aquatic > Marine > Coastal | place: USA: Alaska | collected 2017-05-06 | reverse complement strand
ATGAGTCGCTTGAGCCATGCGCGCCTAATAATAAGTAAATGAAACATAACCTGATTATTACAATCTATGTTCTACGAGCAGTGGTATTATCTGTTCAACATATTGGCACTCAAAGCGCCAATAAAATATGTTAGGGTACTAATAAATAGCAACGTTATTAATAATTTTATATTGAGTGTCGAGGGAATTGTTATGGTTATTTTTCGTTTATGCATAATTTCATGGGTAATAATCATATTGGGTGCTTGTTCTGAGCAAGTACAGTATGAAGTAGATGCTGATGAGCAAGGTCATACCGCCCCAACACTCGCTACGATAAAGGTTAATAAAAGTTTATTAAGCAAATTACCTTTTAACGATCAAACCGATTTTAACGATGTTGAACGGGGTTTTATTGCCAGCGATGAAAGTTTGGTAGTGCTGGGAGCTAACAAAAAGGCTATTTGGGATATGCCAGCCTACGACTTTATTCAATATAAGGGAGAAAAGGGCAATGCACCGAGTAGTGTTAATCCAAGTTTGTGGCGACAAGCTGCTTTAAATAATCGTCACGGCTTATTTAAAATAAAAGAGGGACTTTACCAATTAAGAAACTTCGATTTGGCGAATATGACTATTATTGAAAGTGACAATGGTTGGATACTGGTTGATCCCCTTACCTCAGTAGAAACCTCTAAAAAGGCCCTCTCATTTGCTCAACAACACTTGGGTAAGAAAAAGATAAAAGCCATTATTTTTACACACAGCCACTTAGATCACTTTGGTGGAGTGCAAGGTATTTTGGACACACTAAGCGTTGATGAAAAAAGCAACTTAGAAATTATCGCTCCTAAAGGTTTTATGGAAGAGGCTGTTAGTGAGAATTTAATTGTAGGTGCTGCCATGAGTAGAAGGGCTGAATTTATGTATGGTAAGCGTTTAGCCCGCTCAAAAAGAGGTCATGTTGATTCAGGCTTAGGAAAAAATCCCGCGTTGGGAACTTTTAGCATTATAGAGCCCACTAAAATTATTGATGATTCAATTGATAAAATGCAGGTTGATGGTGTACGACTTATTTTCCAATTCACTCCTGGCGCGGAAGCGCCAGCTGAATTCACTTTCTACTTACCTGAGCATAAAGCATTTTGTGGCGCCGAGATCGTGTCAAAAACGATGCATAACCTTTATACCTTACGTGGTGCTAAAGTAAGAAATGCGACTCAATGGAGCCATTATATTGAACAGGCCAGAGAGAGATTTAAAGAAGCCGAAATATATTTTGGTAGCCATCATTGGCCGGTTTGGGGGCAAAGTAATGTTCAACACTTTATGATCCAACAGCGTGATACGTACAAATATATCCATGACCAATCTGTACGTTTAATCAATACTGGCCATACACCTAATGAAATCGCAGAAATGTTGGAATTACCTAAATCATTGCAATCGTCATTTTCTAATAGAGGTTATTACGGAACGGTAAAACATAATGCAAAAGCTGTTTATCAAGCTTATATGGGCTGGTTTACTGCAAATCCAGCTATGCTCGACCCATTACCAGAAGAAGAAACGGCCAAGCGCTACGTTGCCATGATGGGGGGAGTCGATACGGTTATTGAAAGAGCGACGACATTATTTGAACACGTCAACGAGCTTGACGTGGATAAAGTCACGGCAGAATATCGTTGGATAGCTCAAATATTAAACCAAGTGGTTTTTGCTGAAGCTGATAATGTTGAAGCAAAATCTTTACTTGCCAAAACCTATGACCAATTGGGCTACTTATCAGAGTCGGGACCATGGAGAGACTTTTATTTAACAGGAGCTTATGAACTTCGTCACGGTGAGCCTGAAGTTGGTCAGACGCCAGCATCAATGAAAAATGTTTTACTCAGGACACCCGTTAACAAATTTTTTGAAAATATGGCCGTTAATCTAAATGGACCCAAAGCAGAAGGGATCTCTTTAACTATCAAAGTGAACTTCACCGATTTGCAAAAACAATACTTATTAATCTTAGAAAATTCAGTCTTGAGGCATAAAATTGCATCTCAAGAGACTGAAGCCGACGCTACAATTAATATTACACACTCGCTATTTATTTCTTTAATTGTTGGTGAAGCAGGGCTCAATGAAACGTTCTTTAGTGATGAATTAAGCGTAGATGGTAGCAAACTAGAACTCATATCTTTTTTGAGATTAATTGAAAAGAAATCAGGTACATTTAATATCGTAACACCCTGAATTTGAGTCCTTATAGCCGTTAATACGGCTATTAATACGTTAATCATATACCCGTTTGATTGTTAACTGAGTCTTGTATTTTTAAGTGGTGCGAGTATATAAAAGAGTGTAAAAATCTACCATAAAACATAAAACATAAAACATAAAACATAAAACATAAAACATAAAAAGTAATAGCTGTCACAGTGAGGTTAGATGCAAAGATCACTGCTTAGTGTTTAATAAAGCACTGAGACTTGTTTTCATCGTGACTAAGCTTTCACAAGGATCGAGATGATAATCAACCCTGAGTTGCAGCCAAGTCTCAAAGCTTAAAGCCACTTCTATCGCACAAAAAAGTGCGTATTCTTGTTCTCTTTCAAAAGGCAAAATATTTTCGAGTACTGTTCGCTCGATTTCAATCCAATGTTCCACAGAGTGTTTAATAAAGTCGGAGTGTTGTTTATGGTAGTTAGCCGCTATGCGATAGGGCATTATATCTTCATAAATGATTGATTTTCTTAGAAGTAGTTCTTGAAGTCTATTTTCTGTACCTTTTGTTTTCCATGGTTTAACAACTTCAGGAGCAAAATTATTTTGAATTTCAATAACCATTTCTCTATATAAAAGTTCCATTTCTTTAAATCGCCTAAATACCGTCCTTAGCCCTACATTTGCGGTTTTTGCTACATCCTCCGCGCTTGGTGCTACCTTACCTTGACGAATTAGATGTAAAAAAGCGCTCACTATTTTTTGTCTACTATCGTCGGTACGTAATTTCCTGCCATCTAATTTGGTTACTTGTGTTTTAAGCACGAGGCTGGCAGTCAAAGTCGCGTTCCTATATTAGTATTGTGAGATATTTTAATATAACAATACAGTTAAAATTGGCAGAATCAAAGTGATAAGTAATACCTTTAAGGCGTGACTTTGGACACAAATATTCTGTTGAAGTGAACTACTGGCAACTTCGTTGTTCTGATCGAAGCTTCACTTTTTATAAAATTTTGCTGCAATACTGCGACTATCCTTGAAGCTGGTCTTGGCTTTTGCACCATGCATGCCTTGTTTTATTGATATAAATACCATTATCAATAGAGACAAACTGGGTATTACTAGCGACGCCCAAAGTAACGACCTATTACCCCATAACGTAACGGCCAGTTAAATGGTCGAAGTGGCTTGAAACGCCCAGCATCTTTGTCCCATGTATGCTTTTTATTGAGTCATCATCACACACACTCGCACTCGCACGCATGTGAGTGATGGACTTGTTGATTTTTCTGCTGCATTAAAGGCTTAATAATGCATCCCGAGAGAACATCGCCAGTGAGTAAGGCTTCAGCCACACCCAAAGCATGAGCAGTAAACCCTCTCGTTTGCTGGCGCGCCAGAGGCTTTATGGAACTTAGCTTAAGCACGTCACAGGATGGTTTTAAAACCAAGGCGCTTAAGGTTGAGCTAAAGGTTGAGCTAAAGGTGTTATCAATATTAAGCTTCGACTGGCTGATAAACTTAGCTGTGAGCGATGGCAAAACAGTCATTTTTATAGCATAATTAATACAATGTATTGTGTGTTTTTTTATTTTTCCTATTCAATAAATGCCTTGCTGAAATCTGGCATTAACTTATTTTATATCAATAGTTTAATGCTAAGTTTATGTTCTACTTTAACTCCGGTATGTTAGTTAAATGTTTACCCGCTTGTCTTGAGTAGACCTTCATTGTAACTTTGATTTTCTTAAGGGTAGGCAGTCTATCTTTAAATACAAATAATAAATGAGTGTTGTTTACTTTAATAATAATTGATAACGCTATTGACGAAGCATTATGGCTCTTTAATCGCAGGAGAAAAAATGAAGTTAGCTAAGAAATATGTATGGACCTCATTTATTATTCTTGGTCTTATTGGCTTAGGTAAAACAGTACTCGATGAAATAAAGATGGGGTCTTCGGCCTATTTGTTTGGATATCCTCTCGTTTTAATGGACGAAACTCGCAAGGAAACGATCGCCCATATTGGCTCTAACCGCTTAAGTCACAGCATAAACTTTCCAAACAGTGATTTTCGTTTATTGGCGCGCCCCAACGTAGACACTTTATATTCAACAGCTTGGCTCGATTTATCGCAAGGCCCTTTAGTTGTGTCTATGCCCGACACAGGTGATAGATATTATGTGTTGCCTTTTATGGATGCTTGGACCAATGTTTTTGCAAGAAGAGGTACTAATGAAACGGGTAATACGGCCCAAGAAATTGCTATTGTGGGGCCAGAATTTAAAGGTGACATTCCTGCACATATAGACTCTGTCGTTAAGTCGCCTACTAACATGGTTTGGTTGATTGGTCGTATTCAAACCAATAGTGCAGCTGACGTGATTAACGTTGCAAAAATTCAAGAAAAAATGTCGTTAACTCCTTTAGATAAATGGCGCATAGGTGAACGTTATAAAGGCGAGGCTCGGAGCTTGATGGACAATGCACAGAGTGATGTATCTAAATGGGTTGATGATATGAGTGTGGGTACTTTTTTTGTCAAAATGAATGCTCTTATGGAAAAGCAACCCCCCTTTGCAGAAGATGTTTCTGAATTAAATAAATTTTCACATTTAAACATCGGACCTAACATGAATTTTAGACTTGATAGCTTAAATATCATCGAGCGATGGGCCGTCCAAAAGTCTGTAGCCCTTACGATTGAAAAAATAACGCAAGCGGTTAATGCTAAAGAAGCCAACAAACAAGGGTGGAATATTATGCGTAACTTGGGGACGTATGGCACGGATTATAAATTGCGTGCAGGTATCGCTCGATTTGGACTAGGAGCCCTTCCAAGTGTTGAAGCTGTTTACCCAAGCTCCAGTGTCGATTCATCGGGACAACCATATCATGGGAAAAATAACTATGTGTTACATTTTGAGGCGAATGAACTTCCACCGGTAAACGCATTCTGGTCTTTATCTATGTACAATCAAGATGGCTTCTTTATTGACAACGAGATTGATCGTTATGCTATAGGCGATCGTTCAGAATTAAAATTCAATCAAGATGGCTCCTTAGATATATACATTCAACATAAAAAGCCCCTATACGACAGTGTTAACTGGCTTCCTGCACCGAGCAATAAATTTAATTTATTGCTTCGCCTTTACATACCCAAGAAAGTATTTTTTAATGAGAGTTGGCATATTCCTGCCGTGCGACAAATCGAAAATCAATAAACGTAGATGCTTGCTAAAATATAATGTATCGAGACTTCTGTCACGATACGGCTAGTAGGTCAGATCATAAATCCGTGTAACTTTGTTTAAAATTCGCACGGTTTTATATTGCTGTTTGTGTGACCTGTTTCAGCACCAATGTATTTTTATCTTCAATCTTCCATTCGAATGCTTCACCCTTTTCAATGTTCAATGCCTCTGATATCGCCGCTGGCATATTGACATAAAATGATTTATAAGTCGGGCGTTGTAACGCGCCTACTTGCACTTTTGCTAATACCAATTGTTTATTGCTGAGCCACTTATAATGAAATCTATACAGAAAGGGCTTGCAAACTAATAATATCTAGCTATTACAAGTAGTTAATGATTTTTGTTATGACATTAAACGTGACCGAAAACTGAAGCGTTCGCTGGTTAAGTAATCATTAAAGGAACATTTCTAATGATTTCTAGGCACAAAAAAGCCGGCAAATGCCGACTTCAATTTTGATGTTTACTGTTTAGTAAAACTCATACGATACGTTAACACCAAAGGTGCGTGGTGGATTAGGATAGACAGAAAAGCTTCCTGTTTGAGTTGGAGGTGGGAAAGATGATAAGAAATGTTCGTCATTAGTGAGATTACGTACATAAAGTTGTAGCATCACGCCGTTTTCGAAGTTCAGACCGGCACTTGCGTTTAAGGTACTGACTTCACGCGTAAGGGATGCTGGCACATTCGACACAAGTGCAACCTCACTTTCGTAGATGTAATCGGTGCGCACATAACCGTACATACCGTTGTCCAACTCGTAGTTGTAAACAATACCCGCGGTGATGCTTCGTTCGTGAATGCCAGCGGGCTTAGTACCTGATAAATCAATTTGTCCGCCACCTACGGCTGATGCACCTACAAAGGAATCGTATATTGGGTCAAGGAAAGTACCTGCTAAGGTCAAGGTCCATTCATCAGAAGGACGATAAACAGAATCAAACTCAATCCCTTTGGTAGTCTGCTCTCCCGCATTGGCTAACACAAAACCGCTACCAATAAAGGTACTGGATTGAAAGCCTTCAATGGTTTGGTTAAATATGGTCACATTCAGCCCGCCTTTTTTAAAGCGTGTCTTCATGCCTAGCTCATATACCGTTGCTAATTCAGGAGAAGCATAGCGGGTGCCGTAACTTTGATTTGGCTGAGTGAGTCCAGCAGCAACCAATGCAGCTTCATCACTAGGGAAAGGTCGAGTATCACGAGATAAATTCCATGAGGTCGCTTTAAACCCGGTGGCAGCTGTGGCAAAGAAATTGACATTTTTATTTAAGGTATAGGCCAATCGTACAGAGTAGGTTGTTTTACTGTCAGTGGTTGAGTTGTCTTCAACTGAATTGGGTAAATCTAGGTTAGGCGGTAAAAACTGAACCGCTTTTAAGCCACCCAGAAAAGCGGGTAATGGCAATGATGAAAATAACGCCTGGTTAAGGGGTTGCGCTACAGTGATTTCTTTTTCATCATGAGTATACGCGATGCCAAGGGTAGCAGTTAATGCATCCGACATATGGTAATCAAAGTTACCAAATATTGAATAAGCATCGTTATCTTGAGTAAAATTGCTATTAATCAGCGAACCTGCAGAATAAGAAAACCCGTCAGGCAAACCGATTGCAGCCTCTACAGCGCTAAATGTACCAGGGCCACCAATTAAAAAGTCAATGAAACCTCTGGCATCTTCACCAAAACTTAAGCTATCACTAAACTCAACTTCTTCAGTAAAGAAAAATCCTCCCACCATCCAGTCGAGCTTGCGCTCGCCTGTGGAAGTCAGGCGGAATTCCTGAGTCGTTGTTTCTATGTTGAGATCAGTTGAAAGACCTAAGACATCTGAAGAGTTATAATCCACATCGTGTGGCTCATCAGCGCCGGTAAGAACTTCGTTAGTCCGGTAGGCAGTAATAGAGGTGAATGAAAAGTCTTCAAAGTCCACATCAACCTGCACAGACACACCGCCATCTTCTACATCATTGGTAGGGCTAGTATTAAGAGCCGATTGAAAAGCAAAGGGCTCTGCGTCATCCAGCACTATTCCACCTAACGCTTGAGAAACTGCAGTGGTTGGGCCATTAATAGCAGCCGCTACGGTACAGCAAATCTCATTGATTTCGCTGTAGTCTGCGATAAAACGAACCTTCACATCTTCGGTTGGTTCATACAACATTTGGCCACGCAAGTTCCATCTATCTTTGTCATTGAGGTCCTTGATCCCCTCAACATTACTAATACTCTCGGTAAATCCATCACGTGTGTTAAAGCCACCAGATAAGCTGTAGGCTAGGTTATCTGTGATGCCGTTAGTGATGTAGCCTTTTACTAATCGGTTGTTATAGTTACCAATACCGGCTTCTACTTTGCCTTCAAAGTCATAAGATGGCTCTAAAGTACGTACGCTAATGACACCCGCAGAGGCATTCTTACCAAACAATGTGCTTTGTGGGCCACTGAGTACTTCAATTTGCGACACTCTTGGTAAATCGCCAATGGCGCCACCAGCGCGAGAGCGGTATACACCATCGATAAAGATACCGACTGATGGTTCAATACCCGTATTGTTTGCTCCGTTACCAAAACCACGAAGAGAAAAGTTAACGTTACTAGAGCGTTCTAATGGTGTGACACGTAGTGTAGGCACCAAAATCTGTAAGTCATTTATATCCGCAAGGTTGGCTTGATTAATAGCTTCGCCAGACACTACCTGAATGGCTACAGGGGTTTCTTGTAACCCTGTTGTACGTTTGGAGGCGGTTACCATTATCTTTTCAAATTCAGCCTCCTCCTCTACGTCTATTTCTTGGGATAGAACCAGACCTGTTTGCATAGCTAATCCCATACCAACAAGGATGGATAATGAATTTCGTTTAAATCTTTTCGGTATTATTTGACTCATTGAGTGTTCTCTTTTTTGTGCTAGCTAAGCTAGTCTAGATCTGATTTCGTAAGAGTTCTGGTGTTCATTGCAGGTCAAGGCAAGATCGCGAACTTTTTGTAAACACATACTTATGTAAAATCTATTCCCATTCTGATTTATTCTTTGAAGCTTTTGCATTAAAACATAAATAACATAATTTAACAGAAATTTAACAGAAGATTAACAGGCGGTAAGTTAACAGGGCGCCATGTTAAAAACATACCCCGAGTTAGCTCCGTAAATGTTCCTCAACATATTACCTAACGTGAAAAAATCGCCAAATATGGCTTTGCTAACGAGCAAGACCCCGTAGCTTATTTAAGCTCTAACGGGATTCGATTCAATGTAGCGATAAAGTATCTGAACTAAGCGCCAGAAAGCCATTTAATCATTCATTAAACAAACCAAAGTTAATATGTACTTACTCAGTCACAACAAATTGGATTGAATTAACAGCGGTTGTAATTTGTAGTCTTATGATGGATTAGCGATTGCCCCTTTTTATCGATTTAGTCCCTAAGTCGGAATGGTATAGTTAATTAGCAAGTATTAACGTTACACTGAGTATATGACGCATCGAATTTCTAATATCATTGTTAACGCACAACTCAGTGCTATTGCTGATCCAGTTCAACGACAACAACTTCTTTTTAGTGCCGGCATAGAAGAGCCGCTGCTAGATGATCAAGAAGCCCGCCTCGATGCAACTGGATTTGCGCGTCTCATGCGAGCCTGTTATGACCAGCTTGACGATGAGGCTATGTGTTTTACTCATAAACCTTTACGGGTTGGTACGTTCAGAATGATGTGCCATGCGACTATTAGTTGTAACAATGTTCGTCGCGCCATTTTGCGGATCGCCGAGTTTTTTCGTCTGCTTAGCGATGAATTTTATTTTGAATTGCAGGAACAAGGTGACGAAGCTGGCTTTGTGATCCACCATAAAGCCAAATCTGGCACCAATAATGACTATTTTGTTGCCATGTTGTTTACTATTTTTTGGCGTTATTTAGCTTGGTTGATTGATGCCCCGTTGTTGTTAAATCGATGCTATTTTGCATTTGATGGGCATGGGTGGCGCCAACATACCCAGTCTGTATTTGACTGCCCGGTATTTTTTCAACGCAAACAAAATACCATTATCTTCCCTAGGGCTTATTTAAACCAAGTTATCAAACAAGATACGAATAGTCTTGGTCAATTCTTGGCAAACGCGCCAGAGAATATATTAAGTCGTTATGAGCCTCAAACCAGTTGGTCTGCAAAGGTTAAAGCGTGTATTAACGGTATTAACGATTTTGACAGTATCAGTTTGGAGTCAGTAGCAAATACGTTTGATTGCTCTGCACCTACACTGGCACGCAGGCTTAGGCAGGAAGGTCATCAATTTCAGCAAATCAAGGACAAAGTGCGCAGATCGCGCACCATTCAATTATTATTAAATACTGATTTGCCAATCAGTCAAATATCCTCACAACTGGGCTTCTCAGAAGATGCGGTATTTTATCGGACTTTCAAAAAGTGGACTGGACTCACGCCTAAGTCATATCGTGCTGCGCACCAATAGTTGCTACTAACTAGCTATTTAACCCGAGCTAAGGTTATTTACCTCCTCTTTTAGTTTAGCAATCGCTAGATGATTAAAAATGTCATGTTTTGCGATCATAAATATCATGTTTTTTTAGTGACTGATTGCTTATTGTATTAGCCAGATTATTGAGGTGAAGATAATCGCCTATTTACAATTTTATATTCACGACTTTATATTCACGACTTTATATCCACTATTTTATATCCACTATTTTATATCCACTATTTTAAATAGAGAGGAAACATATGACAACTGAAGCGTTCATCTTTGATGCTGTCCGCACTCCACGGGGCAGGGGCAAAGCATCCGGATCTCTTTACGAAGTGAAACCCATCACTTTACTAAGTCAAATGCTTAGCGCTTTGCAGCAACGCAATGAGTTTGAGACCCATTCGGTGGATGATATTGTCATCGGGTGTGTCACGGCAATTGGCGATCAGGGAGCTGACATTGCTAAAACAGCGGCACTGGTTGCTGGTTGGGATGACGATGTAGCTGGGGTAACGCTGAATAGATTTTGTGCCTCTGGGCTTGAAGCAGTGAATATGGCCGCGATGAAAGTGCGTTCTGGCTGGGAACATCTGGTTGTTGCTGGAGGTGTTGAGTCTATGTCCAGAGTGCCTATGGGCAGTGATGGTGGTGCATGGGCAATGGATCCGGAAACTAACATCAATACTGGTTTCATGCCTCAAGGAATTGGTGCTGATTTGATTGCTACCTTAGACGGTTTTAGTCGTGAAGAGGTTGATAACTTTGCGATGAACTCTCATCTCAAGGCGGCAAATGCTTGGCAGCGTAAAGCGTTTTCACGTTCCATTGTGGCGGTCAGAGACAGAAATAATCTTATCATTCTTGAACATGACGAAACCGTCCGCGATGACAGCAATATGGCCACACTGGGGAAACTAAAACCGTCTTTTTTACAACCTGGACAGCTTGGTTTTGATGCGGTAGCCAAACAAAAATACCCATCGGTGGAGCGCATCAATCATGTGCACACGCCAGGTAATTCTTCATGTATTGTCGATGGTGCTGCGGCACTGTTAATTGGTAGCCAACACATGGCTAATCGATATCATTTAAAACCCCGCGCGCGCATTGTGTCTACTGCGTTAGTCGGTACAGACCCAACAATCATGTTGACCGGACCCGCTCCTGCTGCCCGCAAAGCGCTTAAACTGGCTGGCCTTAGTGTTGCCGATATTGATTTGTTTGAGGTAAATGAAGCGTTTGCATCAGTGGTGATGCGTTTTCAAAAAGAAATGCAAGTTGACCCAGATAAAATCAACGTAAATGGTGGCGCAATCGCAATGGGACATCCCTTAGGCGCTACTGGAGCAATGATACTCGGTACGTTGTTAGATGAACTTGAGGTGCGAAATAAACGCTACGGTTTAGCTACGCTCTGTGTCGGCGGCGGCATGGGTATTGCCACTATTATTGAACGTGTATAGGAGGTCGACATGCAGGTAATTAAGTATCAAAAAGATCAACAAGGTATCGTACATCTAATATTTGATCGGCCAGATAGCTCAGCCAATTTGATGGATGAACATTTCGCTGAAGATTTTTCCAATAAAATCGCTGAATTGCAGAATGATGAGTATGTAGGCGTTGTATTGCGTTCAGAAAAATCGACATTTTTCTCTGGGGGCGATCTTACTATGCTCGCAAAGGTAAATGAAGAAAGTGCGAGTCAGGTTTTCCAGATGTTAGAGAAAATAAAAGCAGCGATGCGCGTACTGGAAACGAGTGGTAAACCGGTAGTTGCCTGTATCAATGGAGCCGCTATGGGCGGTGGTTGGGAACTGGCGCTAGCTTGTCATCACCGGATTGCAGTCGATCACAAAAGCCTCAGGATGGGGTTGCCAGAAGTGACTTTGGGGCTGTTACCCGGCGGCGGCGGTGTGACTCGCATGGTGCGGTTACTAGGATTGCAGGGGGCGTTACCATATCTAACTGAAGGTAAACAATTTAATGCTCAAGCAGGTTTAAACGCGGGTTTGATTGATGAGTTAGCGCAATCGCAACAACAAATGCTGGATATGGCACAACAATGGATACTGGCTCATCCTAAGGTCCTGCAACCGTGGGATGAAAAACACTATAAGCTGCCTGGCGGAACGGTTAATCATCCTAAAGTGGCGCAAATGCTGGCCATTTTGCCGGCCATGCTCAGAGCGAAAACTAAGGGTGTATTGCCAGCGCCAGAGAAAATAGTGGCTGCGATGGTCGAAGGGGCACAAGTCGATTTTGATACAGCTACACGTATCGAATCACGCTATTTCGTTGAATTGGCATGTAGCCAAGTTGCAAAAAACATGATCAACACATTTTGGTTCCAGCATAATTTGCTCAAAGCAGGCAATAGTCGCCCAGCCAATATTGATAAACATAAGGTGCGTAAAGTCGCGGTCTTAGGTGCTGGTATGATGGGAGCTGGTATTGCTTATACATGCGCAATCAATGGCATTCCAGTGGTCCTAAAAGATGTTGACAGCGAACGTGCCGAGCAAGGCAAAGACTATTCTCGCAAATTGTTAGATAAACAACTTAGCAGTGGGCGCAAAACACAGCAACAGATTGAACAAATATTGAGTCTTATTACTGCTACTGGCAATGCCAACGATTTGGCCGCCTGTGACTTTGTTATTGAAGCGGTATTTGAAGACCGAGATCTTAAAGCACGTGTCACCCAAGAAGCGGAAGCGGTGTTAGCTGAGACCGCATTATTTGCCAGTAATACATCCACTTTACCTATCACTGGACTCGCAAAAGCGTCCTGTCGACCGAATAATTTTGCCGGTCTACATTTCTTTTCACCAGTAGATAAAATGCCATTGGTAGAGATTATTTGTGGTCAACAAACCTCAGATGAAAGTTTGGCTAGATGTTTCGATTTTGTGCAACAGATAGGTAAAACCCCTATTGTTGTTAATGACAGTCGCGGATTTTTTACCTCACGTGTATTTGATAGGTTTATAAGTGAGGGCATGGCAATGCTGGGTGAAGGTATACCCGCTGCTAGTATCGAGAATGCGGCATTTTTGGCGGGTTTCCCAGTAGGGCCTCTAGCTGTGACCGATGAAGTCTCGCTAACCCTTATCGATAAAGTTAAACGTCAGACCATTGCGGACTTAGAAACCGAAGGTAAAGATTATCTTGGTCATCCTTCGGATATGGTTGTTGATCGTATGTTAGAGCTAGAGCGGCCAGGGAAATCTGGGGCAGCCGGATTTTATGATTACCCGCCACAAGGGGCAAAACATCTTTGGACGGGGCTAAGTCAGTTTAACCATGAAAATGCGGCAATACCCTTGGCTGATATCAAAGAGCGACTGTTATTTATCATGGCGATTGAAACGGTGCGCTGTTTGGAAGAACATGTACTTACATCCACGGTTGACGCCAACATTGGTTCAATTTTTGGCATCGGTTACCCGCCATGGACAGGGGGCTGTATTCAATTTATCAATCAATATGGGCAATATGGGCAAGATGGGCAATATGGAATAGCGTCGTTTATTCGCAGGGCACAGCAGTTTTGTGACACCTACGGCGAACGTTTTGCGCCTCCACAATTACTTATTGATAAAGCTCAATTAGGAGAAAACTTATGATTTCTCGTCAGGTCTTCGATACCGAGCATAAACAGTTTCGGGACATGGTCAGAAAGTTTCTGAAAACCGAAGCTATGCCTTTTCATGAAGAATGGGAAGAGCAAGGGCAAGTCAGTCGTGAAGTATGGTCAAAGGCCGGTCAACAGGGCATGTTGTGTCCTACTATACCCGAGCAATATGGTGGCGTAGGGGCTGATTTTCGTTACAACGCTATTGTTACTGAAGAAGTCGCTCGATTTGGCTTAACAGGGATTGGCTGGAGTTTACATTCGGATATTGCAGTGCCTTACTTAGAAAAATACGGTACCGAGCAGCAAAAAAAGGCATACCTACCGCGCTGCATTAGTGGCGAAATTATTACTGCCATCGCGATGACCGAGCCCGGTACAGGTTCAGATCTACAAGCGGTCAAAACCCATGCGGTATTAGACGGCGATGATTATGTCATCAATGGTTCTAAGACGTTTATTACCAATGGGCAACTCGCTGATTTGGTGATTGTCGTAGCTAAAACGGACCCGTCTGCTGGCGCTAAAGGTACCAGCCTGTTTCTTGTCGAAGCGGGTACTCCCGGATTTGAGAAGGGCAAAAAGCTCAAAAAAATTGGTATGAAAGCACAAGACACATCAGAGATGTTTTTTGACGGCGTGAGAGTACCTCGAGAGAATTTACTAGGCCAAGAAGGCATGGGATTTAGGTATCTTATGCAGGAATTAGCGCAAGAACGTCTGTCTGTAGCGCTGGGTGCGGTTGCTAATGCAGAGGGTATTTTACAGCATACGATTGACTACGTGAAAGACAGACAAGCCTTTGGTAGCAGTATTGCGAGTTTTCAAAATACTCAGTTTAAACTTGCTGAAGTTGACGCTGAATTAACCATGCTCAGGGTATTTATCGATAAATGCCTTGAACTGCATATTGCTGGGCAACTGGATGCAGCTACTGCGGCTAAAGCTAAATTACTTTCGACTGAAATTCAATGCCGCTCAATAGATGAGTGCCTGCAACTTTTCGGTGGTTACGGTTACATGTGGGAATACCCCGTTGCACGGGCGTATGCCGATGCTAGGGTTCAGAAAATCTATGCAGGTACCAGCGAAATCATGAAGCTTATTATTGCCCGTGCCCTGATGGAGCAATAAATAATGGGACCGTTGTCACAATTAAAAGTGTTGGATTTCAGCACACTATTACCTGGCCCTTATGCCACTATGATTTTAGCAGATATGGGGGCTGATGTAATCCACGTAGAGTCACCCACGAGAGCGGATTTACTGCGGGTTACCCCGCCGATGTTTGATGCGCGTTCGTATGTGCATCTTACCATTAATCGTAATAAACGTTCGCTGGCGCTAAATTTAAAATCTGCACAGGCTCGTGAAATTATTCATCAGTTGTTACAAAGTCATGATGTGGTAATTGAGCAATTTCGCCCCGGTGTGATGGCTAGATTGGGCCTCGACTACGAGTCGCTAAAAGCCATCAATCCGCAGCTTATTTACTGCTCTATTACAGGGTATGGGCAGACCGGTCCCTATCAGGATAAAGCAGGTCACGACATTAATTATATGGCGTTATCTGGGTTGGCAAGTTACAGCGGTACAGCCAGTACTGGTCCAGTCTTGAGCGGCACACAAATTGCCGATTTGGCTGGTGGATCACATCATGCCGTTATGGCAATTTTGGCAGCGGTGATAAAGCGTCAACAAGATGGTGAGGGGAGCTATATTGATATCAGTATGCTGGATTGTGCATTCGCGATGAATGGTATGTCTGGTGCAGCTGCTTTGGCGACAGGTCAGGACCCGAAACTGGGTGAAGAAATCCTTAACGGAGGCATATTCTACGATTATTATACAACGTCTGATGCACAACATTTATCCGTGGGTGGACTGGAGCCGAAATTTGCTCAAACCTTTTTTACCTTACTCGGATACCCTCAATGGCTGACACGATGTATAGCACCTGCTGGCAAACAAGGCTCGTTAAAACAAGACTTAGTAGCGTTGTTTGCCAGTCATCCGCTGCAGCATTGGCTTGATCTGTTTGCTGCTTCAGATGTGTGTGTTGAACCAGTGTTATCAGTTCAGGAGGCAGCCCAACATCCTCAACTTAAAAGTCGTAATATGGTCAGCCAGGCCATTACCGAGGATGGTCAGGTTATCCCACAGATAAGCTCACCATTGAACGCAACCAATCATGCACCTGAACTAAAGATGGGCCGGTTACTGGGGCAGGATAGCGTCGATATTTTGAAACAGGCTGGTGTTACCGATAGTCAAATCAATACGTTATTGGCTGCTGGTGATATTGTGCAATAGGTTTAACGGTGTTTGAACTGGGTGATTTACTTGATTTAACCCCTAGTATCGTGGCTTGCTTTTTGCGGTGTCTGGCACTGTGTGTCGGATTTAGTTATTTATTTTGGCCTAGAATCTAGGGATTATTTGTTTATGTTGCCGATATGAACATGCGCTTTAGGCGCTTCCAATACCACCGCCATGGGAACAGAAAAACTAATAGTTTAAGGGGGACGTTCCACTAAGTTATGCTTAGGAATGATTGACAAATTCATGCCATATGGGATGACAAATACGATCGTATTCAATCATAGTCGTTAGCAAGGTTTGCCTTGCTGATACATCTACCATCTCTTCGGGTAATAAGGGATCTTGATTGATATGACGTATGACGTGTTCGCCAATCAGAAAGGACTCTCTGGTGGCCTGTTTGACATCAAAATCGGTAAGTCTTTGTGCACTTTTTTCCATGAGGGCTACGAGTAGTCCATAAGTCTTTTCCAACTGTTCTGGTGACCATAGAGACACAGGACTTGTCGCTAGGCCACGATTAAAATGATCGACTTTCATTAGGATAGCGTTTTCTTCGAGCCCAATATCGACCAGTCTGGAAAATGTTGCATCTGCTGTTTCCATAAGGTTATCCGGGCGACACCAAAGATTCTTCTCGAGAGGTTTAAATCCAGTTAGTCTGAAAGCACGTTCACGATTTCGAATGCTTTGCTTACTTGTGCGCCCAAGATGTGCGGTATACACACTTATCCAACCATCATTCCATTGAGCCACTGTGTCTTGAGAATAGCGCCATGTTGCAGCGAGCTTATGAATCGATTTGTCTGTTGTGCCTATGCTGTAATGTCCACGTTGTTGCGCGACTAGAAACCCTTGTTTGACTAATCGCCCTGCAGCCACGCGTATTGTAGCGGGCTCATGTTCAAATAACTCTCCCCAAGCGATTAGTTGTTTGATCGACATCTGATGTAGGTTCGGTTGCCTAAATAGAGAAAGTAATAATCGATTTGACGAAGGATAATCAGCTACTATTTTAGTCTGATAATAACTATCCAATGATCTATTCATAAAGGAGATTAGGGGAGTTGGGGGCATAAATGTTACTTGTCGCAAGCTTTATCTAATCGTGCAATTTCACTCGCAAGGTGAGTATGCAGGCGAGCAATCGCAGTCTCAAACAGGCCAAATTCTAAAAAATCGTTGGCCCCACTTAACAGTCCTCGTTGCGCCGATTGTACTATCTGTAAGTCTTCAATGGCGCCTTTGGCTGCGAATTTTTGCCCTTCAAAAATGGCATCTAGCAATTCAGTCTGGTGCTCGGCAATATCACTGACAAGATAACTATGTTGCTGTGTGGTTGATTCATCAATTGGCTCAAGTACCACCACTTGTATACATCCGGGAAAAGTTGAAATCACTACATTGGGAAACAAATGATAGACGTAGGTCAATCGTCCATCAACACTGATGTCAGTTTGCTTTTTATGCCTTAATCCTTCGATTGATTGGTAGGGAAAGGCCACACGACTATTTTTTCCAAATGCTTCAACCACAGTGAGGTTGTCGTATTGCACCGGGAAAAATGTGTTTTTGTGAGTTTGGCGAATATGGTAACCCTCGAGAGAACTTTCGAGATGTAATTTCCAATTAGCTTTGACTATCTGGTTACTTGAATTCAACAAACGGTAGCCGTCAGGTAGCAGTTTTGGCACCGACAAAACGTCCTGTTCTATATTGGCTTGGGGATTTTGGTTGATAAACACTAAACCATTGCTCTCGAAACACGCCACAGCAACCAGTCCTCGAGTGGCCTTATCAACATCAGGAAACCCATGTTCGTGGGGGATATTCCGTAGACTACCATCAAGACTATAGGCCCAGCCATGATAGGGGCATATTAACGCGCGGGTGCAGCCGTGGCCTTCGGCAAGTTGCACCCCTCTATGGCGGCAGGCATTCCTAAATGCTCGCACTTCTCCGTTTAATCCGCGCACTGCTATTAAAGGTATTCCAGCGACATCACGGGCAACATAATCACCAGGTTTAGCAAGGGCGCTCGAAGGACAAAAAACGATAGTTCGGTTTTGCAGTATTTTGAGTTCGGCATCTAACCGTGCTTTCGACCGGTAGTTATCGACAGGCTCCTTCCAGCTTTGGTTGCCCTTATCTGTTGTTCCATTGTCAATATGATCAAAAATCCTCTGCACCACTTCGGTGTCGCTCAATAGTTGTTTTTCGTTATTGGTATTCATCGCTATCTCACAGGTTAGATAAACAAAGTCGACATACTTTTCTGTGCTTATTTTATAACATAAAATTACATTAGATAACAAATTAAGTTATATTTTAAGTTTGCTCTTTTAAGTCTATCTTTTTATCTTATTGATTTTTGATTAAAATATATGGCTGTAAGCAAATTCAGTTTTTGACAAATACTGAGAAGATTACTGTAGATTTTTTTAGGTTCATAACAGGGTAGTGTCAACTTATAGCCCCTAAAATCTGCTATAACTATCAATACACAATTTAATGTCACTCAGCTAAAACATTATTAAAGGTATGGTTATGAATATAATCAAGAAAACAGGATGTTTCATTTATTCGTTGATTTGTTATGGCGCGGGGGTGGCATCATTAATTTACTTTATTTTGTTTGTTAACGATCTTTGGATGCCACATACAGTCAATAGCATAGTGCCGTCTGCTTCTTTGGTGACGGTTATTGTTATCAATACGTTTGCACTTTTGTTGTTTGGTCTGCAGCATAGCGTGATGGCAAGGCCCTCTTTTAAGCGTTGGTTTACTCGTTTCATTGATCCCAGTATTGAACGTTCAACCTATGTGCTTGCAACTGCTGTGGCCATTGGAGGCATGTGTTATTTGTGGATACCTTTTGGCTCTGTCATTTGGCAAGTCGAGTCTGAAATGGGGGAGTATGTAATCCGAGGTATTGCAGTTTTTGGATGGTTGTTTCTATTTATAGCGACATTTATGATCAACCATTTTGAATTATTTGGATTACGACAAACCTTTGACCCTTTACAAGGTAGGTCCGCCCCTACTGCTACATTTAAAATGTCAGGGTTTTATAAGATAGTTCGCCATCCAATTCAGACAGGCATGCTTATCGGCATTTGGGCTGTACCTGTTTCCACTGCTAGCCACTTAGTTTTTGCCACCAGTATCAGTGTTTATATATTTATAGGTTTGTATTTTGAAGAAAAAGACTTAGTCCAAGAATTTGGTGAAACATATCTGGACTACATGAAGCAGGTTAAAAGAGTGATCCCATTTATTATATAAATATAAAAACAGCTTATTGTGGAAGCGTAATATAGGTATCAAGTCTTATTATTAGAAGTATAAATTAAACAAATTGATATTTATCCATGTACTTGATCTGTTCCTTGGGTATGATCGAAAACTAATTTAGTCATAAGGATTTTTCCTCTTTTGCAAGAAAATTCCACTGAAAACTCTGCGGTCGCCAAATTCGCCTTAATTATTGTCTGTCTTGGCTCTATTATTGGGCCTCTGGGAATGGCTTCTGTGAATATTGCGATTCCTGATTTGGCCGCTGATTTACAGGCAAATGCCAAGATGGTCTCGTGGCTACCGACACTGTTTATCTTGAGCAGTGTAATCTTCATGCTGCCTGCTGGTAAATTAGCAGACAACTATGGAAGAAAGCGCATCTATTCCTACGGCCTGGCCTTAAACGCTTTCTCTTCTTTTATGTGTGGACTTGGCACCAGCATTGAGTGGATCCTGTTTTGGCGATTCGTACAAGGTGCTGCAGCGTCTATGATATTTGGTACTGGTGTTGCGATCATCACATCAGTTACTCCTTCTAACAAAAGAGGGGCTGCTTTAGGGATCACTGCAGCATGTATATATATTGGATTGACCATTGCTCCAGCAATCGGTGGCTGGCTTACGGAATTATGGGGCTGGCGTTCGGTATTTTTCTTTCAGGTACCTATCGTCATTGCACTTCTACTGTTGATTAAAATGCGCCTCACAGGTGAATGGAAGAATGATGAGAAAACTAAATACGATTGGTGGGGAACTGGTATTTTTGCATTGTTCTCTTCAACCTTAGTATATGGATTAAGCATATTACCCAACAATACGGGATGGGGTATGCTCGTTCTATCGGCTATTAGTTTAGCGCTGTTCATTTTACATCAGAGTCGAAGTCATCGGCCGCTTATTCGGGTACAAATGTTTCGCGAAAGTCGAGTGTTCTCTATGTCATTAACTACGTCACTGTTGATGTATGCCAGTAATTTCCCGCTGGTATTTCTGATGAGTTTATATTTGCAATATGTAAAAGGTCTCAGTCCTTCACATGCTGGGCAGGTTTTATTGGTTCAGGCCTTGTCGATGGCGATAATGGCCCCGTTGTCTGGCAAGCTGGCCGACAGATTTCAGCCAAGGCTGGTGGCTACTCTGGGTTGTGTGATTGTTGCTTGCGGATTACTGGTACTGAGCCTTATGAACACAGCAACCAGTGTGACTTATATTGCTAGTTCGCTGCTACTGATTGGTATCGGATTTGGCCTATTTTCTACGCCTAACAACAACGCCATTATGGGTGGCGTTAAGCCTCAAGAGGTAGGAGTGGCTTCTGCATCGATGAATCTTTCTCGAACGATAGGTAATCTTTTAGGAATGAGTCTGGTAAACCTTATGGTGCATTACTATTTAGGTAACGCACAGTTTACTCCAGAGCAAAACCCCGCACTGATTAAGACGGTTGAGATGGCACTCAACATGTCTCTTGCATTTGTTGTAGTAGCCTGTGCAATATCGGTTTTGCGTGGTAAGTCTAGGGCAGCGTAATCAATCTTACTTGTTATACAAATCACTTAAAATATTGTTAATTCATATTATTATTGATCTTCTTATTGGTTAGTGTGCGTATTTTACTGTATGAAAAAACGTGAATTAATCAAACAACACCTATCGTCGCTCAGCATACACGAGCTTCTGAGGTATCGATTATTGCTTTGTTCTGGTGAGCCAAACGAAGATTTAGAGCTTGATATTAGCGACTTGTTTAAATATCCAGTACGACTTGAAACTAGTTATGTTGATAATTGGCAAAAAGATGTACTCAAGTCCTTATTTCGTTTCTTAGAAGATGAATTCGAATCATCCCGTCAATTGGATGAAAAGATAGGTGATGTATTATCCAAGCAAATGTTTTCTGAGAAAGATAATCGTACATTAAATATGTTTGAAAGTTTCTTGGCGAGCATGCAAAGCAGTAATGTGGTGATGATTCATTCTTCACTGCATCGTAAATTGGACAAATTAAACTTTTAGTTTCAGTGCGATAACAAAGGCACTTTACCAATATTCAGTGAAGTTATGGCGTAGTTCATTTTACTTTTTGTCCCTGTGCCATGCGAGTATATTAAGCACGTCTTTTGTTTTTCTATATTTGATGAGCGATTTACTGCCATCCTACACGTCACCATGCTGGCTATAGGTGGTATCTCCAGTGGTGCAGTTGTGGCACTTATTCCTAGGATTAAATTTGCGTTAGTCAATCTAAGCGTATTACTTGTTCCATCAATAGTATCTGGCATTATAATCAGCGAAAAATTTCCCTTTGCCGCTATGATCGCCGTGTTTTTTTGATATATTGCGATGATTGGGTGGCGCTCATCTAAAGAAGTCAATCATGGCGTTTCCAGAGCATGAAATTGTCAATCAATTTACCTCAAAACACAATTTACCTCAAAACTCTTCATACGATATTACCCCGCTTTTGGTCAAGACCCCAATAAAACCATCGATATCGTCATCGAGGAAAACGGATTACTCAAACAGGTTGCCGCGACATGGTGGTTTGATTGTTCAGACTCTTTTGAAGGTTTGCATGTTGGGACACGCACCACATTTAATGCTCGTAATCTAGACAGTTCCTATTGGCAAGGTGCATTGGAATATAACCGGGCTATTGTTTTAGGCACAGGGATCGGTGAGTCAAAAGTTGTGGGTAAAACAAAGCATCAATACTATTTGCAAAGTGATGACGTCTTTGTACTTGGCGCGCTGTGCCGTAAATTCAGCGATGATAGATATAGCTGTGCTGTTATCACTAGAGATGCACATCCCAAAATGGAGCCTTATCACCATAAAGCCTTCCCATGCTTCTTACCCAATGATGACCAATTTTTAAAACGTTGGCTGAGTCAGTCAGTGCAGCAACATCCAGAAATAAATAAGGTACTTAACTACCCAACTTTATATCCAACACTTAAGGTAAAGCGCGTAAAAACCTATAAAGATAAAGTACCTTATAAATCTTTTGCCCCGGTAATACTTCACTCTGACCTATTAGACAATTAAATGTCTGGCGCTATCTAACTGTCGATATTCCTATTACCCAGTAATGTACTTGATGCTAACGTGTTTTTATCTGGGCTAAATATCGAATTTGAGACTCTCAGTCTATTGCGCATTTAGCCATATGTTAGAAAAGTGATTTGGATCAATATCTTTAAAGTTGCACACAATACAATGGTATTTCTTAAGAAAACGTACATAGAAGGTTTATCCCATGCAATTAGACAAACATACTTTAGTCAACGATTTTCCCGATCACCAGCATACCATCCGCCACCTGAAGATGAATGACAATCACTTTGCGAAATTGTTTGACGCTTACCATGAATTAGAGAGTGAAGTTCATCATATTGAGAAAAATAATGAGCCTGTCGCAGATGAGTATTTGGACTCTCTAAAAACACGGCGGGTCCACCTAAAAGATCAATTGTTTAACTTAGTGATTAAAGCAGAAAAAGCACTGTAGTGAGGTTTTTTTGAACTGTGTGTTTTGGATTATACTATGTCAATTGGATCAGTTAGTATGGGTTGAGACTATCATCCATAAGGTTTAGGTCAGTTAAACCTTATGGATTTTTATCAATGTTGTAGCTGAGCTGCTTGCTAATTTTTCCATACATGTATGACAAAAATCTATGAACAAGCAAACTAAAATAGCTTTAAGTCAAACCTCAGTAATTTACGATACAGGTAAAGAGTGTCACCCTCTCACGATTTGTTGTTGCGAGCCCCTCAATTAGTGGTGTTAGATGAACCTTTCAATGGTCTAGATGCATTAATGGCTAGAAGAATATGGTACAACATATCCAGCTGGATAAATCAGTGCTCTGTGGTTTTATTCAGCCACGATTGGCCAGCTATTTGCGTATTCAACTAGACTTCCCCTACGGCGACCTGGATTAGATTTATGAATGAATTCGATATTACTGCGTTTTTCCATGAAGATACTAATACGATCAGTTACTTAGTGGTCGATGGGGCCACATCTTGCTGTGCCATTATCGATCCGGTACTGGATTATGATCCTGCATCAGGGCGCACCAGCACCCTATCAGCTGACAAAATTGTCAGTCATATTGTCAAAAATGGCTATAAAGTAGAATGGATATTAGAAACCCATGCTCATGCTGACCATTTATCAGCAGCCCATTATTTAAAAGGCGTATTGGGAGGAAGTATTGGCATTGGAGAGCACATATGCCGTGTTCAAGAAACGTTTAAACCTCTCTTTAATTTAGAAAATGAATTTAAAACCGATGGTAGTCAGTTTGACCATCTGTTTGCGGATGAAGAGATCATTAAATTAGGTCACGTCGATATCACAGTGATACATACCCCAGGCCATACGCCTGCGTGTGTCTCCTACCTAATCGAAGATAGTGTTTTTGTGGGTGACACTTTGTTTATGCCAGATTATGGCACCGCAAGAACAGATTTCCCCCTAGGCAGCGCAAAGATATTGTATCAGTCAATTCAACAAATACTGTCATTACCGCCTTTAACAAGAATGTTTGTGGGGCATGACTATAAAGCGCCTGATAGGGATGTGTTTGCATGGGAAACATCGGTGATTGAACAGCAACGCAATAATGTGCACGTTAAAGCCGGTGTGACGTTAGAGGAATTTGTCACAATGCGTGAAGCAAGAGATGTGACCTTGAATGTGCCTCGTTTGTTGTTACCAGCGATTCAGGTAAATATTAGGGCAGGGGCTATGCCGCCTAAAGAGTCGAATGGGCATGCCTATTTAAAAATCCCTTTAAACACACTGTAGAGTCATTGCATTGAATATTTTTGTTGTTTTAGGCGCGGTTTTAATTGGGCTGAGTTTAGGTTTGTTAGGATCGGGTGGTTCAATTATTACCGTACCACTGCTCATTTATATCGCAGATGAACCTGCCAAACTTGCCATTGCTGAATCTCTTTTTATCGTAGGGTGTATATCTGCTTTTGGCAGTCTGTCTTATATCAAGCGCGGCTTAGTCAATTGGAAGTTTGTGATGCTGTTTGGTTTGCCGAGTATGCTCGGTACATACTTTGGGGCGTGGACTTCACAGTTTGTTTCTGGCGAAGCTCAGTTACTCACATTTTCTATTGTTATGCTCATTGCAAGTCGGTCAATGTTTTCACCGATCACGTCAACTAACAGCGCTGTGCCAGTGCCACGCAATCTGTTGGTGATCAGTGCCGGTATTTTAGTGGGTGCCATTGCCGGCTTTGTGGGTGTAGGTGGCGGATTTTTGATTGTACCTGCCTTATTTTTACTCGGGAAATTGGCCTTTAAACAAGCTATTGGCAGCAGTTTAATCATCATTATGATGCAATCGTTTATCGGTTATCTGAAATACCAACATGTACTTGAACAATTTGCTTTGACGATGAACTGGAAAATTGTTTCAGTGATCGTTTTTATGGGGATTTTAGGCTCAATTATAGGTGTGCGCATCGCCGATAAAATCCCACAACAACAGATAAGAAAGCTTTTTGCCATAGTATTGGTTGTTCTGGGCATATATATATTTGGCACAACAATCTACGACATTTTCTAAATAGGAGTTAAGCATGAAAAAAGTATCAAGTAACTTTTCTATATCCGGCCCCATCGATGATGAGGCTTTAGAAGCGCTCAAAGCGCAAGGTGTCACCAAAATTGTGAATGTTAGACTGGATGATGAAGAGCCAGGGCAAGAAAACTCAGAACAGTTGGCTATTAAGGTACGCTCCCATGGTATCGAATATGTGCACATACCGGTAAAAGCAAACAGTTATTCACAAAAGGATATAGCGGCGTTTTTCAAACAACTAGCCACCGGGGATGACAAAGTACATGCGTTTTGCCGCACCGGTAATCGTGCAATTCATCTTTGGGCGTTGGCTAACTCTCATTCTGAAACATTGAAATATATCGAAAACCAGTGTGAGAAAAGTAATTGTAATATCAGCTCTGTCAAAGAGCTAATGCAAGACATAGAGCGTGAAAAGGTCTGGCTTGGTGCCAATATTTGATAATAGATACAATACATTTTTATGGTGTTTTGGAATTCGATCTATCATGATTTTAGTCTATTTTAAGACAATCCCGTTTTGGCTTAGGCAATACCCATCCTAAAATTGAAGGTTAACGCCTAATTACTGCAGCCGTTCACATAAATCTCTATTTTGGATTTACTTATGTAAGTAACGGATTCAAGGAGCCACTTTTTATCTTAGTGAGGAGTCAATTTGGCTTTGAAAGTGTTCGACTGAAGTCCAACAGATCATGTTATGATCAGCTTCCCTTTATTGTGTATCCAGATTGATATCTATGAACGATAGTCCCAAAGATAAAAGCCACAAAAGTCCTCAGCAAGACTCCAATTCCAAAATACACGGTGTGGGTCGTTTAACCATTGATGCAGTATTGGCGGTTACAGATATAGTTGAATCATTGCATAGACGTATAACTCCACTTTCTGCGTTACATACAAAGTCTGAAGCAGAGCAGCTTTCAGGTATAGGCGGGTTGGTATACCGCAATATTCGCAATGTGACACAGTGGGTAGGTAAAAATATTGATGTACCCCTTAGTGCGATAAATCAAGCTTTAGCGTCTCAGCCTGATTCTGCGTCAGCACAGACTTTACTTGCGGCATTAAATGGTGTGTTGGGCGATTACCTGTTTGTCCGTAATAATCCTTTAGCTATCCCTATGCACTTTAGAAAAGCTGGGCAAATCCTCACAGATGAACAGCTCTTAGAAATCATAAATCAAAGTGATGGCAAACTCCTGATCATGCTCCATGGTTTGTGTATGAATGACCTGCAGTGGTGCCGCGAAGGTCATGATCATGGCGCTGAGTTGACAAAAGAATCAGGTATGGGAGCCATCTACCTGCATTATAATTCTGGACAGCATATTTCTGATAACGGTAAACAGTTTGCGGGTTTATTGGAGTCCTTGGTCGACTTAACAGATAAAAAGTTAGAGATTAATATATTGGCCCACAGTATGGGAGGATTGGTTTCTCGTAGTGCTTTTCATGTGGCAGAAAACAGTGGCCACAAATGGCCTGAACGACTCCAAAAGTTAGTTTTTTTAGGTACGCCACATCATGGGGCGGCTCTTGAAAAAGCCGGTAACTGGATTGATTTGATTTTAGGTGTGCATTCATACACCGTTCCGTTTGCACGCTTGGTAAAAGTGCGCAGCTCCGGTATCACTGATTTACGTTATGGCAATGTGCAGGAATCGGATTGGCATACTACCGAACGGTTTGAGTTTAGCGGTGACCAGCGGTTACCCTTACCTTTACCTGATTCAGTGCGCTGTTTTGCAGTTGCAACCAGTGCTAAAGATAATATCAATTACCCTTTAGGTGATGGGCTGGTCAGGATAAAAAGTGCGTTAGGAGAACATCCAGATCCTACGTTTAATTTACAGATCCCCGATTCTCATAAATGGACAGGTACTCACATCAATCATATGCAGCTGTTGAACGACCCTGAGGTTTATCAAGTATTAAAAACGTGGTTTGAGATAAAGTAATCAATGAGTGTTTTTTATCAAAATTTGATATTTCGATTAAAAAATAATGTATTAAATAGAGATTTTAAGAGTGATTGAAGTTGTAATTCTGGCGCTAGCATTAAGTATGGATGCATTTGCGGTATCTATTGGACTTGGAGCAAAGCGAACACATAATAGGACATCCCTTGCCATTATGGCGGGACTATACTTTGGTTTTTTCCAGGGGTTAATGCCGTTGATTGGCTACTTAGGTGGCAAAGAAGTGTTTGGTTGGGTTGGAGCCTACGCCCCATGGATAGCCTTTATTCTTTTGCTCTTAATCGGCAGCAAAATGCTTTATGAGTCTTTTTCAGGCGCCATTGAAAAGAACATTGAAACAGATATTGTAAGAATCACCCATAAAGTTATGTTGGTGCTTGCTATAGCCACTAGCATAGATGCGTTAGCCGCAGGTTTTTCACTCACCCTACTGGATGTAAATTCATTTTTTGCCTGTACGTTAATAGGTCTGACAACACTGGTTTTTAGTGGGATTGGCGTGTTTGTTGGTGCTAAAAGTGGAACTTGGCTTGAAAGCAAAGCTGAGATATTTGGTGGCATAGTGCTGATATTAATAGGGTTCAAATTGCTTTTTGTTTGAATGATTCAACATACCCAACCCTAGAATGAGAAACTGCCTGTGAGTTAGTGATAGTTTTTTAAGACTGACACATTTATCTCAGCTGAGTTTAAACCCAACAAGATCAAGGCCTGTACATGCAGTGGGGGGGGCCCTGATGCTCATTCTTCAAAGCATACTGTTTCTGGAGAGTTGGGGAATCATCCCTTGTTTCAAAAGGCGCGTGTCAATGCGCTAAATTGTGATGCTATGCAAGTCCATCTTCAGACGCTAGACGCAGGTAATCCGATGAAAGTACATGTCAACTTCAATGACTCAATAGGTAAAGGCAACATTCACCAATCGGGAATGGCCAGTCAAATTGGCGTTAATTATAAAAAACCAGAGTAAGCGTGACCTATAAAATGTACGCGAATAGTTTGGGCGCTACCTATCCATTTGTTTATCTATTGATCCATCTACTTATTGGTCGTGTCATTTGTATTCTTTTAACACTATTGATGCGTTTTATGGGTAAGGTTTCGAGTTTTATAGTCGTCACTTTGTTCACGTCATCTGACTCACAACACTTCGTAAAATACGACGTGATATGAAGTTTAAACAGTATTTTTATTCCGGTTGTAAACCTTTATAATTATACTAACTTGATACTTAGGATAAAAAACAATATGAAATTGAAACGTTTAGTGATGTTTTCTTTGGGTTTACTTGGCTTCTCAAGCTCTCTTCTTGCCAAAGCATCCTTTGAGTTTACAACATCTGCCCTCACAGACAAAAAACTACTGGTGGTATTTGTTAACGACATTGATAATTTGAGTGGCATGTCAAAAGTTTTGGATCAAAATTCAGATGGCCAATTAAGTAAACTGATTCTACTCAATAAATTTACCCCAGAAAAAGGTAATACCCTGCATTTACAGATGATTGGTACAGTAGAGTCAGTTTTGTTAGTTGGCTCACAAGATAAAGGCGGTTTAAGTGCGCCTGAACTCCAAGATTTAGGAGGTAAAATAGCCAGCTCGCTAAATTCAACTAAAGATAATCTCGATTTAGCAATACATGTGGAAAATTTGGAAACGACTGAAGCACTGCCAAGTGCTCATATAGCCTATGGTTATCACTTGCGTCATTACAGTTTTGACCGCTACAAAACAAAAAAGAGTAGCGGTGAGTCTGACGTTATATTAGTGACTAATAATGCTGGCAACGCCTCAAAATTATACAACTCTGATTTGGCATACGTCGCTCAAGGCGTGCACTTAACCCGTGATTTGGCAACTGAACCCGGCAAAAACATGTACCCACAAGCATTTGTTGATTTAGTAAAATCAAAATTCAAAGGGATCAAAAACGTGGATATCGAGGTGCTAGATATGCGCGACATTAAAAAATTAAAAATGGGCGCTTTAGAAGGGGTAGGGCAAGGCTCAATAAATGATCCTCGTTTGTTAGTTATCAATTATCGTGGTTCAGAAAAAAAGAATGCCCCTATAGCGCTTGTTGGCAAAGGCATTACATTTGATACAGGTGGCATTAGCTTAAAGAAGAATACCGGAATGTGGGCCATGAAGTCAGATTTGTCGGGCGCTGCAGCGGTTGCCGGAACACTTTATGCTAGCGCTCAACGCGGTGAAAACATCAACTTAATTGGCGTTATGCCACTGGCAGAAAATATGCCAAGCCAAGACGCAATTCGTCCTGGAGATGTGTTAGAAACCATGAAGGGAGTGAGTATTGAAGTCATCAGTACCGACGCCGAAGGTCGTTTGATATTAGCTGACGCCGTTTATTATGCTCAGCAAACATATAAACCTAAAATGTTATTGAATATAGCCACATTGACAGGCTCTGCTGGCCGAGCGCTGAGTGATGAGTATGCCGCTGTGATTACCAGAGATTTTGAGTTATCTCAAAAAATGATGGATGTGGGTAAGCGCTCAGGAGAGAGCGTTTGGCCGTTGCCTTTACACCCTAACCACTTTAAACAAATAGAATCCCCTATTGCTGATATTAAAAACTCAGGTGCTGGTAATCCTGGTGCAAGTATCGGGGCTGCAGTTGTTGCTACTTTTATTGACGAAGATTTGCCGTGGGTTCATTTAGATATTGCTGGCGTAGATTGGTTAGAAACTGATATTGATGTGGCACCCAAAGGCAGCCAGGGCTGGGGTGTTCGGTTTATGGACCAGCTAGTACGAGATAATTCAAAATAAAGAACTTCGAGTAAAGTTAACACCAATATTTAAGGTTAACATCTGAATGCTTGTATGGTTTCAGTGTGACTTAAAAAAAGTGGTAAGTGATATTTGGAGTTAGAAAAAAACGTCGATCCTTAATAACTTCTCAAGGCGTGGACGTTTTTTTATCTAGCATTAACTATTTAAAAGGTAATCGATGTTTGATTTAACACATTTACAAAAGTTAGAAGCTGAATCCATTCATATACTGAGAGAAGTAGCTGCTAGTTTTGAGAATCCTTGCATGTTTTATTCAATTGGCAAAGATTCTACAGTGATGTTGCATTTAGCACGTAAGGCTTTTGCGCCTGATAAAGTTCCTTTCACGTTATTACATATTGACACCACCTGGGAATTCCAAGAAATGGGGATTTTTAGAGACAACTTGAAGGAAACGTTGGGCCTTGAGCTTATTGTACATATTAACCAAGAAGCATTAGACGCCGGTATACACCCAATTGAGTCTGGATCGGTTAAATATAACGATCACATGAAAACGTCTGCGCTCAAACAAGCCGTAGAGTCTCACAAATTTGATGCGGCATTAGGAGGAGCCAGGCGCGATGAAGAGAAGTCTAGAGCCAAAGAACGCGTATTTTCGGTACGTAATGAACATCATCAATGGGATCCTAAAAATCAACGCCCAGAGCTCTGGTCAATATACAATACGCAAATCAATAAAGGTGAAACGGTAAGAGTATTCCCTCTGTCTAACTGGACTGAATTAGATATCTGGCTTTATATTTTAAAAGAACAAATTGCTATAGTGCCTTTATATTTTGCTGCTCCTCGCATGAGTTGGGTTGATGATCAGAGTGGCCAAATACTGGCACTTGACGACGACAGAATGCTGCCATATCTGTCGGTAAATGAGAAAGCCAGTTTAAAACAACGAAAGATCCGCTTTAGAACCTTAGGCTGTTATCCGCAAACAGGTGGAATAATCAGTGATGCCGATACCTTAGAAGGTATTGTTACTGAAATGATTGCCAGCAAAAATAGTGAGAGGGAAGGTCGCTTGCTCGACAAAGATCAAACGGGGTCAATGGAGAAAAAAAAGCGCGAGGGGTATTTTTAATCTAAAGAATTGTTTTAGATACAAAACATTAAAAGACTGACTTTAGTAGATGAGATTTAATTGCTTTAACCTCAGGCGTTTAAGCTGTTAAATGTGTATTCAAAGAAAAAAGTGATTACCTCAATGCCTTCAAATTATGGCAGCGTTTTTTCGATGTTAGGAGCCTGTAACCGATTCTATTTAACTGCCATTAGCATTCATTCTAAAACAAAGTTTTCTTTGAACTTTTACCTCTCGCTTCTCTTGGATATTGAAAGGGGACTCTGTTCACTTTCGTAAAAACACACCTCAACATCAGCAATACTTAAGTTACGACTTTACCCAACAAACTCCCGCTGAATTATTACGATTGCCCCATCAAAAATTAGGGGGTACCAAAAAGAATCAGTTAATTTGCAACAAGGAGAATGACTTTTTACGAGCGGTAAATCTGCTCAGTCTGATATTAATGCGTTAATGCATCCTAGGTTGTTGTTATGTCGTTAATCCTATTTATGTTTAAACGTTGATGTTAAAATCGGTAAAATGATGCATATGCTAACAACGCTTATCCAATATTTATTTTTGCGCTGTAAATATTAGATTCTCGCTTGACCTGTTTAACTGTCCTTTGCTGGTATTTTCTATATAGAAAAACCAGTTTATTGGCCTAATCACTCGTTAATTTTCATCAAGTGATACCGATTGTTTAGTTACTGTAACTATAAAGGTATTATCTGGTTATCATTAGAACTAAAAGGTTTACATAGCCGTAATCTTAGTTCGAACTCACTTTTCAATATTAGGAACCGTTATGCACTTTTGGCGTTGGATATGGACAATTTTGTTTTGTTTGGTAATAGTGAGTGTATTGGGGTTTGTGAAATTCAATCAAATCAAAGCGGCCATTGCTTTTGGTGAGTCTTTTCCTGAATCCAGTGAAACTGTGCATAGTATTGTCACTGAGCAGAGCCAGTGGCAATCTACTTTAAGTGTTATGGGAGAGGTTGTTGCTACTCGAAGTTTAGACCTGCGTAATGAATTAGCAGGTGTCATAACCAATGTTGGATTTATTTCAGGCGGTAAAGTAGCTAAAGGTTCGCTGTTATTGCAATTCGATGTGGAAAATGAAGAAGCACAATTAGCTGCGCTAACGGCACAAGTCAGTATAGCGGAGTTGGAGGTAAATCGATTTGCAGAGCTGCTTAAGAGTAACGCCTCTAGCCGTGATCAACTTGACAGAGCTAAGGCCCAATTAGCTGTCGCTGAAGCCAATGTGCGTGCTTTGCAGTCTACGATTACCAAAAAAACACTGCTGGCACCCTTTGATGCAATGGTTGGATTACATCAACTTGAAGTAGGTGGTTATTTGTCTGAGAATACTTTAATCACACGTTTGGTGAGTGTGAATGACGCTGTTTGGTTGGACTTTTTAATACCTCAAGAGTACGCAAGTTTAGCCGAGGGTGATGTTGTTCAGGTCAGGTCAGCAAGTTTACTCAACGATGTGCATACAGCTAAGGTTATTGCGCTCAGTCAGGAAATAGACATAGCTTCCAGAAATTTGCGTGCGAGAGCTCTGTGGTTGAATCCTTCTAAGCAAATTAAGCCTGGCGCTTTAATTGAAGTGCAAGTGTCAATTGGAAATAATCTTAACGTAATCAGAATCCCCAGTGTAGCTGTGCGTTATGATTCGTTTGGCTCATATGTATTTATTTTGAACAAAGATAAAAATCAAGATTTGCGTGCAACACGTCAAAGCATAGAAGTGCAGGCTAAAGATAACAAAACTGCCATTGTGACTTCTGGACTTTCGATTGGTCAACACATTGCCTCTATTGGATCGTCTAAATTAAGAGAAGGCATATTAGTCAATGTGGCTTCTTTTAAGGAAGGAAATACCTTCAATGAATAAGGCCCAGGGCGAACTGTTGATTAGTGAGGAAGACACCAAGCCTTCTATTATGGATGTGTTTTGCCGGCGGCCAGTGGTAGCTATTGTTCTATCTTTGGTGTTAGTGCTGGTGGGTATTCGCGCTTCAATCGACTTACCCGTTTTACAGTTTCCTAAAATTGCGAGTGCCTCGCTACAAATTACCACACCTTACATCGGTGCATCCGCAGATGTGGTTCAAGGTTTTATTACCGAACCTATCGAGCGAGCTGCTGCGTCTGTTCCTGGCGTTGATTATATCGACTCGAATACCACACTTGGTTTAAGCACCGTTAACGTCTGGTTGAAG
>Ga0307492_10000134_pt1 | contig 33060 bp, 29 predicted proteins | sample SI3LmetaG_FD_202365 | JGI IMG/M metagenome (GOLD analysis project Ga0307492, IMG submission 202365) | Sea-ice brine microbial communities from Beaufort Sea near Barrow, Alaska, United States - SI3L | ecosystem: Environmental > Aquatic > Marine > Coastal | place: USA: Alaska | collected 2017-05-06 | reverse complement strand
TCTAAAAAGAAGTTTGATCTTTAAAGTGAGAAATCCAACGATGAAGTAATAAAACTGCAGCAACACTCAAACCAGTAATCAAACCAATCCAATAGCCATTCACACCATAACCTTGATATTCTGCCAAATAGTAACCGGTTGGAAATCCTACTAGCCAGTAAGCAATAGCTGTGATTACCATGGGTATTTTTGTATCTTTTAATCCACGCAAACAGCCGGCACAAGCAACTTGTAATCCGTCTGAAAACTGAAACACGGCAGCAAAAAATAATAGACTCGATGCTATTTTTAGTAGTTCAGTATCTTGGGTATAAATTGATACTAGCAAGGTCGGTATGCTCATAAACATAATCGCAGAAGCGCTCATAATTGAAATACTAAGAAATATTCCGGTATTACCCGCAAGCCTCATTGATTCTATTTTCCCCTGTGCCCTAAAATAAGAAACTCTAGCCGTTATAGCTTGAGATAAACCTAAAGGGATCATAAAAGTGAGCGACGCCAAATTGACTGCAATTTGATGCGATGCCATTATTTCCGTTGGGTATCTTGCAATCATTAATGATACGGCTGCAAACATAGTAATTTCAAAACCTAAAGTAATCGCTAACGGAAGTCCAAGAGTAAAAATGGCTTTAATCTCATCAATCGAAGGTAACTCTAGGTCTTTCAAAAACTGATATTGACGGTATTTTTTTGCCGTAATAGTATAAATTAGTAAACCGATGAACATTAGTGTCCAAGTTACAGCTGTAGCATAACCGACACCAACAGCGCCCATTTCAGTAATTCCTAAACCACCATACATAAACCAATAGTTAAATATAATATTAAAGGGTATGGATGCGCTTGTGATAAGCATAATAGCTTTAGTTGAAAATAATCCTTCGTTGATAAACCTGATAGCTAAAAATAACAGCAAACCAGGCCATCCCCAAAGTGTTGCAAAAAGATAATCGCTCGCGACTTGAGAAATGTTCGGTTCGATATTTAATTTCGCCAATATAAAAGGTGCATTCAGCAGCGCGATTATGGCGAGGGGTAACACGGCTAAGGCAATCAATATAGAAGCATTGAAATGAGTGGTTATTTTTTTAACTTCTCCAGCACCTTTAAAATGGGCAACTATTGGATTGAGTGCTAAAAATAATCCTAAAAAGAAAACTAGAACGGGGTGTAATAAACTAGTTCCTATCGCAATGGCTGCCAAGGCATCAGTGCTGTAATGTCCCGCCATTAAAGTATCAATAAAACCTGTTATCATTTGTGCAAGCTGTGAAAGTACCGCCGGAATACCGATGGGTAACATATCTTTTAGCTCTTTTTTGTAATTTTGCCACATGGTTAAATTATATCTGTTTTGAATTCAATTATTATCAAGTTATCAGGTTTTCAAGTGACCGAAATTAATCGTTTGAAAATAAAAAGAAAGCGCATGGTACGCTTAAAAGGTTAGGAATCAAAGGAGCAAAAAGTTTGGTTAATATTTAATGAATGAGCGTATTAATTTGATATTTCACCTCTCAAATTGGTTTGCATCTTTTCTTTAATCTCGGAGGTCGTACAGTCGCTACTGAGAAGGTAGCCAAGTTTGGTAAGCGTTGCTTCTGGCGTCATGTCGTAACCACTAATAACACCGGCGTTAAGTAGCTCTTGGCCTGTTTGATAACCACTCATATCAACTCGTCCTTTAAGGCATTGCGTGCAATTAACAATAATAATTCCAGACTTATCCGCTTTACTTAATAGCTCCAAGAAATCAGGTTGATTGCTTGGGGCATTGCCCATTCCATATGTCATTAATACCAAGCCTTGAATTCCAGAGCTAATGACGCTTTCAAGCAACTTGGCAGAAAATCCCGGAAATAAGCTCAAAACCACCACATTAGGTTGGATTATTCGGTTAATTTTTAATGGTTTTGACGGTTCTTGTAAAACAATTTTTTTGTTTAATTCAATCTGGGAACCAACTTTAACCAGTGCCGGAAAGTTAGGTGATTGAAATGCATGAAACCCAGTCGCATCGGTTTTTCTAGCTCGATTGCCTCTATAAAGTCGATTGTGAAAATACAAACCAACTTCTGGTATATCGTAACGAGATGCTAGTAAAAGAGACGTAATTAAATTATCTCGAGCATCAGTACGCATTTGTGACCAAGGAATTTGTGAGCCTGTGACGATAACAGGTTTGGACAAATCTTCTAGCATAAAAGAAAGCGCTGAAGCCGTATATGCCATTGTATCTGTACCATGGAGTACGATAAAACCGTCAAAATCGTTATAATTGGATTTTATATCTTCAGAAATAGTATACCAATCATCCGGTGTAATATTGGATGAATCGATTAAATTTTTATATTCATGAACAACAATTTCTGGCATTTCAGGATAGGAAAGTTCCGGTAACATTTTAATCTGTTCAGTGAAATAACCAACTTCAGGAATAAAACCATTTTCGCTTGGTTTCATACCGATAGTGCCGCCTGTGTAGGCTATGTAAACACGTTTTGATTGTGCCATTTGTCATTGTTCGCTATGCCTAAATGTTATAAGTGTACATTACTAGAGGCTATTAAAAGACACAATGACTATTTATAATAAAAATATTACGGTTTCAGTAATTACACTGATAGATTATTAAAACATTCTTTCTTTTGAAAGAGAGGACGAGAGATCGTTATAAACAGTTGACTTAGTCATACCGTAATAAGTTTTGCACTTATTAAAAAGAGGACTTTCATTGTCATGAGATTACTAACAAAAGGATTGGTTTCTTTTAGCTTAACAATTCTTTTTCTAGGAACAATAAACTCCTAGTGCCGTACCATGAAAAAAGTTCACCATCAACAACCGCTCCCTTAAAGTCCATTTCGTTTAATTCACTAAGGTGTTTTTCAAAAGGGAAAGGCTCGCTTGAAAATAGATAGAAACAATTTTCTGTTGCAGGTAATTTATCGCCTAAGTTTGGATATTTATCGGGCCGTATGATTAGGTAATCTTCTAGACCTAACTTAACCAGTACCGACCAAATAAAAGTATCGGGACCAATACACATCCAAGGATCTTTCCAAATCATATATTCAATTTTCGTGATTGTATGAGTCTGTTTTTCGTTTAGATATTTAATGACGCCCGGTATTTTATCAATAGATGCTATACTCTTTGGCGTTAAAAATGACAGTTTTCTCCATCGATCAGCGATATCTGAGAGTTTTTTATTATTTAGATGTTGAGCGAGCCTTTGCAATTCGACAGCAATATTGTCAACTCCAGTGATATGCAAAACGAAAAAAGGAAACGGACATGCTTCTGCCATTTCAAGCGTATTTTCTTCTTTATCCAAAATGATTAGGTCTGGTGATAAGGCCTTTACCTTATCCCACTTAACATCTTTAGTACCTCCGACGGTTGGAATTTCGATAATTTTTTTTATAGGGTGAATACAAAATCGAGTGCGACCAACAACTTCTAAGTCACAATCAATTAGAGTTTCTGTTATCGACGGTATAAAACAAATAATGCGAGTCATATTAGTACCATTCCATGTTTTTTATCAAATTATTAATCTCTGTCAATTGAGTTGTTCATAGGTGTATCTTTTAACCGCTTGATTTATTTTGTTCTGCGGAAGTTGATTACCTTGTAATTACGAATCGATCTTTCTAAACACTTATCCTAGTTAACATTTCTCTTAGCTCATCAATTGTGTTTTGGACTTCATATTCACACAACGCCAATACCGGTTCTCGATTACTTTTTTGATTGCTGGCATTAGTTAAGGCGTTTAGAGAAAGCGGATATTCATCTGGTGTGGTTAGAGATTTTTCAATTAGGCAGCCTATTACTCTGGTTTGGTTAAGGGTTAGTTTCATCATTTTGGCCTATCGAACTGAGGATTTTGTTAGAGGTGATTGAATTTAAACATTTATCGAACCTTTAGCAAGTCAGAGTCATTACTTTGATGATAATCCTTGGTTAGTCTCCTACTTCCTAAAAACAACAATAAAGGTCAAAGTGTAATAATCTGTATCAGAGCGAACTAATTAGTCTGTTGTGTGATTCGATTATGTTCACAAAATATAAAATACGCTTATGAAGTTAAAAAGAACTAGCTCCAAATTTTCTTTGCCCATTTAGTCAGTCCTGCGGCCACACTACCGTAATAATCACCATCTAAAATAGTAACGTTAGGAATAATTTCCTCAATGGCTTTTCTTACCGTAGGTGACTTTGCTGTCCCTCCCGTTATATAGACTAAATCAGGGGTTGTTTGAGCTAAGTTGATAGCTTCTTGAATTGATTTTTTGATAGCCTCCAGAGGTCTTTTAACCGCTAATTCAAAACTACTTTGATCAATATCTTTTGAAAGTTCAGTTTCAATATAATCTAAGTTTATCTTTTTAGTCGCGGAATTACTTAAAGCTATTTTTGCAAGTTCCGCACTTCTGACTAAACGATGGTTTTGTTTTGATGACTGCAAATATATTAGACGCTTAAATAATTCAGGTTGTTTTGCATCCATTAATTTAGCTTTTAATTCCCTAGCAAAAGGAGGACTTGAAAATTTAGCTTGGTCTCCAACATTGTTGATCGAAACGGCGTACCAAAAAATCGCATCGGGCATAGAAATATCTTTTCTCTTTAATTGACTTCCTCTTCCAAATAAAGGCATTAATGTATGATAGGCTAACAAAATATCTAAATCATTTCCGCCTATTCTTTGTCCTGTATGAGCTAAAAAATCCTGTTTTCGGTCATCTTTTTTCACATGTGAAGGCCCCATTTTTACCATTGAGCAATCCGTTGTTCCGCCGCCTATATCGACTACTAATACAATTTGGTCTTTTTTTAGACTCGTTTCAAAATCGACGCCTGCTGCTAGTGGCTCGTATAAAAATTCAATCTCTTTATAGCCACAGACCTTTGCTGCTTTAGTTATTATTTCTATTGCTTGTTGATTACTCTTTTCGCTATTAACGCCTTGAAAGTTAACAGGCCGACCTATAACTACTTTACTAATGGATTGTTGTGTCTGTTTTTCTGCAATTGTTTTTATATTGAGCAGCATAGAACAAACTAAATCTTCAAAAAAATTAATTTGTGTTGAGGTTAAGCCTATTGAACCTAAAAATGATTTAGGTGATTTAATAAAAACACCTTCTTCAGGGTTTTCAATATACTTTTCTATGGCTTGCTTGCCAAAAAAATTACAAATGTCTGTATTATTAAATCCCTCATACCTTTTGAATGACTGAGCAGATTGTAACTGCTTTAAATGGGATTGTTTAAATGGTTCTTTTTGTTGTAGCGATAAATTTTGATAAATATAATCACAAATTAAACTTCTATCAAAGGTATAAAGTGTTGATGGTAGGTACTTTTCATCTTGGTATAAAGAAAGTAACTTGACTTGCTTTTCTATATAAATGCCTAAAGCTGAATTGGATGTACCAAAATCTAATCCCGCAAACATAAAGAACTCCAATGAGACTACAAAAAATGGTTCAAGATTTTATAGTATATGGATTAGAAATAACACAAGAACCGCAAATTAATTGATAGAGTGACAGGTAATATGACGATCTTCTCAATTAAACCTAACGGTTCCGCTGATAATAATCGATTAGGTTTTGGGTGGAGGAGTCGTGATGCTCTGTATTGGAATCTTCTACGAGTTCTTTTTGTATCTTTACCGCTAAACCTTTTCCAAGTTCAACACCCCATTGATCAAACGAACAGATCTGAAGCAAAATACCTTGAACAAATATTTTATGTTCATACATTGCAATCAAAGATCCAAGCGTCCATGTATCCAATTTCTTTAACAATATGGTGTTTGTTGGTCTATTGCCTTCATGAACTTTATGTGGAGCTAAGCGGTCGATAAAATCAGCTTGTCTACCTTTTGCTTTTAAATCGCTACGAACTTGTTTTTCGTCAACTCCGGTCATTAAAGCTTGAGATTGAGCAAAAAAATTAGCCATTAGCGGCGTGTGGTGTCCTTTAACTGATGTTGCATTGACAGCACTGCCAATAAAATCTGCAGGAATGATATTTTTACTTTGATGTAAATATTGATAGAAAGCATGTTGACCGTTAATACCTAGTCCACCCCAAATTGCGGGTACTGTTGGGTAATGAACCTCTTCACCATGCCAAGTAACAGACTTACCATTGCTTTCCATTTCAGCTTGTTGTAAATAGGAAGCGAGCATATGCAATGTTTGATCGTAAGGTAAAATAGCTTGTGATTGACAACCTAGAAAAGTGGTATTCCAAACAGATATTAATGCCATCAATACTGGTGCATTTTCTTCTAACGGTGCATTTTGAAAATGTTGGTCCATTTCATGTGCACCTTCCAAAAGTTCTATAAATTTTTCAAATCCTAAATCTAGAGCGATTGGCAAACCAATGGTTGACCAAAGAGAAAAACGCCCGCCGACCCAATCCCACATTTTAAAAATTCTGTCTTCGCTATACCCCGCTTCAATGGCTTTTTCGGGAATAGCTGTGACCGCAACAAATTGATTTTTAACGACTTGATCGTCAAAAGCTGCTGATACTAACCAGCGCATTGCGGTTTTTGCATTGGTCATTGTTTCTATTGTTGAAAATGATTTTGAAGAAACAATAAATAAAACTGTTTCAGGATTAAGAGGTCTTAGGATTTCCGCAATTTGAGTACCATCAACATTGGAAACATAATGAGTTCTAATATTTTTATCACTGACATTTTTAAGGGCTTCAGTTACTAACTGTGGCCCTAAGTTAGATCCACCAACACCAATGTTGACCACATCTTTAATTGGTTTGCCAGTAAAGCCTAAAAGGTTACCTCGTCGTATTTTATTAACAAATTTTTTCATCAGATGAAGTTCTGCTTCTACTTGTTCGGTAACGTTTATTCCATCGACTTTAATCTTAGTTTTACTTCGGTTTCTTAAAGCGGTATGTAAAACAGCCCTATTTTCTGTTTTGTTAATCTTATCTCCTCGAAACATTGCGTCTCGCCATTCTTCAATTTTTGTTTCTTTGGCTAGACTATGGAGTAAATTAAGTGTTTCATCAGTCATTAAATTTTTTGAATAATCAAACAGAAAGCGGTTTAGTTCAATCGAGAATTTTGTAAAACGTTCACTTTCTTTATCAAAAAAATCACGTATGAATTGTGTTTTCATTTTTTTAGCGTGATTTTTTAGCGCTTTCCAGCTTTCAAGTTCTTCACGAGAGGTCATATTATATTTCTATAAGGTTATTATTGTTTGTTTGCAAATTATTAAACCGCTTTTTGCAATTGAATGTCATTGTAAGATTTATTTTCCGCAGCGATTAACGCTAAGCTTGTATCTAACATGCGATTAGAAAACCCCCATTCATTATCGTACCATGACATTATTTTTACCATACGTCCATTCACTTTTGTTTGAGAAGAATCAAAACTAGAGGAGGCTGGATCATGATTAAAGTCGATCGAAACCAGAGGTTCATCAACATATGAAAGTACACCTTTCATGTTATTCTTTGCTGCGTTCTCAATTAATTTGTTTACTTCTTCTACGTTAGTATCACGTGAAGCAATAAAAGTTAAATCAACTACTGAAACATTAATGGTTGGTACGCGTACAGCCATCCCGTCAAGCTTTCCATCAAGTTCAGGCAATACTATTCCCACCGCTTTAGCTGCTCCAGTTTTAGTTGGAATCATTGAATGTGTTGCCGCGCGAGCTCGATAAATATCACTGTGAGCTGAATCTATTAACTTTTGATCGTTAGTAAAAGCATGAATAGTTGTCATTAACCCCGACTCAATGCCAATATTATCATTTAAGATTTTTGCGATGGGAGCTAAGCAATTTGTAGTGCAAGAGGCGTTAGAGATAATTTGACAATCACTCGTGAGTTGATCATCGTTAACACCATAAACGATGGTTGCATCAACGTCAGTGCCTGGTGCGGAAATGATAACTTTTCTTGCGCCTGCTTTTATGTGTTTGTTAGCGAGTTCACGCTTAGTGAAAAAACCGGTACATTCGTAAACAATATCGATATCGAGTTCATTCCATGGTAAATTTTCCGGATCTCGGTCACTAAATATCTGGATCACATCGCCATTTACAATAAGTTTGTTATCAAGCAATTGAACGTCAGCAGAAAATCTGCCATGAACGGTGTCGTATTTAGTTAAGTGCGTATTGTTTTTGGCGTCGCCTAAATCATTTATGGCAACGATTTGAATTTGATCATGATAATCGCCTTCGTACAATGCTCTAAGGATATTTCTTCCAATTCTACCGTAACCGTTAATTGCTACTTTGATCATTTTATGCTCCAACGTAAATTAAAATTTAGTAATTGATAAAATTCTATAATTCGCTTGCTTGCTTCGCTAATCGTGTAATTTCATCCCAATTTTTTAAAGCAATTAATTTATTATCTAACATCCATGTACCACCAACGCAGGCGACATTATCTAGCGCTAAGTAATTTTTTGCATTGTTGAGGTTAATCCCACCAGTTGGACAAAAAGTAACTTGAGGTAGTGGGCCTCCAATAGACTTAAGCATGTTGATTCCGCCAGCTGACTCCGCTGGAAAAAATTTCATTTCTTTAAAACCCAAACTCATTAATTTCATTACTTCACTCGGTGTACTTACACCAGGCAATAAAGGGATTGACTGTTTTGAAACAGCATTTAATAATTCATCTGTAGTGCCTGGGCTGACCATAAAGTCCGCTTTTGCTTCTATTGATGCGTTAAGTGTTTCGATATTAATGACCGTGCCGGTACCAACGATAGCATTTGCTACTGATTTTTTTATTTGCTTTATTGCTTCAATAGCAACGGAGGTTCGCAAAGTGATTTCAAGCACATTTAAGCCGCCATGGATCAAGGCGTTCGCAAGAGGAATAGCATCTTCTAAGTTATCTATCACAACAACTGGAATAACTTTTGACTGTTGTATAATTTCTTTGCTTGTATAAGTCACACTGTGTCTCTTTTTTAAAATAGATAATGTAAATAGAATATTTGGAATTCTATATTAGTTACACCAGAATACTTCAACGGTTGTAGATGATTGATTTAGAATACGGCTAACGGGTATCTCTGTTTGTCTTTGTTCTTCTAACAAATTTTCAATGATGCTAAGTTTTTCTTTGCCCGTTATCAATAATAGAATTGTTTCACTATGTAAAATGGCAGAAAGCGTTAGACTCATTCTTTTTGGATAGTCGCCAGCGACAGGGCAGCCAGTTGCGTCAATTGCTATACAGAGATCTTTATTTTCGAGAGAAAGTGCGTTGTCAATATTTTTAGAGTCAGGAAATAGCGAAGCAATATGACCATCTAATCCCATGCCTAGCATACATATCGTAAATGGATTTGGAATCGAAGCATAAGTCTTGTTGCAATCAAGTTCGCCTTGTTCAGTAGTATTTGCGTTATTTTTCATGGATATGTATTTAGCAATTTTTGCATTATTTATTAGCAAATTTTCTCTAGTTAAACGTTCATTACTCTGTGCATGACTTGCATCTAACCAACGCTCATCAGACTGGGCAATGGTTATTTTTTCCCATTCTAATTCAGCTTTTGATAGCAAATCGAATGCGGGCGCTGGTGTTGTCCCTCCAGGCACAATAAAACTTGCTCCACCTTTTGTAATCACTGCTTCCGCCAAATCATGTTGGGTTTTATTAGCAATGGCTTTAAAAAGCTCTTCTCGATTATTAAACTTATTAATTCTTAAATTGGTATGAATCATAATTTTTAAATAGTATCTCTAATTTTTGAGTAAATGTTTTGGATTAATTTTGCCATTCTCGTTGATCATTTGTGATCAATTTATTAGCATCTTCAGGTCCCCAACTGCCTGCTCGATATAAATGGGGTGATACATCTTCATCTTTCCAATATTTTAAAATTGGGTCGATCCACTGCCATGCCGCAGAGCCTTCATCGCGATGTATAAATAAAGTCGCATTACCTGCAATAGCATCAAGTAATAAGCGTTTATAACCAAAACTTTTGAAACCATTGGACGATTCGGTAAAATTTAAATCGAGTTTGACTGGCTTTAAAACTGTTTTCAGTTGAGTCATGTCTTTTGCCATTAAATGCAGTTGAATGCGTTCTTCAGGCTGTAGTTGAATTACTAAGCGATTAGGTGAAAGATTACCGGCTTCAATGCCAAAGGCATTATGCGAAACGTTTTTAAATTGAATAGTGATTTCTGCACTTCGTCTTGCCAATCTTTTTCCAGTGCGTAGATAAAAAGGAACTTTTGACCAACGCCAGTTATCTATAAAAGCTCTAATCGCAACAAATGTTTCAGTTTTACTTGTGGTCTTGTTACTACTGGCCGCTAATTCTTCTAAATACCCAGATTCAAGTTTGTTATTGACGTTACCGGCAACATATTGACCACTGACGGTATGATTTTTTACATCATCTTCTACAATAGGACGTAACGCTTGTATTACTTTTATTTTTTCTGCACGAATATTGTCGGCCGTCATCTTATTTGGAGACTCCATTGCTATTAAGCTAAGCAACTGCAATAGATGGTTTTGTACCATATCTCGCATTGCTCCGGCACCGTCGTAAAAACCAGCGCGTCCTTCAAGACCAACTTGTTCATTTATACTGATTTGGATGTGATCAATTGATTTAGCATCCCATAAATTTTCGAATAATGAATTTCCAAACCTTAATGCCAAAAGGTTTTGTACGGTTTCTTTGCCTAAATAATGATCTATTCTGTAAATTTGCGGCTCAGAAAAGTATTGAGCAATCGTTTGATTTATTTGTTCTGCTGAATCTTGATCGTAGCCAATTGGTTTTTCAACGATCACTCTAGTGTTATCAGTTATCAGTCCCGATTTATTAATATTTTGGCAACAGTCACCATATATGTTGGGAATGATCGCAAGATAAAATATTCTTGGATTTAGTTTACGTTGTTTAAATTGAGTTTTAAGTTTTTCCCAACCTTTCTGATAATCCGTTACGTCTATAATGACTGGATGAATTACCTTTCCAAATTGATCAAATTGTGTATCGTTAAATTCTCCTTCTAACATATAACTTTTAAATGCTATCTTGATCACAGAAAGGATTTCATCAAACTCTTTTTTTTTTCTAGTACAAACAAAAATCCGTGAACCGTCAGGGATTTCGCCATCAATAAAAGCTCTAAACATTGATGGTAAAAGTTTGCGCAAAGACAGATCGCCTGTCCCACCAAAAAGTATTAAATCAAATGCTTTGTTTATGACCTGAGTTGTTTGTTTATTCAAAACAAGACGCTCCTTGTTCTGCTGAAGATACAACATTTCTAAATTGATTAAATATTTCTCTTCCTAATCCTGATTGATCCGAATAATTAGTTTTTACTGCGGGTTCTCTTTTATTAAGTTCTTCGTCGCTAACCAATAATCTTAATTCACCACTGACTGCATCTAAACGAATAATGTCGCCATCTTGTATTCGAGCAATATTACCTCCCTCTAATGCTTCTGGTACTAAATGTATTGCTGCAGGCACTTTACCAGAAGCTCCTGACATTCGCCCATCAGTTACCATTGCAACTGCAAAACCAGAAGACTGTAGTGAAGAAAGAAGAGGTGTCAATTTATGCAGTTCTGGCATACCATTTGACTTAGGTCCTTGAAAACGTATAACGGCAATAAAATCTTTGTTGAGTTGTTTATTTTCAAATGCTGTGACTAAATCATTTTGGTCATCAAATACGACAGCTTCAGCTTCGATAACTAAGCTGTCGTCCGCTACAGCCGATGTTTTTATTACCGAACGACCGAGATTTCCAGTTAATAGCTTTAATCCTCCTTGAGAATTGAATGGATTACTAGCAGGCCTAATGACTGTTTCATCTAAACTTTCTGTATTCGAGTCTTGCCATTGAACAACGAGATCCGACTCTACGGTTGTAGATTTTTGCCTATAAATTTCAGCTGATTGATTTATTTTTAACTTAGGTTCCTTAAAATATTCGCTTAAACCGGTACCCATCACAGTTTCTACATCTTGATGCAACAAACTGGCGTTTGAAAGCTCTCTCATCAATAGAGGCATACCGCCACTCGCTTGAAAATGGTTGATATCAGCTTTCCCATTTGGATATATTCTAGTTAATAGCGGTGTTATTTTGGATAAGTCGGACATATCTTGCCAATCGATAATAATTCCAGCAGCTTTTGCTATCGCGACAATATGTATCGCATGATTAGTTGAGCCACCAGTAGCAAGAAGTCCTATTAGACCGTTAACTAAGGTTTTTTCGGTGATTATTTTGTAGAGGGGTGTCGGTTTTTGATCAATGTTTTTAATCAAGGTTTCTACACCAAATTGAGTTAAAGAATCTCTTAAACCAGTATTTGGCGGGATAAACGAACTTCCTGGAATATGTAATCCCATGATTTCCATAAGCATCTGATTACTGTTCGCCGTACCATAAAAAGTACATGTTCCAGCACCATGATAAGAAGCGCTTTCCGAGGCTAATAATTCACTTTTTCCTACTTTACCCTCAGCATAGGCTTGCCGAACTTTAGCTTTGTCATCATTGCTTTGACCGGTTGTCATTGGTCCTGCAGGTAAAAATATCGTCGGTAAATGACCAAAACTTAATGCGCCGATTAATAATCCGGGAACAATTTTGTCACAAACACCTAAACAAATGACACCATCAAACATATCATGAGATAAGGAAATGGCTGTGGACATTGCAATTAAATCACGACTAAACAAAGATAATTCCATACCGGGTTGCCCTTGTGTCACGCCGTCACACATTGCAGGTACGCCGCCGGCAATTTGTGCAGTAACACCAAATCGAGAGGCCGTTGATTTTATTAAATCTGGATAGTTTTTGTAAGGTTGGTGCGCGGATAGCATATCATTGTATGCCGTAACAATTCCGAGGTTTGCAGCTTTTTGATCCGATACAATGGTTTTATCTGACGAATTGCAAGTGGCCATCCCATGAGCTAAGTTTCCACAACTTAATTGAGAACGTTTACGCTCTTTTGATTCTGCTGATATCACTTTGTCCAAATAGTGTTTTCTTGAATCTTTACTGCGGTCAATTATTCGTTGAGTAATTACTTTGAGCGTATTTTGAATCATAAGTTTAACAAGTTAATTATGGAATGTTTATATTGCTATTAACCCACATGATGACACCGGTGTCAATAAAATGCTAAAAATTGTCACAAAACGGACATGAAAATAATTGAATCTATTTGAATTTTGCGGGAGCGCTTGATTCACGAACAATCAATTCGTCTTTGATAACGATATTATGATGTTCTAGTGGTTTTTTACGAATGATTCTAATTAACATGCGTGTCGCTTCGATAGCCATTTCAGTTATTGGCTGTTTTATAGTCGTGAGAGAAGGCCAAATATAACGAGATGCTGGTGCATTATCAAATCCTGTCACGGTTAAATCATGTGGAATTGAAATGCCTTTTTGATTCGCGACTTTAACAATACCGGCAGCCATATAATCATTTGATGCAAATATGGCAGTTGGAGGAGTTTCAAGTGATAACAAGCGTCTTGCAGAGTATTCTCCGGACTCAAAACTAAAATTGCCCTGTTGAATATAGTGTTCGAGAATCTCTATTCCGGCTTCTTTAAGAGCCTTTTTATAACCTAATAATCGTTGTTCCGATACGCCGTGGTCAATATGCCCTTTAATAAAGGCTATTTTATGATGGCCTATGGAAATCAAATAACGACACATTTCATATGACGCTTCTGCATCATTACTGACGACACTTGGAATTTCATCAATCGAAGATAACGCACCGATTTTAACCGTTGGGATCTCTTTGCTTTTAAGTAGGTTGAGCAATTCACTCATATCCGAAAACGGCGGTGTCAAAATAATCCCATCTAAATTAGCGCTATCAAGATTTGACTCAAACCGGTTGATTAGGTTTTCATTTTCGTGATCTTCTGGATAAATAACAAGGTGAAAACCTTCAGCTCTACAGCGTTCGAGTGCACCTTTTTGTATGTTTGATACATAACTATTACTTTGGCTTGGATAAACCAAACCAATTAAGAAAGACTGACTGCTGGCAAGACCTCGAGCCTGTGGATTAGGTCTATACCCCAGCTCTGTGAAGGACTTTTCTACTTTCTTTCGAGTATCAGAGCTGACATTTTGCTCTTCGTTTAATACTCTCGATATCGTTTTTTTTGATACGCCAGCGTGTTTAGCAACGTCGTTAATGGTAATTCTTTTCAATTAGAATCCAAGTGAATTTTTTACAATAATTTTATGATAGCGGTGTCAGAAGCGATTAGTCAAATTTTACACATAAAAAAACCGCTTTTCAGCGGTTATATTACTTGAATCTATTTAAATGAATTACTGTATTTCACAAAAGCAGTTCGCATAAGCGTTATTTGGATCGTTCCAATTTGCAAGAGAAACTAACCCTTTAAATTGACTATATAATTTAGATTGAATGCTAGGTTTCACTCTAGCTTGTTGTCTTTCCTGCATTAATGATTCGACTTTAGATTGACTAAATAGCTCTTTTAAAAATAATTCATTTTCTGTCAATTTACGTTTAACGTTGAGAACATCGTAATTTTCTAAGCCGGCTAATTTTGCGGCTGATTTTATAGCATCATTAAGGCTACCAAGTTCATCCACTAAACCTAAGTCTTTTGCTCGCTTACCTGACCAAACTCGACCTTGAGCAATATTGTCTACTTCTTCAGCAGACATGTTTCTTGAGTTTGCAACAAGCCCAATAAATTTTTGATAGCCTGAGTCAATACCCGTTTGAATCATTGTTGCTACGTCATCAGAAAGGGGCATACCAACATCAACGGGATTTGCGTATTTAGTTGTTCCTACGCCATCACGATAGACCCCAAAGTCATTTAAAGGCTTTTCAAAAGTAGGAATCATTCCAAAAATACCAATCGATCCTGTGATGGTGGTTGGCATTGCCCAAATTTCATCAGAGCTAGCACTAATCCAATAACCACCAGATGCGGCAACATCACCCATTGATGCGATTACTTTAATGCCATCGGCTTGTGCTTGTACAAGTTCTTGACGAATAACTTCTGAAGCAAATGCACTACCTCCGCCACTGTCGACTCTCAATACAATCGCTTTTACATTTTTATTTAAACGTGTTTTTCTGATTTGCCTTGCAATTGTGTCACCTCCAATGGTTCCTTCTTTAGCTTCGCCATCTACAATTGTACCTTTCGTCGTTATAACTGCGACTTTAGGTGTGGTTTTATTGGATGGAAATGCCATTGGCGAACGGATAGCTTTTATGTATTTTGAATGAGTGATGTGTTTAAAAGACTTGGTTTTATTATCTAATCCTGTTTTTGCAATCATTTCATTTCTGAATTGAATGCGGGTTGCCAAACGATCAACCAAACCTGCATCTAATGCCATTTTTGCTGAATTACCTTTATGTTCGACTAATGATTCTTTGTAGTTTTCTATATAGCTATCTAAATCATTTGGGGTTAATCCGCGATTTTTAGCTAAGTCAATTTTAAAATCTCCCCAAAGGTCGCCCATCCAAAGTAAATTGGCTTCTTTAGCAGCATCAGACATATTATTACGTAAAAAAGGTTCAACAGCAGATTTGAATTTACCCACTTTAAAAACATGAACATTGACACCTAATTTATCTAACATGCCTTTATAATAAGTGCCAACTCTGGAAAAACCTGTTAAAAAGATCCCTCCTTGTGGGTTCATGACAACTTCATCAGCTTGTGAAGCTAGGAAATATTGACCTTGAGAGAAATAATCACTGTAAGCTATGACGGGCTTTCCGCTTGTTTTAAAATCTTCAATAGCGACGGCTAAATCTTGCATTTTGGTCATGCCAATTCCCCAAAGATAGTTGGTAGAAATAACTAGACTTGTTATTCGATCATCATCTTTAGCTTGATCGAGAGCAAATATTAAATCGTAAAGTAACGTTTCCGGAGCGTTTTCATTTCCTGTTGCTTCTTGCATCGCTTTGTCAACGGGATCTTGATAGGTTAACTGTTCTACTACATTGCCGTTTGGAGCTAATACTAAAGCAATACCTTTTTCAACGGTGGGCTTTCCATCAGAGTTTGATATGGCGATCACTAGGAAAACTAAAAAGCCAAAAAATAGTACATTGAGAAATATTTTTCGAGTTAAATCTAAGCCGAACCACATACTTTTGAATAGTTTTGTCATTTTGATCCTTAATAAGGCGTTTATAAATTTGATGAAATATTTTGAACTGAATTATAGATTAAACCATTAGTTAGAAAAAGTGTTAATAATAATACTTAGTTATTTAGAAAGGTTTGAAATAGTGATGGTAACTAACTGATATTAAACAATATAAATGTGCTAGATAAAGTGTTAGTAAATCTTTCAGCTGTATAAATTAAATAAACTCATTAATTCAATTGAAGGTTCTTAGTAAATACTCAATGACGCTATCGTCAAATGCTCATATCTGTTATAAATGACTATTAGTCATTATTCAATATTTTATGTATTTAATTGTTAACGAGAATATAACATGAACCAAGCTAATCCTCATTACCCAAAGTTGTTTGAGCCTTTAGTGGTTCATAATCATACGATTAAAAACCGTGTCATTATGGGCTCTATGCATACCGGTTTAGAAGAAAAAAAGGGCGGTTTCAAAAGATTAGCGCAATATTTTAAAGAGAGAGCCGAAGGAGGTGTTGGTTTAATTGTTACTGGCGGAATAGCGCCAAACTTTGCAGGGCGAGTATCACCATTCGGAAGTCAATTGAGTTTTCCTTGGCAAGTGAAAAAACACAAAATAGTCACTGATGCGGTTCATAGCGCTGGTGGGAAAATTGCCATGCAGATATTGCATACCGGTCGATATGCCTATCATCCATTTTCTGTTTCTGCATCTGCGATTAAATCACCAATTACACCTTTTAAGCCAAAAGCATTAAGTATTCGTGGAATTAACAAAACTATAAAAGATTTCGCTAACTGTGCAAAATTGGCTAAAAAAGCTGGTTATGATGGTGTTGAGGTCATGGGTTCTGAGGGTTACTTGATTAATCAGTTTATTGTTTCTAAAACTAATAAAAGAACCGATGATTGGGGCGGAGAGTTTAAAAACAGGATCAAATTACCAATAGAAATAGTTAAAGCGGTCCGCGCTGCAACTGATGAAAATTTTATTATTATCTATCGATTATCCATGCTGGATTTAGTAGAAAATGGTAGTAGCTGGGATGAAGTGGTTGAACTAGGCAAAGAAATTGAAAAAGCAGGTGCGTCCATAATCAATACGGGCATAGGTTGGCATGAAGCACGTATCCCAACCATTGTCACTTCGGTTCCTCGAGCCAATTTCACTTGGGTGACAAAGAAAATGAAGCCTCATTTGTCAATTCCACTAATAACAACCAATCGCATCAATGCGCCTGATGTCGCCGAAGGCGTGTTAGCGAAAGGCGACGCTGATATGATATCGATGGCAAGACCATTTCTTGCTGACTCTGAATTTATGAATAAAGCAGAATCCGGCAAAGCTGAGACAATCAATACTTGTATCGCATGTAACCAAGCCTGTTTAGATCATGCATTCAAAAATCAAGTGGTGAGTTGCTTAGTCAATCCGAGAGCTTGTTTTGAAACAGAACTTAACTATACAAAAACCCAAACACCGCAAAAGTTGGCAGTTATTGGTGCTGGGCCTGCGGGCATTTCATTTGCAATTACTGCAGCTGAAATTGGCCACAATGTCACGTTATTTGACTCAGCAGATGAAGTCGGAGGACAGTTAAATGTCGCTAAGAAAATACCTGGGAAAGAAGAATTTCATGAAATGCTTCGTTATTTCAAGATTATGCTTAGAGATAAAAATGTTGAGGTCGCTTTGAGCACTCATGTTAATGCTGATTTTCTAAAAGATGCGGGTTTTGCTCAAGTGATAGTCGCTACTGGTATTAGCCCTAGAGTTCCGGAATTAGAAGGGATTGACCACCCCAAAGTATTATCTTATTTGCAAGTTTTAAGAGAAAAAGCGCCTGTTGGTAAATCAGTAGCAATCATTGGCGCTGGCGGTATCGGTTTTGATGTTGCTGAATATTTAACCCATGAAGGTGAGTCATTAACCACTAGACCTGAAGCTTGGAATAATGAGTGGGCGGTTGATCCTAGTTATGAACATCGTGGCGGTTTGAAAGATAAGGCAATTTTTGAAGAGTCACCAAGAGATGTTTATTTATTACAGCGAAAACACGGGAAAGTGGGTGCTGGATTAGGGAAAACATCAGGTTGGACTCATCGTTTAGCGTTAAAACACAAGAAAGTCAAAATGTTAAATAGAGTAGAATACTTAAAAATTGATGATCAAGGTTTACATATTAGAATCGGAGAAGAAGAGTCTTGCTTACCGGTTGATAATGTCGTTCTTTGTTCAGGGCAGTTACCAAATAAGTCTTTATATCAAGAGCTTAAATTAACTTCCACGAAAGTACATCTAATTGGTGGAGCAGATGTTGCGAGCGAACTTGATGCTAAAAGAGCGATTAAGCAAGGTGCAGAGTTAGCGGCATCAATTTAATAAAGCGGTATCTCTATAATATATATCACACCTCTAATTTTATACTGCTATATTTAAAAGAGTGATTTAATGAGAGGCGGGTATAAATGTTGTTGCACAAAGGGTTTATCGGAAAAATTGATTATGATGACCGTGAACAACGGCTGGTTGGTGAGGTAGTTAATGCGCCAGATCTGTTAGAATTTGATGGTAATACAGCAAATGAGCTTCAGCAAAATTTTATCAAGTGTGTAGATGATTACTTGACTATCAATCAAGAATCGGGGGAAGAGGGTGCAACGTCTTTAGTTGGGCAATATACCCTTCATTTGTCTAATAGTATTCTAGATAACGTGATGAGAAAAGCTAAGAGAGAAGGGTCAAGTATAGAAACTTGGCTTAATCGATGGGTTAACGCCTCTTTAACGGAGCATTTCAAAAAAGAATAAAATAGCTTTCATTTCTAATTTCGTGGATAATCCGCAACAATTTCTAGCACTATATTGAGTCAAATATTTGTGAGTTCCTTTGATAAAGTTCAGCTTTGGACAATTGACGCTGAATATCACGATCAACGTATTGATAACTTTCTTTTTACGCATTTAAAAGGAGTCCCTAAAAGTCGTATTTATCGTATTTTACGTAAAGGTGAATTACGCGTAAATAAAGGACGGGTTAAGGCTGTTTATAAGCTACAATCAGGTGATATTTTAAGAATCCCGCCAATTCGTGTGTCAGAAAGTGACTCCATTAATGAACTACCTAACATTGCTAACTTAAACCAAGTTAAGTCATTAGAATCCAGTATTATAGTTGAAACCAATCAGTATTTAGTCCTAAATAAGCCCTCTGGAATAGCGGTTCATGGTGGTAGTGGTCAATCCTTTGGTGTCATTGAAGCCCTGCGTTCATTAAGGCCGAAAGAGAAGTTTTTGGAGTTGGTTCATCGTATAGATAAAGATACTTCAGGCTGTCTTTTAATCGCTAAAAAGCGTTCCTACTTGGTTTATTTTCAAAATCAACTTAGGCATAGAAAAATGAATAAAGAGTACGTCGCATTAGTTTGTGGTGCTTGGTCACCTAAAAATAAATTAGTTTCAGCGCCTTTATTAAGAAAAGAGCTTCCTTCGGGAGATCGTATTGTGGTGGTTGATCAAACAGGCAAACCCTCAGAAACACGTTTTGAAGTTGTAAAAAAACTTAATGGATTTACCTTAGTTAAAGCAAAACCCCTCACCGGTAGAACGCATCAAATTAGAGTGCATGCACGGCATTGCGGGAATCCTTTGTTAGCAGACAATAAGTATAGTGATACTGAGCAATTTCAAAATGTGATCAGTAAAAACAAACTATCTACCTTTCTTTTACATGCCCAGTCCTTGAGTTTTTGGCTGCCAATAGTAGATGAAATCTCGGGTCTAATCAAAAAAGCTCAACAAGGTGAGAGGGTTACCGTTGAAGCACCGTTACCTCAGCTGATGCAAGGGATCATACAAAAAATTGATAGGTAATTAAAAACAAAAAGCTACTGAAAATATCTCAACAAATCAATTGAAAACTTTAGATCTAACGATAATTGAAATTAAAGTGTTTGTTAATTCAAAACTAGACTTTTTAATTCAAAACTAGACTTTTTAATTCAAAACTAGACGTTTAGTTAAAAACTAGACGTTTGATTAAAAACCAGATTTTTCAAGATTTTATTCAAAGTCATTAAAGGTAACCCCTGTAAACTACTAGGATCATCGCTTTTAACTGATTCAAATAAACGAATACCATTCTCTTCTATTTTAAAACTACCTGCACAATCAAAGGGTTGATCTAAATTTAAATATTCAATGATTTCAAACTCTGTCAGTTGACGAAATTTCACTTCGACTTTTGATAAACGATATTCGCATAAATTGTTATTAATGCAAATTACAGAAACGCCAGTAAGAAATTCAATGTTATTGCCTGAAAAATTAGTGAGTTGTTCTTTTGCGGAGGTGAAATTTAACGGTTTTCCGATCGTTTTCCCATTAGATACTGCGACTTGATCGGAGCCAATAACCAAAGCAGAAAGGTGTTTTTTTGCAATAACATTGGCTTTACTCAAAGAAAGACGTTTGACCAAGTTTTCAGGTTCTTCTTGATAATTGGGTGATTCATCAATATTCGGTTTGATCGAAGTAAACGCGTAGCCGAGTTGTTTTAATAACTGCTGACGGTAGTGAGACGCTGAAGCCAAAATTAACTGATTCATCAGGATTGATTTTTTTGCTGACTGATCCATAAATCATAGTAAGCACCCTGTTTATCTACCAATTGCGAGTGGCTTCCACTTTCTATGATTGTTCCTTTATCGAGTACAATTATTTTATCGGCATTGACGACGGTGGAAAGTCTGTGTGCAATGACTAAGCTAGTCGCATTTGAAGAGATTTCATTAATTGCTTTGAGTATTGATGTTTCCGCGATAGTATCTAAAGACGAAGTGGCTTCATCAAAAACATATATAGCGGGTCGTTTAAGTATGGTTCGCGCTATCGCAACACGTTGTTTTTCACCACCTGATAATTTAAGCCCTCGCTCACCAACCATGGTTTGCAAGCCATCTGGTAGCTCTTTAATAAAAGCCGTTAAATGTGCCATTTCTGCGGCTTCTAATACTTCTTCATCAGATGCCTCTGGACGACCATAACGTATATTCTCGCTAATAGTTGTGTTGAATAGCACTGTGTCTTGTGGAACGATGCCGATGGCTTTTCTTAATGAGTCTTGAGTGACTTGCTCAATTGATTGCTGGTCTATTTTGATGCTTCCCTGATTAGGATCATAAAATCGGAATAACAATTTAACCAGAGTTGATTTTCCAGAGCCGCTTTTGCCAACTACGGCGAGTGTTTCACCTTTGTTGATACAGAGACTCAAATTTTTAATAATTTTTCGTTTATCATTGTACGCAAAACTAATGTCTTCAAAACGGATCGCTCCATCAACGACTTCTAAACTTCTCGCATCTTTGCAATCAGATATGTTGGGTTTAATGGCTAACAATTTAAACATTTGTTCTATGTTGATTAACGACATTTTAATTTCACGATAAACAAAACCTAGAAAATTAAGCGGGATAAATAATTGCATCATAAAAGCGTTCACTAAAACAAAATCACCAATACTCATTTCATTGTTTTGTACGCCGATAGTCGCTAGCATCATCATTGCCGTCATTGACGCACTAATAATCAAAGCTTGCCCGCCATTTAATGCAAACAAAGAAAGTCTATTTTTACGTCGCGCTTGCTCCCAATTGGCTAGATTTTTATCGTACTTATTTGCTTCAAAAGATTCGTTGGTGTAATACTTAACGGTTTCGTAATTGAGTAAACTGTCAATCGCTTGGCTATTGCTATCGGAGTCAGCCTTGTTTGCTTCTCGTAAAAATCGATTTCTCCATTCAGTCATTTTGACGGAGAAAAGAACGTAACAAAGAATTGAAACTATCGTAACAGCCGCAAACTTCCACCCATACTGTGTAAAAAATATACCGATTACGATAAGTATTTCAAATATTGTAGGGACAATATTAAACACCAAAAAACGCATTAAAAAATTAATGCCGCTGACTCCTCGCTCGATATCCCGGGAAAGCCCACCTGTTTTACGGTTTAAATGAAAATCTAAATCGAGTTTATGTAAATGTTGAAAAACTCGATAACCAATGCGTCTCATTGCTCTTTCCGTGACTCGTCCAAATAAGGTATCTCGAATTTCACCAAACAAAACATTGGCAAGGCGTAAAGCACCATAAACTAAAACCAAACCAACCGGTGCTAACATCCATAACTCAGCGCTCATTAAAGTGTTAGAGTCTGAATCATCCAACTGATCAACGATTGATTTAATGATAAAGGGTAGAGCAATATTGGCTAATTTTGCCAACGCCAAAAATAGTAGAGCTAAAAGTACTCGCGCTTTAAACTCTGATAAATAGGGTAATAAATTCTTTAGGACTTTCCAGTTATCAACTGGTGCTTGCTCTTCCTTCGAGTCTGGTAAATGGTGTCGATGTTTCATACAATAGCTCATGAAAAGTTGAAGACTTATTGGCGGTTATGTTCCCTTTTTCTGATAGAATGCGCAACTAGTGTTTAGCTAATTTTAGGTATTAAATGACAACTATCGATTTTAGAGAAAACTATGAGCGTTTTATTAATGAAGCTAACGAATTAGAAATTGTTTGGAACCTTCAATCTAAAGATGGCTTTGCGATTTGTGAATCATCGCTTTCTGAAGAAATAGCGGTCATGCCATTTTGGTCACTTGAGGCTGACGCTAAAAAAGCGTGTGTTGATGATTGGAGTGATTATCAGCCCAACCCCATCAGAATAGATGACTTTATAGATGTATGGCTGCATGGAATGGCTGTGGACAATACAGCCGTTGGAGTCAACTGGAATACAGCGTTGGAAGGCGTAGAAATAGAGCCAGTTGTGTTAATTGATGACTTATTAGGCGAAGAATAAAGGAATAGCCTAATAAAAGAAGGCTATTCGAAGAATAAGTTTTGCGTTTTAAAAGGCTTTTGGGTAGAATCGCGCGCCTATGACTGATAGCTCAAAAAATAGCAGTGAAGACAATTTGGAAGAAGTGAAATCCAGTCGAAAAAAGGCAAACCTAATTCAACCTAGAAAGTTAGCGTTGAAAGAGGGTGAATTGCATTTTTCATGGGATATAAGTGATCTTACTCGTTTAGATGGTTTGTTATATTCTAATCAGGGCAAAATAACGGTTGATGTCAGCGGTTTACAAGATAATAGGCATCGAAGTTTGATAAAAGCGCGCATTGAAGCTAGTTTTCAATTAGAATGCCAAACAACTTTTGAGCCGATAGAATACAAGATTGATACAATAATCACTTATTGTACGGTAATTAAAGAAGAACAAATTGCCGATATTGAAGACGAATTTGAAGCACTTTTAGTTGAAGATGGTGTAGTTGATATTAAGTCAGTGATAGAAGATGAACTGATTTTGTCCTTGCCAATTGTCGCTAATAGAGCAATAGAAAAAACAAATGTTAAGACTTCTTATGGCGAATTACCAAAAGAGTCGACTAAAAAGAATCCTTTTGATGTTCTACAAGGTTTCAAAATAGATTAACTAAGAGCTAAGATGTTTTTAGAAAAATAGATTTTAAAGTTTTATCTTATTATTTTTATTATATTTTTATATTTAACGGAGTCAATCCAATGGCAGTTCAAAAAAGTAAAAAATCACGCGCTCGTCGCGGTACGCGTCGTTCACATGATGCATTAGCTGATCATACTATATCGTTATCTGAAGACCAAACAACAGGTGAACTTCATTTACGTCATAATATGACCGAAGATGGATATTACCGTGGTCGTAAGATTGTTTAATTGTCGATCTATTAAGTTGCCATCGATAGTTAAAAGACCATTTTAATTTTTATTTGCCATTCATTTTAATAAAATGGCTGACTTAAAAATTGCAATAGATTGTATGGGGGGCGATTTTGGTCCCTCAGTTGTTATTCCCGCTGTACACCAATCTCTACTTAAGCACCAAAAAAAATCACGTGATTCAGATCTGAATTCTAGTGCTACCGATCATAGCAATATTCATTTTAAGCTTTTTGGTAATGAAGAAGAAATTTTGTTTGAATTATCTCAATCTAAGCTCCTTAATCATCCTTATATCAGTATTATTCAGTCGCAAGATGACGTTTTAATGACTGATAATCCTTTAGTCGCGCTTAAAAAGAAAAAACGCTCATCTATGAGGCTCGCCTTAGAGTCTGTTCGTGATGGAAGTTCACATGCGTGTGTGAGTGCTGGAAATACGGGTGCTTTGATGGCTGTAGCAAGGTTCATTTTGAAGATGTTACCGGGAATAGAGCGCCCAGCGATTATATCGGCTATTCCGACTTTAAAAGATTCCTCGGTTTACTTACTTGATCTAGGCGCGAATATTGATTGTGATGAAAAACGTTTATTTCAATTTGCATTGATGGGTGATGTTTTATGCAAGTGCATTGACGGTATTGAAAATCCTAAGATCGGATTACTAAATGTTGGCGAGGAAGAAATTAAGGGATCTGAGCGGCTCAAAAATACGGCGAAACTCTTAGAAGAACATGAAGAACTTAATTATTGCGGTTTTGTAGAAGCCAATCAAATTTTTACCGGTGATTACCAAGTGATTGTTACCGATGGTTTTACTGGTAATAGCGTTTTAAAAGCGTCTGAAGGTCTAAGCGAGTTCTTGACTACAAAGTTGAAACTTGCCTTTCAAAAAAACTGGTGGACTAAATGGATCGCTATTTTTGCTAAGCCTGTAATCAATATCTTTAAAAATGAAATAAATCCAGAGCAGTATAATGGTGCGTGTTTCATAGGTCTTAGAGGAGTGGTAGTTAAAAGTCACGGAGGAGCGAACGTTAATGCTACTTTCTTTGCGATTGAAGAAGCTATATCTCAAGCAATCAAGAAAGTCCCTAGTCGCATTAGAGATAGTTTAAAGACTGTTTAGAGATAGGTTTAGATTGGCCAGTGATAGGTTATACGGTGCAATATTTAATGGTCTGACGAGTATTAAATTGACTAGTATTCAAAGTTAATCTTGATATAGTGCGCAAGATCTCTTTTTAAATTACTTTATACGCCATCATTTGGAGCTTTAATGTCTAATCTAAAATCAAACTTGGCCTTTATATTTCCGGGACAAGGCTCCCAGACTTTACAAATGCTAAACTCTTTTGAAGAGACTGCTGAAGTGAAACAAACCTTTGAACAAGCTTCAAGTGCCATCGGATACGATCTTTGGAAGTTATGCCAAGAAGGACCTGTAGAATCGCTCAATGAAACAGACAAAACGCAACCTGCATTGTTGACGGCTAGTGTTGCCTTATGGAATTTTTGGAAAACAAAAGGGCCGTTACCAAGCATTATGGCGGGTCATAGTTTAGGAGAATACTCCGCGTTAGTTTGTGCCGGTATTCTTGATTTTGAAACCGCTGTAAAGCTTGTTGAGAAACGTGGTCAACTGATGAAACAGGCTGTGCCTGCTGGTGTTGGCAAAATGGCGGCCATCATTGGGTTAGATAACGATAAAATTCAATTAGCTTGTGAGTTGTCGGCAGAATCTCAGATTGTTTCACCGGTTAATTATAACTCTCCGGGTCAAACCGTTATTGCTGGCAACGCTGATGCTGTAGAGCGCGCAATGCAAGCTTGTAAAGAAGCTGGCGCAAAGCGCGCATTACCTTTGGCTGTAAGCGTACCTTCTCATTGTTTGTTGATGAAATCAGCGTCTGAATCATTAGAGCATGAATTATCAAAGATTTCGTTGAAGCAAAGTGATATTAAAATAATAAACAATGTTGATGTTAGTATTGAAACAACTGAAGAAAAAATTAAGGATGCCTTGGTAAGGCAACTGTATTGCCCAGTTAATTGGTCTAAGAGCATTGAGTTAATGGGTGGAAAGGGTGTTGAAACATTAATTGAATGTGGTCCTGGTAAAATATTGAGCGGTTTAAATAGACGCATTGAGCGTTCGTTAAAGTCGTTACCCTTACAAGATTTAAATACATTAAATCAATCACTTGAATCGTTTTATTAAAGTTAATTATTAAGTGAAGCAGCAATAATTGAAACTAACAATACACACTAAATAAATATTATATCTAGCGGTATAACTTGTCAGTAAGAGGATAAAATATGTCAGATAATCGTTTAGCACTTGTCACGGGAGCATCTCGTGGAATTGGTCGCGCAATTGCTGAAAAACTAGGAGAAGATGGTTTCACTCTAGTTGGTACAGCGACCTCTGAAAATGGTGCCAGCAATATTAGTGAATACTTTACTCAGCAAGGTATTCAAGGGGAGGGCATGGTTGTTAATGTCTCACAGGCTGAATCTATAGAAACTCTAATCAAAGCGATTAAAAAAAAATATGGTAAAACACCTGAAATTTTAGTTAATAACGCGGGAATTACCCGAGATAATTTATTAATGAGAATGAAAGATGACGAGTGGGACTCAATTATCGAAACTAATTTAACTTCAATATTTAGACTCGCTAAAGCTTGTTTAAGAGGAATGATGAAGGCAAAATTTGGTAAAATTATCAATGTCGGTTCAGTTGTTGGCACAACTGGAAACTCCGGACAAACTAACTATTCAGCATCTAAAGCTGGTCTTATTGGTTTTTCAAAATCATTAGCAAAAGAAGTTGGGTCGAGAGGGATCACTGTCAATGTCGTATCACCTGGTTTTATAGATACAGACATGACAAAAGTGCTAGACGATAGTCAAAAAAATTCCTTATCCGCAACCATTCCATTGAATCGTTTAGGACAACCGGAAGAAATTGCTTCCGCAGTGAGTTTTTTAGCATCAAATGGTGCAAATTATATTACTGGTGAAACTATCCATGTAAATGGTGGAATGTACATGGGGTAAGCTCAAAATTAGTGTTTATCTGACTTTACTGGTAAAATTTGAGGTCAGACCTTGAAATAAGCATTAATAGTTACTTGCAACTTTTTAGAAAACCAATAAACTACACGCCTCAGCATAAGCTGTTTAATTTTAGAGGAAGAATACAGACATGAGCACTATAGAAGATCGCGTAAAAAAAATTGTTATTGAACAATTGGGTGTTAAAGAAGACGAAGTCACTTTAGAAGCTTCATTCGTTGATGACCTTGGAGCAGACTCTTTAGATACAGTTGAGTTAGTGATGCTTTTAGAAGAAGAATTTGATACTGAAATCCCTGATGATGAAGCTGAGAAGATCAATACTGTTTCAGCCGCAGTTGATTATATCAAATCTAACGTAGAAGACGCATAAGTCTTAAAACGTTGCTCTATAGCAAAACTAAGAGTTAAAGCCTTAACATTTAGACTTTATTTTGAGACTAGATATCAAAGTTAGATATTTAACTTAGATATTAAGCAAAGTTAAGCAAAGTTAAAATATTGGTTAATTAAACGATTGATTTTTTTTTAACCGATGATTTGGCTTGTATAAGCCACTAGAGCTACATTGGATATCTACTACTAGATATTCTGATGTGGCTTTTTTTGTATCTATTTTTAGCCTAAATGAGATTAAATTGATGAAGAATCGCGTTGTAGTGACAGGAATGGGCATGGTTAGTCCCGTCGGGAATGATGTTTCAACTTCGTGGCAGTCAGTAATTGATGGTAAAAGTGGTGTAGAAATTATTTCTGAATTTCAAGAAATTGGATTATCGACCTATATAGCTGCAAAAGTTAAAAACTTTGACGTTGAGCAGTTTATGCCCAAAAAAGATGCTAGAAAATATGACATATTTGTTCAATATGGCGTTGCGGCATCGGTTCAAGCAATTAAAGATTCTGGAATCGAAATCAATGATTCAAATGCCCATCGGATAGGTGTTTGTTTGGCAGCTGGCATTGGTGGCATGAGTACCATTGAAGAAAACCACAAAAAATTGTTAAACAAAGGTCCACGTAGGGTTTCGCCGTTTTATATACCTGGCTCAATCATTAATATGGCAGCTGGTCAGTTATCCATAATGTATGGTTTAAAAGGACCTAATATTTCAATTGTTACGGCCTGTACTACGGGCCTACATAATATCGGTCACGCGGCTAGAATGATTGCTTACGGTGACGCAGACGCTATGGTTGCGGGCGGCTGTGAAATGACAACCACTCCTCTAACAATGGCAGGTTTTGCATCTGCCAAGGCGCTTTCAACAAACAATGAAAATCCAACAACTGCCAGTCGACCTTGGGATAAAGATCGTGATGGTTTTGTTTTAGGCGAAGGTGCAGGTGTCATGGTTCTTGAGTCATTAGAAAACGCCAAAACAAGAGGCGCGCATATTTACGCTGAATTGACAGGTTTTGGTATGTCAGGAGATGCCTATCATATGACCTCACCACCCGCTGATGGTAAAGGCGGCGCGTTAGCTATGACAAATGCTATGAATGATGCTTCAATTAATCCCGACCAAATTGGTTATATTAATGCGCACGGTACTTCAACACCAGCCGGTGACTTAGCAGAAACCAGTGCTGCAAAAACAGTTTTTCGTGATCACGTATATAATTTAAAAATGAGTTCCACAAAATCAATGACAGGCCACCTTTTAGGTGCTGCTGGTAGCGTTGAAGCTATATTCACGGTAAAGGCTTTACAGGAACAAATCGCACCTCCTACTATTAACTTAGATAGCCCAAGTGAAGGTTGTGATTTAAATTATGTCGCTCATACCCCACAAGAAACGAAAATAGAGCATGCATTATGTAATTCCTTTGGGTTTGGTGGAACTAATGGCTCGCTTCTATTTTCTAAACTAAAATAGAGTTCCAATGCTAACTAACTTAAGAATTGTTCTTTATAGTACTTTAGTAGCAATATTTATATGGTCTAGTTTTGCTAATAGTGAAACGGAACAAAATCGACCATTTACACTCAACTCAGAAATCATTACTCAAGGCAGCCTGGTTATTGGTCGATTACAATCAAACTATCAAATACAGTTAAACGGAAATAAACTATTAGTAGCGCCTGATGGTCAATTTGTTTTTGGTGTCGGTAGAAATGAAACAGGTGAACTCCTTCTAACAGCAAAATTAACAAGTAAAATCAAACAAAGACCGCCTGAATCATTTGTCTTTAATATTAAAGAAAGAAAATGGAAGGTCGAAAGAATCGATGGTTTACCCAACTCGAAAGTTAATCCAAAGTCAGAAAAATTAATACAAAGAATAAGAAAAGAAACAAAACTTGTTAGGTTGGCGAGAGCGACAAAAAGTCAACGGCTCGACTTTGATAAATCATTTATAAAACCTGCAAAAGGGAGAATTTCTGGTGTATATGGCAGTCAAAGGATTTTAAACGGCGAAAAAAAGCGGCCTCATTACGGACAAGATATTGCTAACAAAGTTGGTACACCTGTTATTGCTCCAATCAATGGTGTTGTTACATTGGCTGAAACAGATTTGTTTTTTTCTGGTGGGACGATTATTATTGACCACGGCTTTGGCGTAAGTACGACCTACCTGCATTTAAGTCAATTAAACGTTAAAGTTGGAGAAATCGTCAACCAAAAAGACAAAATTGGTGAAATTGGCGCAACAGGTCGCGCTACTGGTCCACATTTAGATTGGCGTCTCAACTGGAACACTACTAGACTAGATCCAGCATTATTAGTAAAAACTAGATAAACTAGTTGAAGGTTAATAGCTTAGGCTCAAACTGTGAAATTCATCCCTCATTGTAAATTATCTCAGGTTAAAATTAATAGATACTTGAATCAGCCTGAATTTGAAACTAACCAATTCTTGATGATTAACAATAAACCAACAGGATCGTAATGCGCGCTATTTTTAAATTATCTTTTTTATTGACCTTCCTCTTTTTTAGCTACTTAAATGCGACAGAAAATAATGCGATCAATTTAACCAGAATTTACGGCTTTGATAGTAATCCGCATCATTTGCCAGATTCTCAAAACGTGATTCAAGAAGAATATTGGAAGTCATCTGTATTAATTAATAGCAATTACAATGAAATTTTCTTTTTCTCTGCAGACGTCAATAAAAGCCAATTTGTTATAGATGAAAGAGCCGATACCTTTGATGCTTTTGCCGAACTAAAAGTTGACTCAAATTTTGGTTTTGAAGATTTCGATTTAGCTTATGAACTAGCCTATGCTTTTGCAACTTTAGATAAAACCTATGTCAGCCAATATACTAGTTTCATTGGAACATTCAATGGACAATCAATCGCTGACCGATATGACTTTGACGAAACCATTTACCAAGCGAAATTAAAATACACACCTTATCGAACATTAGAATACGCACTAACCTACACATATTCAAATAGAGTATATCAAGAGCTTGAAATCGCTGGACTGACTAATTTAGACAATAAAACGGTCGTCTATCTACTAGGTATGGAGTACTTATCATCTGAAAAAGGCCGGTTTTTCTTTAACGGAGAGTTTAGTGAAACACTTTATGAAGAACGTCTGTCTAGAGATCTTCTTGCAGTCACTATCGTCGATGACTTATTAGAATTGCAGATGGTTGATGTTAATATTGGTTATATTTATGAACCAGAAAAAGGCATCCATTGGGAATATAAATACAATTATCAAAATCATCGAGATAAGTCATCGGGTTATTATAATGGTGTTCAAGGCTTTATTTCAATGACCGGTAAATATGCCATTAACGACTTTCACCATATTTACGGTACATTAGGTTACTATAAATTTTCCTTTAAAAATCAAGATAATTTGATACTTAACCCTCTAGAGGAAGATGCCAAAGAGAGACATGGTACAGATATAAAGTTAAGCTATGAATGGATCATAGCGACGCTATTTAAATCCAATTTAGCCGCTTACGCTGATGTAGGTTATACAAAATATATCAACAAAGATTTTGTTTATTCTTACCAACAAGCCTACGCCAGTATTGGAATACGTTGGTCCGCATTTTAAGTTTGATTGAGCCTTGAATTGAGTTATTATGCGTTTTTATTGAGTATTCCCTCAAATTTCATAAAATCGCCTATAGCTCTTTTGGATCGCGCGAGCCCCTCAAGGGATAGGTCGTTAAATTGAGGGACAGATCGTTACAGTACAAAAAACACATAATGCGCCTGTAGCTCATTTGGATAGAGCGAACCCCTCCTAAGGGTTAGGTAGCAAGTTCGACTCTTGCCAGGCGCACCATTTTAAAGGCTTACAGCCGTTTCTCCATCACTCAGTCGCTTAAAATTTAGAGCGACAGGCCGTCGTATTAAAAACTTTCCAATGACCTGTCCCCTCAACCACTAAAATGACCAAAAATGGTCTCTGTGACCAAACTTTGTTCACAGGAAATTTCGGGATAGACAAACTAAGCCATTTATTCGACTTTATTGGTAAAAATACGGTCTTTTAGTTTGATCAAAAACACTTGCCAGATATTCAGGTTATTTTAGGTTGTGATGTGCGATTAATAACAAAATAATGTAAAGATAAACACGAATTCTCTAGATGGATGTTAATTTTAATCTGAAAACACAAATTTATGGTTGCTATCGCAAATCTAGATGTCTTATTAATAAGGTGGGGTGATTGAGCTGAATATAGCCATTTTATGATCGGCTTTGAAGAATCGATCCCCTCATGACGGGTTTGATAGAGATTTCTTATTTGTCGCAGTCCATGTCTCTCTACTGTAGAACATCGATTTTTCCTGATATAGAGCTTTCTAAGCAAAAAATATCAATATTAACTAAATGTCGGCTCATATTTCTTAATATAGAGTTATACAAAATTTTAGATAAATTGAGGACGTTGGAATGACTGATCTATTTTTGGTGCTTTTTGTTTTTCTAATTAATACGGTTATTAATTCGATTATGCTTTGTTTTACTTGGAATTGAATTATTCCGCATATATCCGGTTTGCCAGAAATTAGTATTCTCACTGCTGTGGGGATGCAGTTACTATTAAGAGCGATGTTAGGTAAAGGAGATTTTATTTCTGCCAAGTTTAAATAGGTATTACAGAATAGTTGGGAATACGGGGGTGAAATTTTTTGTTGCATCCTTAATCTAAACTGTTCTTCGTTTGGTGTTCAATATCTAATGTCCATAATTCTTCTTGGGGTGAAAATACTGTTATTACTGTATTCATGTCAGATAAAGGTGCTGACATTAATGTGAAGCAATATATTTTTAACGAATATACTTTCAATAGAGAAACAACTAAAACATTTTCAAAAAAGTTAGATGCTGAAGAAACAAGAAATTTAGTGAATAACATTAAGGAATCTAGATTCTTATGGGAAGAACCAGACCATGAAGAAGGTTATGGAATAGATGGCTGGACGTGGAATATTGAAGCAAATATCCATGGGAAGTATTTACGAGATGAATCTTGGGCTCAAACAGTTGTGCCGTTATTTGAAGTTGGAGACGCGATCATCAATGCGAGTGGCCTGGAAGTAAAGTGCTATAGTGGTGGTTGGAGGGTGTAAAAATAAGTGTGTAAATACTCATGTGTATAATCTAAAAAAGGATTAAATAATGAGTATTTTAATGAACAAAGAAAAAATGCAAGCGCTTGCCAATGAATTGGCTAAAGATCTAAAAACACCTGATGACCTCAGTCAATTAAGCGCCATGCTCACCAAAATGACGGTTGAGGCCGCTTTAAAATCAGAGATGAATTTCCATCTTGGTTACGATAAAAACCAACCTGCCGAGCCTAGAAGTGATAATAATCGCAATGGTTATTCAACTAAAATCCTAAAAGGCGATCATGGTGAAATTGAGCTTCAAACCCCTCGAGATCGTGATGGTACATTTGCACCTCAATTAGTTAAAAAACGTCAAACTCGCATTACCGGTATGGATGAGCAAATATTAACGCTCTATGCCAAAGGA
>Ga0307492_10000132_pt1 | contig 33927 bp, 26 predicted proteins | sample SI3LmetaG_FD_202365 | JGI IMG/M metagenome (GOLD analysis project Ga0307492, IMG submission 202365) | Sea-ice brine microbial communities from Beaufort Sea near Barrow, Alaska, United States - SI3L | ecosystem: Environmental > Aquatic > Marine > Coastal | place: USA: Alaska | collected 2017-05-06 | reverse complement strand
ATCTTCGTCCATCAACCTGACAACGTATTCAGTTAGGCTTTTAAGACCAAGCAAGGCAGAAGCTTTTTCTGCTTTCGCCTTAATTTCTTCATCAAGACGTATATCTAAACGTGCTGTTGCCATATAATCTCCCTTGTACGGAACAATTCCGTCAATTTTTAGTCATTATAGAACACTTATTGAACACATTCAATGTGTACGGATAATTGCCGGAATGCTAAAGCCTAAATAAGCATTCAAGAAAGGCAGCAGCCAAGCTAGTTCACGATAAGTACACCAATAATAGACTACCAAATTGAAGCATCGGAATTACACAAAGATTATGTATGCCATATAGGCATACAGATTGACTACCGTAGAGAATGTGTGCCATAATGACACCTATAATTATTCATAGAAAAATAAAGGTGTATTTATGGCTACCAGTGCAGAACGTAAAGAAACCCGTCTAGTTGCGCGAACTTCTGCTGAAATCCAGGAAATTATACAGCGTGCTGCTGATTATTCTGGGGCGACATTGTCGCAATTTCTAGTTGATTCAGCTATGGAAAAAGCTCGCAATGTTATTGAACGAACTGAAACTTTGCACTTATCAATGACAGGTGCTGATGCTTTGTTTAATGCATTAGAGAATCCACCAAAAGCGAGTACTAAATTACTTAACGCAGCGGAGCACTATAAAGGTACGGTGAATGTCAGTAATCATTGAAGAAATTACTCGGCAACATAACCGCAAAACTTTTGATTGCGGGGTAGACGAATTAAATCAGTTCTTACGACATCAAGCTCGGCAGAAAGCCGCCAAGCAAATTTCAAAAACATACGTAGCCTGCAAAGCAGCTGAACCAACTAACATTATGGGTTACCACACTCTGACAGGATATTCAGTAACAACACCTCCCGCCCACAAAATTTATGAAAAATATCCTCACCCCCTCAATGCGGTTAAACTGGCTCGTCTTGCTGTGGCTTGCTCGTGCCAGAAACAACACTTAGGCGAAAAGTTATTAGTTGATGCTATCTACCGGACAGTGTTAGTTGCCGAGCAAATTTCGGCTATCGGGTTATACGCCGATCCGATGACTCCGGAAGTTATTCCTTTTTATCAGCAGTATGATTTTTTACCTGCTGAGAGCGTTAACCCTTCTCATCTTGAAATGTGGCTACCCATTAAAACCTGTATTCAAGTTGTCTCTAGCTTATTGTGATTACAGATAAAACCTATTTGACGCATATGTTCCTGAAGTATCTCCGAACTTGGTTCATAACTAGCCAGTCCGCGATAAGTACACCCAAAATAGACTACCCACAACTTCATACTTTACCTATTGTTTGTCAGAAATCATAACAAAGCCGCACCTATTAACTATCGGCTGGAAAGCTAGCTATTTAGCAGCGATCAATGCTAGAAACACACGGCCTAGAAATAGGTCGTTCTTTAGTGTTCATCAAGTGATTTCATTTTTCTTTGTTTTTGAGCTGTTACTGAAATTAGCAAATAACAAGAAGTGACCCTGTGGTTTTTGCTGACGGTGGGATTGCGATCTGGATTGGATGCTGAAGATATATCAATACTCAATTACAACGAGTCACTGGCATATTTTCGCCGGTGGCATGTTTAGGTTGGCGACCACCAATATTCTTACCGTGCCAGATCTTTAAAACGTAAATGACCTCTCCTTTGATTGCATATCGAACGATGTAATCGCCAGCAATTAATGCTCTCGCTAACAAACAATAAGACGCGGCTGAGTAAAACCACAGTCCCCCATTCATCGTAATAACTTGTGTTGAGTGTCTATATAAAGATTCGAAACATCAGTCACATCAATTTGAATTGCTATTTTATTGATTTGAATCAAGATGATTTTCAAAATTTCAAAAAAAACTGCTAGTTTCCTAACAGGGATTTGTGTATGTGAGGCAGCTTTTATACTGCCTTCCATACCAATGACTATCAGTAATACAAGATTAAAAACGTAATTCATGCTGAAAACCAGCATGAATGGACAAATAGTACGTTGACCTCACTGGAGCATGCATATATGTTATCTGTATTTTTTTATGTACAAAAAATGGTTGTACTAACAATTTTGCTGCCGCCATGAGCGACTATATCACAGGTTATTGACTCACCTGGACTTGGTATAATACAGGCACCTACAGGAGTGGCTAAGACAGAGAAACTGCCATCTGCCACCTGGGCAGTAGCTAATGCGAGGGTGGTTCCCGTAATCAAGGTGTTACTAGTGAACCTCATCAAATTAGGACCCGTGCATTCTGTATCAGAAAGGACATCCACCGCAGCCGCATTACCAGCTAAACTGGCCCCATAATTAATTACAGAACCTGATGCAATGGATGCGGCCGCACCCTCTGCCGTCGCATCGAGCGCATCTGCGCTCAAATCCACATACTTTGGAATGGCCACTGCGGCTAGAATGCCTAGAATCACCATTACCACCACCAATTCAATCAGTGTAAAACCTTTTTGCAATTTATTCATTTTATCTCTCAGTAAAGTTATAAATGGCTTCTAACGAGCCTAAAACTGACTATAATTCATTTGAAATATATAACCAGACTCTTATAAATAACAAGCTAACCAACCTATTCGGCAGTTATCATGTTAGTCAGGTGCAAGCTGAATACTAGTCTAGCTTTATATTTTTATCAAACTACTTCAGCCTTGTACAACACTGTACAGTATATAACCATTAATAGATATCTCAAAAAGCAATATGTTAATAGTTGGCATCGCTGTAGCGCTGGCAGGCATAGGTAGCGAAATCAAATGCGATGAATTCGCGGCGAATGTGATCACTGGAATTCAACCTCCTACGATTCTGCTTGAAGTGCCCAATAGGGTCTTGTATTTTGCATTGCTGTGTAGATTTCTCTATATTACAATTATTGAGTTGATTAGAGTCTATTTTTAACTATCACACCCTTTTTCATCACTAAGGCTATAGCCGTTTCTTTATCTTCCAAAATACTAATATCGACTAATGGTTCACCATTAATTAAAACCAAATCAGCAACCCAACCTTCACGAACTTCACCAAAATGACCATGGCGATTGAGTTTACTCATCCGAATAATTCTAGCTGCATTTGAGGTAGCTTGTTTAAGCACTTCTGCAGGTGTCCAGTATTTAGCTCGCGCTGTAAATTCTTTTCCAATATCAGTGTATCCTCCAAAAATCATATCAGTACTGAAGCCTGTCAAAATATCATATTTCTTAATCAATCGAATCAAGTTTACCAGTCCTTTTGAGACCATGATAAGTTTCTTTTTATTGACCTCACTCATACCTTCTGTTTCACCACCTGGACTGAAAATAACTAATTGGGTATTAATAACAGCATTATACTTTTTCACCAATTTGGCAGTCTTATCATCTATCAATAAACCATGTTCTATATCCTTAACACCATTTTCGACAAGTCTGGTTATGGCTTCACTGGTATAGGAATGTGCCAGTACATAAGTTCCCCAGTCACTGGCAGCTTGAACAGCAGCTCTAATTTCAGAAGGTGAAGGTTGTAAAGTGTGAATAGGATCATAAGTAGACATCACTCCACCGCCACCCATTATCTTGATCTGAGTCGCTCCAGATTTGAGGTTTTCGCGAACAGCCATAAGCGTTTGATCAACACCATCGGCAATAATACCTTCACCGCCATGCAGATAAGGAGATTTACCTTCCAATGTTGGATGAAGTTCATGAGGTAGCCTCCAATCACCATGACCCGAAGTTTGGCTCACAATAGCACCTGAGGCATAAAGTCGTGGACCATAGATTGTGCCAGCCTCTATTGCCTTAGCAAAGTCAGGATGCGTTCCACCTGCTCCTCTGAGAGTCGTGAAACCGCTATCAAGATAAAATCTAGCAGCCTCACCTGCATACGCTCCTTTTACAAGGGGGTTATATCTTTCTTGCGAAATGGGGTATTGCATGGACAGATGAGCATGCAAATCGATAAAGCCCGGTGAAAGTACTCTATTTTCACCGGCAATAACTAAAGCCCCATCTGGAGCTGCAATTGTTTTAGTTGAAATTTTCTGAATGATTCCATCTTTAACCAGTACATTTCCTTTAATGAGTTTGGCATCAACACCATTGAAAATTCGCACATCATTGATTAAAACGGTTTGGGCATTAATATTTGTAGTCAGGGCGAATAAAGTCAACAACAAGAATTTGTGTAGCATTAGACAATCTCCATATTATTTTTATTAGAACAATCAATAAACAGACAGACTCTAACACAGGGTATTTAATTGAACCATGTATGAATTAGGGGAGGTGTAAATATGGATATCTTAAGTATAAGAGGAAAAACCACACATCCTTGATCTTCACAAAAATTTATCTTTTAGTACCTCCATGGCAGCAATTGATTGTGTATTTGAGCTATAGAATTAACATAGACCAACGACCGCTTTGTGATATGAATTCAACTGGTCAACGCAAAACTACTAATCTATAACTTAGAAAAGGAGTTTTGCTTATTACAACCAAATAAAAGGTTGCATAAAAAAGCAAAACTAAACTGCCTATTAATTTCAATCATCATTTAACATCCTTGAATAATATATTATTATAGGACAGTGAAACACTATTTTATTTTTGGAACAAGGTATTAATTTTACAGGTAATAATTTGAACTTAAATCAATATGGATATAGATATGTTTATATCTAACAAGTCAGTGATGCTTTCAGTATAATGGAAAATATTTAGAATCAATTTTATTTGAGCGAATACGACAAAGTCTCAGAGTTGATTTAATTGGTAGACCAAGGGAGTCAGAGTGATGTTATCCTTAACACACTTAATGAAATTTTTTTATCTTTGCTTCTAGTGTGAGCTATTAATTATTAGACTTGGTCTTTAAAATGACAAAGAAAAATAAACTCCCTAATGCTGAAGTAACAATACCGACGGGTAGAACTTGTTCATCCAAAATTGAACGAGCAAATACATCAACCCATATCATAAAACTCCCGCCTAAAACGACGCACATTAGTAATACTTTATAAAGTTGATTGCCTACAATAAAACGACAAATATGAGGGATCATTAGTCCAACAAATCCAATGCCTCCGACTTGAGATACTAAAACGGCGGTTAAGATTGAACTTAATACTAGCATCATCAAGCGTAAGCTACTGACAGGAACACCTAAAGTTAAAGCGCCTTCATCGCCCGCTTGAATCGCACTGATCCACCTTTGGTAAATTAGAAAGGTGACTAAACAAATAACTAAAGTTATTGAAGGTAACGTGAGTTGTGACCAAGAAGAATTACTAAAACTCCCCATGATCCAAAATAGTAAACTGCTTGCAGTGTCAGGGTTTGAATAATATATAACTAAGCTTGTAAATGCTCCAAGCATAAATGAAACCGCGACCCCAGACAGTAATAACTTATCAACTTGTAATGAAGCATTCCCGGCTAAAAAAAGCATTAAAACAACGGAAAAAATTCCTCCAACCAAGGCTCCAAAAGTAATTGAAAGCGCTGAGCCCGCAATTATGACGCCTGAAAATGTCGAAATAACTAAAACAGCGCCCAATGCTGCACCTGATGAAATACCAAAAAGGTAAGGATCAGCTAGAGGATTTCTTGTCACCGACTGTAAAATAGCCCCGACAATGGAAAGCCCTGCGCCGGTTAAAAAAGCCATTAAAATTCTTGGAATTCTTATATCCCAAACTATTTTTTGATAGACTAATTTCACGCCACAATCTAAATTAGATGAACCACAAACAAAAATTGAATCAAAAACTTGGTCGAATGAGATAATAACATTTCCACGCCCTGTGGCAAAAATTAAACTAAAGATTAGAAAAGCGGTACTACAAAAAATAACTAATGTAAAACGGTTTGATAATGCAAATAGCCTACTCATGATTATTTCCAAATATAGAATCAGTTTTTGATTCTAATTTTGAAAGGTCAAAGGTTATCTTTTGCTTTACTCGACTAGAATTTTTTTCAATTTTAGCATCAACTTTAAATACATTTTTGAGGTTTGACTCAGTTAAAACATCTCGACTAAATCCTTTCGCAACAATTTCTCCTTCGTCCATTAAAATCAATTCATCACAGAATATCGACGCTATATTTAAATCATGAATGCTTAAGACAATAGTAATATTAAGTTTTTTTATCAGATGTAAAATATCAATTTGGTGTTGGATATCTAGGTGATTAGTCGGCTCATCTAAAATTAATATTTTTGTTTCTTGAACAATCGCTCTGGCCAGCATAGCTCTTTGCTTTTCACCACCAGACAAGGTGTTAAAAGAACAATGTAATTTATCACTTAATTCTACGTCTGCAATCGCTGAAATGACTCGTTGTTTATCTCGCGCGCTGGGAAATGACAAAAATTTTAGATTAGGAATTAAACCTAGGCTAACCAATTCACAGACATCCATATCAAATTGGGTTGGTGGCTCCTGCAAAACCACTGCAATATTTCGTGCTAGCTCTCTTCTAGAATAATCATAAATGTTTTTATCGTTAAAAGAAAGAGAGCCAGAACTAATTTTGTTTTTACCGAATAAGCATCGTAATAAAGAAGATTTGCCAGCCCCATTAGGACCAATCACTCCCGTTATTTTGTTTCGTTTAATCTCAAATTTAAGATTGTTGAGAATGCAAGACTTATCAACTTTCCAATAGAGAGCTGTTGCAACAAACACGTCAGCTCCCTTCTTTGATGAAGAGACCGTTGATTGAGTTGATGATTGAATTGACAATATTGATCCTAGTTTAATGATAATAACGGGATCAAAAAAAGCGAATAGTAAAACCAATAATCGGTTTTACACTCTGCTTCCGAGTCATCCCGCTCAGTACAAATTGTATTCTTTAAAGGTAAATAAACAGGTTTTCTGACTTTACAGTTGCGGGTACAGTTGTGAAAGGCGTTACAATTAACAATTCACATTGCCCTGTTCATTTAAAAACATAATAGCATAAGGTTTTAGTTAGATGCTCTTTTACTTTTAGCTCAGCTTTACCTAGTTTTAAGTTTTTTACTTCATTCAAAGTGAAAAACCAACTATTTTGTGTAAATATTAACCAAATACAGTGAAATTTGTATCAATTCCTGAGAGAATACGCGACTTCACGCCGACCCAACCCATTAACAGTGATTTTATAATGTCTGAAGCCAAAACAAACCTCTTTGCTTACCCAAAATACTGGGCAGAATGCTATGGACGAGCTAAATTTTTACCCATGAATCGCGCGGAAATGGATGTACTTGGCTGGGATAGTTGCGATATTATTATCGTTTCAGGTGATGCTTATGTGGATCACCCTAGTTTTGGTATGGCGGTAATCGGACGATTTTTGGAATCACAAGGTTTTCGAGTTGGTATCATTGCACAACCTAATTGGAATGACCCCGAAGCATTTAAAGCTTTAGGTGAGCCAAACCTCTTTTTTGGAATCACTTCCGGTAATATGGACTCTTTAATCAACCGTTATACCGCTGACCGAAAAATTCGTAATGACGATGCCTATACGCCTCATGGGGTCGCAGGAAAGAGACCTGAGCGCGCAGTGATTGTTTACACACAAAAATTAAAAGAAGTTTATCCAAAAACGCCTATGCTAATCGGAGGCATAGAAGCTAGCTTGCGCCGAATAGCACAATACGATTATTGGAGCGATGAAGTTAGACGTTCCGTTTTAATCGACTCGGCTGCGGATTTACTTTTTTATGGAAACGCGGAAAGAGCGATGGCGGAAGTTGCTCATCAACTATCAACAGGTCGAAAAATTAATGAAATAACGGATGTGCCCGGCACAGCAATGGTGATTGATTCAATCCCAGCTGGATGGACAGAAGTAGATTCAACTCGGATTGACTGGCCGAGTGATAAAAGCTTAATGCAAGACATGCAAAAGAATCCTTATGAGTACAAAGATCCAAGTTCTGAGTCTTGTAAAACTAAACAAACACCAAAAACAAACCAAATACCAATAAAAATCATTCCAATGCCTTTAATGGGAAAAGCTGGTTTAGATAATAAAACCACCGTGATTAGGCTACCGTCTTTTGAAAAAATTAAAGGTGACTCTGCCCTATATGCACACGCTTCTCGAATTTTACATTTAGAATCCAATCCGCATAACGCTCGCGTTTTAATACAGAAGCACGGCACTAAAGAAGTTTGGGTCAATACGCCACCGATTCCTTTAGAAACAGGAGAAATAGACGGCGTATTCGATCTTGAATATGAACGTGTTCCTCACCCCAGTTATGGCGATGCTAGAATTCCTGCTTATGAGATGATTCGATTTTCTGTCAACATTATGCGAGGTTGTTTTGGAGGCTGTACTTTTTGCTCAATTACAGAACACGAAGGTCGCGTGATTCAAAGTCGCTCACAAGAGTCAGTGATAAAAGAAATTGAAGATATGCGCGATAAAGTCCCAGGTTTTACCGGCACGGTGTCTGACTTAGGCGGCCCTACATCCAATATGTATCACCTCAATTGTAAAGATGATGAAATTCAAAAAAGCTGTAGGAAACTTTCCTGTGTTTATCCGGTCATTTGTAAAAATTTGGTAACCGATCATAGCCAAACAACTCAACTTTACCGAAAAGCCAGAGCGGTTAAAGGCGTTAAAAGAGTCGCAATAGCATCAGGTCTTCGTTATGACTTAGCGGTTGTTGACCCCGAATATGTGAAAGAACTAGTCACTCATCATGTTGGTGGATATTTGAAAATCGCGCCTGAACATAGCGAGAAAAACACACTCGATAAAATGATGAAACCGGAAATGACTAGCTATGATAAATTTAAAGATATGTTTGAGCGTTACTCAAAAGAAGCGGGGAAAAAGCAATATTTAATTCCCTACTTTATAGCGGCACATCCGGGTTGTGATGATACGGATATGCTCAATTTGGCTTTATGGTTAAAGAAAAATAAATTTAGACTGGACCAAGTTCAAAACTTTTATCCATCACCAATGTCGCTGGCTACTGCAATGTACCATTCTGAGAAAAACCCACTCAAAAAAGTGACATACAAAAGCGAAGCTGTTTATACAGAAAAGAATTTAGATAGACGGCGAGTTCACAAAGGTTTTTTACGCTACCATGATGAAAAAAATTGGCCTATGCTGCGTGATGCTTTAAAAGAAATGGGACGATTAGATTTGATCGGCGATGGTGAAAATCAATTGATACCGGCTGAAGTGAAACAAACTTACTCAAGCAAAAGAAATAAAAAGTTAATCACTAGCACAAGTGCTAATGGAAAAAACAAAGTAAAACAGAAATTTGATTAGTCACTAATTGGATCAATTTCTAAACGCCAGCGCACTCGGCTGGCGGATTTTAGCTTTTCTATTTCATTCACAGATTGCCTCAGCAATTGGTGCAAACACTGCCTTTCATTTGCTTGTAAGTAGAGCTGATAGCGAAACTTTCCAGCTTTTTTAGTATAAACCGCAGGCACAGGACCTAATAGTTCTAAACCATTTGTTAGTAACTGATTATCCTGATTAGATAAATTATTTTTGAGAATATCCTTAACCTCTTGTAAGAAATTCTTAACTACGCCAATACTAGGTGCTTCTGCTTGAATTAGTGCGTTATAAGAAATTGGCGGCAAACTCGCTTCTTTTCGCTCGTCTATAGCAGTCTTTGCAAAAGCTCTATAACCACTATTTAGCAATTCAGATAACATGGGGTGATCCGCTAAATGAGTTTGAATAATCACTTCTCCTTTATTTTCAGCCCTACCTGCTCGGCCTGAAACTTGGGTGATCAGTTGTGCCGCATATTCCGGCGCTCTAAAATCACTACTGTAAAGTGCGCCATCCATATCGACCAACCCGACTAAAGTAATATTAGGAAAGTGATGGCCCTTAGCAAGCATTTGTGTACCAATTAATATATCAATTTCACCCAGTTTTATAGAAGAAATAAATCCATCCATGGCTGATTTCTTGCGTGTTGTATCTCGATCAATTCTTTGTACCCTTGCGCTTGGGAATAAATTTTTTATGGTTTCTTCTAAACGTTCAGTACCCAAACCAATAGGAACCATTTCATCACATTGGCAATTAGGGCATTGCTTTGGCGCTCGTCGACTCGAACCACAATGGTGACATTGTAAATGTTGCTGAGGCTTATTTTGAACTCCTTTATTTTCGCCTCCATGAAAAGTAAAATGCCTTTCACATCGTTTACACTCGCTACTCCAACCACATTGATGACAAAGTAATACAGGCGCATAACCGCGACGATTTAGGAATAATAAAATCTGTCCTTTTTGTTTTAAGTGATGCTTAATAGAATCAATCAGATGAAAAGACAATCCCTGTTTAATCGGCTGCTTTTTCATATCAATCACGCGGCACTTAATTTCGACACTGGTGAGAGCTTTTTCTGTTAAGTCGAGCTGAGTAATCTTGTTTTTTTCTACATTAACTAAGGTTTCAATCGAAGGGGTTGCACTCGCTAAAAGAACCGGTATTTTTTCAATACTTGCCCTAACCATCGCAATATCCCTAGCCGAATATCTTAAGCCTTGCTGTTGTTTGAATGATGTATCGTGTTCCTCATCAATGATAATGATTCCCGGGTTTTTCAAAGGAACAAATAATGCGCTACGTGTTCCTATAATTATTTTAGCTTGACCATTTTTCGCTTTTAACCAACTTTGTAATCGCTGTTTATCACTCATGCCTGAATGCATCATTGCAATTTCAACATGATTATCTTTAGTATTAAAGCGTCGTTCGAATCGTGAAACCGTTTGAGGCGTTAATCCAATCTCAGGTACTAAGACTAATGCTTGCTTACCTTGTTTTAATACTGACTCTATAATCCTTAAGTAAACCTCGGTTTTGCCACTCGCGGTTACTCCAAATAATAACCATGTTTTATAAATGTCGAGTTCTTTTGAGACTTGGCTGACTGCAAAATCTTGTTGCTCATTGAGTTTTATGTGAGTTTTGTTATTGTTTGTCATCCTAAAATTGTTATTTTTAACTTGAGGTGAATCAAAAACTCGTTCAATCCATTTTTTTCCTGCTAAGGTTTTTAATGTGGTTAAGCTAAGACTGTATTGCCCCATCTGACTGTGAGCCAATCCTGCGCTGTTATGATTAGTGACTTCAAATAAACACGCCATTGCTAACTGTTGTTTCACAGCATTTTTAGGTATCTTTTTCTGTTGATAAAATTCTAAACCTAAATCCGTCAATCGCCAATAACTTTCACGAGCAAGTTCCGTATCCTCACCTTTTAATAATGCATTTGGTAAAATAGTACTCCAAACATCGCCGGGTGCAGCATGATAATAACCCTGCATCCATTGAGATAATTTGATGATGTTTTGATTAACCAGAGGGAAATCATCTAAAAGACGATTAATAGGTTTGATTTTTTCAAGAGATAAATTAGAGCTGGCGCCTATTGTATTGACCACTCCGATTTTAATTCGATTGGAAAAACTCACTTCCACTCGCATTCCTACCTTCGGCTCTATGGCATTATTAACTGATATCTTATAATCAAACAAACGTCTTAACGGAACGTTTATCGAGATCCCTAATACAACAAATTCATTATTTTCTGAAGTTGTAACAGCGTTAGTTGAGTGCATTTTTAAAATAGATTGAGTCAAGTTAAATTTCAGAGGTCGGAGTCGCGTTAATTGAGGGTTCAAATTACTAATTGCAGAATAATTTATTTTGAGCTGAAACGCGAGCATTTAGTATCACGACTCCAACTCAATATGAAACTTCCACATCAAAGACTGGTCACACCTTCTATATTGAATAGAAATAAGACCTTATTATTTTTGGTACATTTGTTACTATAAACTAAAATTAAGTAACTGATTTTAATCCAAAAATAACATTCAAGGCCAATCGCTCATGTCAGATTTAAAATCCAAATCATTATCACAAAAACGTCCTCTTTATATTCGCTATGCTGGTCCTGTATTATTAGAAACGCCTTTATTGAACAAAGGTAATGCTTTTTCAACGGAAGAAAGACAATCTTTTAATCTTGAGGGGCTTTTACCGAACGTGATTGAGACGATAGAGGAACAAACTAAACGAGCATATAGTCAGTACTCATTATTCGAAAATGACCTAGATAAACATATTTATTTACGAAATATTCAAGATACTAATGAGACTCTTTATTACAGCCTAATATCGACTCACTTAGAAGAAATGATGCCGATTATTTATACTCCAACGGTTGGTCTTGCCTGTCAGATGTTTTCTAAAATATATCGCCGTAAACGTGGCCTCTTTATTTCATATCCTGACCGCGAGCGAATGGACTTTGCCTTGCAAAATGCGACTAAACAAAATGTAAAAGTGATTGTTGTGACTGATAGTGAACGAATTTTAGGCCTTGGCGATCAAGGCATTGGTGGGATGGGTATTCCTATTGGTAAATTAGCACTTTACTCGGCCTGTGGCGGTATAAGTCCGGCCCACTGTTTACCGGTTACTTTAGATGTTGGCACCAATAACCAAGAATTATTAGACGATCCAATGTATATGGGTTGGCGTCAAAAACGTATTACGGGTGATGAATATTTCAAATTTGTCGATAAATTTATTCAAGTAGTTAAAGATCGCTGGCCAAATGCTTTAGTTCAATTTGAAGATTTTGCACAAGGAAATGCCACCCCATTGCTAGAAAAATATAAAGACAAGCTCTGTTGTTTTAATGATGATATTCAAGGCACGGCTTGTGTCACGGTAGGCACTCTTCTGGCGTCTTGCTTAGCACAAAATACTTCATTAAAAGACCATCGTATCGTTTTTGTAGGTGCGGGTTCTGCAGGATGCGGAATAGCCAATCAAATTGTTGCTCATATGATGAAAGATGGCCTCACTAAAGAGGAAGCATTAGAGCGTGTTTTTCTTACAAGTAGTAGGGGCCTACTAGTTGAAGGAATGGAAAACATTCGAGATTTTCAGTACGATTTTGTAAAAAAACAAAAAATAGTGGGTTCATGGAGTTCAACAGACGATGCTAGTGTTAGCTTGTTAAATGTAGTTAAGAATGCCAAACCAACGATTTTGGTTGGTGTGTCCGGTCAGCCAGGCTTAATGAGTGAAGAAATAATTAAGTGCATGTACGAAAATTGCCAAAAACCAATCGTCATGCCACTTTCAAACCCAACATCTAGAGTTGAAGCTCATCCAAATGATATCATTAAGTGGACTGAAGGAAACGCAAGCGTCTCTACAGGCAGCCCATTTGAAGCGTTCTCATTTGCAGGAAAAGTACACAGCTTTGCTCAATGTAATAATGCCTATATATTTCCAGGTATTGGATTAGGCGTCATAGCCTGCCGTTCAAAAAGAGTCACAGAAAAAATGTTTATGGCCGCCAGTGATGCGCTAGCAAGTTGCTCTCCACTGGTAAAAGGCGATGGTAAAGATTTATTGCCTGCGTTGGGTGATATAAAGGAAGTTAGCAGAATAATCGCAGTTTCTGTTGCCAGACAAGCAATGTCCGAAGGTGCTGCGGAACTTATTTCTGAAGATAAACTAATCAAACGAATAGATGCTAGCTTTTGGACACCTGAATATCGAGAGTATAGAAGGTGTTCTTTTTAAAATTAAACAGCTCAAGTTACAGATTGTTGAATTCAAGACACAAAAAAGGCGCTTAAAAGCGCCTTTTTTAATTCGACAATCTGTACTTAATTTATGCCAAATCAAATTTAAAGAAAAATACCTTTTAGCATAAAGAAGAACATCATCGATAATATTGCACCAGCGGGGAGCGTAACGACCCAACTAACCGCAATATTTTTAAGTACTCCTAAATTAAGTGCCGCAATTCCTCTCGCCATACCAACACCTAAAACAGCGCCAACTAACGTATGTGTTGTTGAAACCGGAATTCCAGTACCTGATGCAATGACTACTGTTGTTGCAGCAGCTAACTCCGCAGCAAAACCTCTGCTTGGTGTTAATTCTGTAATCTTTTTTCCGATGGTTGCCATCACACGGGTACCAAATAGAGCTAAACCAACAACAATACCGCCACCACCCAGTAAAAGAATCCAAATAGGTAGGCTCGATTTTGCACCAATTTCACCGCCACTTTCTACAATGCTAACAACTGCGGCTAGAGGCCCTATGGCGTTGGCTACATCGTTTGAGCCGTGAGCAAAAGCCATCCCACAAGCGGTTACAATCATCAACGCACCAAAAACTTTCTCTACACTGGCATAATGAAAGTTTTTATCTTCGCTTGCATTCACTTTTTGTTTTGAAATAAAGAATTTACCTATCAGCGCAACTAGCAGACCAATGCCAACCGCAGTAAACAAAGATTCCTGAAAAGATAGATGAATACCGACATGCTTTAAACCTTTCATTAAGGTCACTAATGCAATCATAAAACCGGCTAAAAACATATAATATGGTACATATTTTTTTGCATTTTCTAAGGGTTTATCGGTGTGTAATATTAATTTTTGCACACTAGTAAATAACATAAATGCCATGGTTCCAGAAAGCAATGGCGAAACAACCCAACTCGCTACAATTGAACCGACTTTGCCCCATTGAACAACGTCCATACCAATTCCGACTGCAGCAAAACCAACAATCGCACCAACAATTGAATGCGTTGTTGAAACCGGCCATCCAAAGTAAGAAGCTACAATTAACCAAATACCAGCAGCTAACAAAGATGCCATCATGCCAAAAACGAGTAATTCTGGTGTATCAACCATACTGCTTGCATCAATAATTCCTTTACGAATAGTCGAAGTCACTTCACCACCCGCTAAAAAGGCACCTGCGAATTCAAAGATCATAGCGATGACAATTGCTTGTTTAACGGTGAGCGCTTTTGCTCCAACAGACGTTCCCATGGCATTGGCAACATCATTAGCGCCGATACCAAAAGCCATAAGCACTCCAAAAAGAGCCGCTAGCCCGATTAAGACCATTTGATATTCTGTGAAAAATTCAGTCATAGTTTTCTCTCTAATTCGTCTTCCTCATTAACCCTTTATTAAAAGGTTATTCACAATTTTAAATGAGGCATTATTTGATATTTGTTGCGATTAAAAATTAAAGTTCAAACCTTTAACTATTCAGGCTAAACCAAACAAAGTTATCTAGCTCAATTATCTAGCTAATAAGAGCTCAAGTCTAGAACCAACTTGTTGAGACAAATCAGCAATATCACCGATCCATTCAATCACTTTATAAATAAAAATAACGTTTACGGCAGGTAACTCTTCCTCTAAAACAAAAATATTACGACGTATTTTGATTTGTAAAACGTCCACATCATTTTCAATTTCATCTAAAACATTAATCATTTCTTCAACAATTACCACTTCCCGACCTTTGAAACCTGATTCCAATAGCTCATCTAATTGCTGAATGGCTTTATGAGCTTGCTTAGAAGCATCAATACTTCGTATCAAATACTCTTTTAAATGCTTTTCTATTACGGTAGGAAACACCATTTCACGACCAGTAATCAAACCTGCGACATCTTTCGCTTTATTTGCTATTTTATCTTGAGAAGCCAATAAACTGAGAAGATCGATACGAGAAACAGGCATAAATAATCCTGAAGGTAAGTTCATTCTTAGCGTTTTTTTGAGCTCATCAGCTTCATTCTCTTTAGCTCTAATTTCCTTCTGATATTGGGACATTGTTTCCCAATCTTTTTTAAATACAGCATCAAGAAATTCGGGCAATATCGAAACACATTCTTGAACTTTTCTCATGTGTGCCCGCATTGGTTTCAATGGAGAAGAAGCAAAAAGGTCAATTATTGGGTTCATAAAGTTTGTTCACCTATAAATAGAGGTCATTTAATTTATCAAGTTAGAGCAAATAGATATTTAATTCTTAGAAATAAGATACTAATGTTTGTTTGTCTAAGTGTCTAGTAGAAAAACACACCGAGCTTGTAAAAAATTAACAGAGCAGACTCCATTAATTTATTTTTAAGGGGCTAGGCGCTGAATTGCCCAGCTTTTATTGATTGAGTTTAGTTCATCAGAAGGTAAATAACTGAAATTATCATGCAATCTAGAGCCACCGCCTTGCCAAAATTCAAAACGGGTAGGTTTGATCAAATATCCTCCCCAGAAATCAGGCACGGGGATTTCGCCTTGCTTGAATTTTTCTTTCATTTGCTCAAAGGCTTGATTTAATAGCTTTCTAGAAGAAATGGGCTGGCTTTGATTAGATGCCCACGCTGCTAATTGACTGTTTTTAGGACGAGTAGAGAAATACGCTTGATTTTCTGCAAACGACAGTCGCTTTGCCACTCCCTGAATTTTAACCTGTCTCTCAAGAGGCAACCAAGCGAAGTTAACACTCACTTTTTCATTCCCACTAATATCTAAAGCTTTACGACTCTTAAGGTTAGTATAAAAGATGAGTCCTTTTTCACTTAAATCTTTTAGTAGGACAATTCTTTGACTAGGTTGCCCCGAATCATCTACAGTAGCAAGGTTCATAGCGGTTGCGTCTATTAGCTCTAATTCGCTTGCTTGAGTTAACCAATTGCTTAGCTGTGTGATAGGATTTTGGTTAAGTTGACCCTTGCTTAACCCTTGTTTGAGATACTCTCGACGAGTGCTTTCTAAATTCATTGGCTTCTATCAAAAGTTGAGAGTGAGATCTTAATTCTATCTCGTGGTAGGCTCGTAGTAGTAGTAGTAGGGTCGGAGTCATTTAGTCTATTATTAATGCTGTTAAATTTAGATAACAGCATTATTAATGCTTGGATAAGCTGTGACTCCCACCCTTTAATTTTACCCTTTAATTTTCAACTCTATTTAATAAGTCATAACAAAAATCTAAGATTGTGCGGCCGCCCCACCGATTTTACTTTCAGGCTTTTCTTCTTTTGTTGAAGAAGGTCTAGCTGACTCACTTCCTTTGTCATCCCAACCATCAGGAGCTTGAGGTGGTTTACCAGCCATAATATCTGCAATTTGTGAAGCATCAATGGTTTCATATTTCATCAATGCATCCGCCATCGCTTGCAATTTATCTTTATTCTCAGCTAATAACTTTTCAGAACGAGCATAATTTTTATCGATTAATCGTCTTATTTCTTCATCAATAATTTTTGCTGTATCGTCAGAAACATGTTTTGTTTGAGTAACAGAGCGACCTAAAAATACTTCACCTTCCTCTTGCGCATACATTAGAGGCCCAAGCTTTTCAGAAAATCCCCATTGAGTGATCATATTTCTAGCAACTTCCGTTGCACGCTGTATATCGTTTGATGCCCCAGTTGTCACCTTGTCCGGTCCATTCAGCATTTCTTCCGCTATTCTTCCGCCATAAAGCATTGATAACATGCTTTCTAGATACTCTTTGGAATAACTAAAGCGGTCTTTTTCGGGCAAATTAATAGTGACACCTAATGCTCGTCCTCTAGGAATTATAGATACCTTATAAACGGGATCTGAACTTGGAACCAATGTTCCAACAATTGCGTGCCCAGCTTCATGCCACGCGGTATTCAATTTCTCTTCTTCGTCCATAACCATTGAACGTCTTTCAGCACCCATTAATATTTTATCTTTAGCTTTCTCAAAATATTCTTGATTGACAGTCCTTGCACTCGCTCTTGCTGCAAACAAAGCCGCCTCATTAACTAAATTAGCTAAATCAGCTCCAGACATACCGGGTGTACCGCGAGCAATATCATGCGCTTTAACATCATCGCCTAGTGGCACTTTACGCATGTGAACTTTTAAAATTTGTTCTCTACCTTTAATATCAGGTAATCCTACGGTTACTTGTCTATCAAAACGACCGGGTCTTAACAGTGCAGGGTCTAAAACATCAGGTCTGTTAGTCGCGGCGATCACAATTACCCCATCCCCTCCTTCAAAGCCGTCCATTTCTACTAATAATTGATTGAGCGTTTGTTCTCTTTCATCATGTCCGCCGCCCATCCCAGCACCACGATGACGGCCAACCGCATCTATTTCATCAATAAAAATAATACAAGGCGACTGTTTTTTCGCTTCTGCGAACATATCTCTTACTCGCGAAGCACCTACACCTACAAACATTTCAACAAAGTCAGAACCAGAGATCGTAAAGAAAGGAACTTTTGCTTCACCTGATATTGCTTTCGCTAACAATGTTTTACCGGTTCCAGGCGGTCCTACCATCAAAATGCCACGAGGTATGTGTCCACCTAATTTTTGGAATTTACTTGGTTCACGCAAAAACTCTACCAATTCAGCTACTTCATCTTTAGCTTCTTCGCAACCTGCCACATCGGCAAACGTGGTTGTAATTTGATCTTCACTTAACAAGCGTGCTTTACTCTTACCAAAGCTCATTGCTCCACCTTTACCGCCACCTTGCATCTGACGCATAAAGAAAATCCAAACGCCTACTAGTAATAATATAGGACCAAAAGTAAAGAAAATGGTACTGATTAAACTGTCGCCTTCCGCTTCTTTACCGGTGTATTCTATTTGGTTTTCCAATGCTTTTTTTGCTAAAAGCTCATGTGAACCGGCAGGTATTCTTGTCGTTAGTATTTCGCCAGAAACAGTAGTGACTTCAGCTACGTAATCAGCAACGACCACACTCCTCACTTGCCGTTCACCAATATTAATCATTAATTGAGAAAACTCAATTTCATTGGATTGCTGTTTTGCGGTTTCGAATTTATTAAAAACAGAAACCAATACTAAGCCTATCACCAGCCACAATAAGAGTTGTTTAATTGTATCGTTCAAAAGAGTTACCTTTAAATTTGTTTAAATCTAATATTTGTTTTAAATCTAATTATTGATTGTAACGAATGACTGTCACTATTAACCAATTATTTTTTGTTTCTTAATGTTTAGCTTAGCCCATAAAGCCTAAACCGTAAATATAGACTTCTCTAGATCTTGCTCTTGAAGCCTTAGGTTTTCTAATCTTTATTACTTTAAAATGCTTTTTTACTTGCTTGTTAAATTCATCAAATCCTGCACCTTGAAAGACTTTAACTAAGAAGCCTCCATCTTTACGTAAGGTTTGTAACGCTAAATCTAGCGCTAACTCAACCAAGTACATAGATGCAGGCTGGTCAATTGAGCCAACTCCACTTATATTGGGAGCCATATCTGATAAAACAAGGTCTGCGGTATTATTTTGTAATTGCCCTAATATTTCATTCAAGACAGACTCCTCTCGAAAATCCCCTTGAATAAAGGTGACACCATCCAAATAATCCATAGGTAATATATCGGTTGCTAAAATAATCCCATTTTTACCCACTTTTTTAGCCACATATTCAGACCAACCTCCGGGAGCCGCCCCTAAATCAACCACATTCATACCTGATTGTATCAATTTATCCTTTTCATCTAACTCTTGCAGTTTATATACAGCGCGCGAACGCACCCCCTCATCTTGAGCACGTTTAACATACTCATCATCAAAATGTTCTTTTAACCATCCTTTGCTACTTTTTGTCTTTGCCATAATACTTAAATAATTGATTAACTTTACTAATGGAAATTATTATCTCAAATTTACGCCAACAATGGTAAGATCCACTTCAATATTAACGATAATTGATTAAATAAAATAATGAGTAAGCTTTCAAACACCCAAATTCGTCACCTTCGTGGCATGGCACACGCGTTAAACCCTGTTGTTATGATTGGAGATAAAGGTTTAACGCCAACTGTAATTGATGAAATCAAATTGGCTTTAGATTCTCACGAACTAATAAAAGTCAATATTCGAGCGGATGATCGTGAACAAAAAGAAGAAGTGATTAAGAAAGTCTTAAGTAAAACTCAGTCGCATAAAATACAAACAATTGGCGGTAAACTAGTCATTTATAAAGCCACTAAAGAAATGAAAATAGCCCTTCCAAAATAAATGATAGAGACTTTAGCAACAAGGCCTACAATAGAAAATGAACCGACAGCTTTACACTTTAGGCCTCTACTTATTAATTCCTATTATTCTAATTTATTTTTTATATCGAGGATTTAAGGATTCTCGTTATTTAATAAACTTCTCTGAAAGGCTAGGGTTAATTAGAAATAAACATAGACCGCATCACGATATAAAATCAACTGAAAAAAGGATTTTAATTCACTGCGCTTCTGTCGGAGAAACAAAAGCCGCAGCGCCGCTAATTGAACACATATTCAAAAGCAAAAAAATCACACAACTTGTTATTACCAACACTACCCCAACCGGTAGAGAAGAAGCTAAAAAAATAATGAGTACTTTGGGTGTATCTAATAGTTCATCGGTTAAGATGTCTAGCCACTATTTACCAATAGACTGGCCGATATGTTGTCGAATGTTTTTGAATAAATTTAATTTTGACCTAATTATTTTAATGGAAACTGAGTTGTGGCCTAATTTTATTCATCAAAGCAATAATAAAAATATCCCGATTGTTTTAGCTAATGCAAGGATGTCAGAAAAGTCTGCTAATAAATATCAACGCCACCCTAAACTTAATAACGATATCTTCGCTGGAATATCTTCTATTGCAGCTCAATATGAATCTGACAAAAATCAATTTTTATCACTTGGTATAACTGAGCAAAAAATAACTTGTGTTGGCAGTATTAAATTTGATATTCAAATAAGTGAATCATTAAAAAATCAACAACGTCAGCTGAAAAAATCATGGTGCAATGATCGTCCCTGTTGGATAGCTTGTAGTATTCATCCCGGGGAATTCTCAACGATTTTAAATGCACATAAACAGTTAATGACCCAGTTCCCTAATTTATTATTAATTGCAGTGCCAAGACACCCTGAGCAATTTGAATCCATCAAATCACAAAGCTCAGAAATGCAAATGAATTATATTAATCGTAGTCACGCACAAATGCCAGATGAAACCACTCAACTAATTATTGGTGATACCATGGGAGAGTTAACGTTACTTTGTGGTGCAGCAGATATTGCTTTTTTAGGCGGCAGTATGATTAATAGAGGTGGCCATAATCCTCTTGAACCTGCTGCCTGTGGAATACCTATAATAATGGGCAATAGCATTTATAATTTTTTGGACGTTAGTAAAATAATGATTGAAAGCGATTGCTTAACATTAGTGAATGATGAAGTTGAACTCGTATCAAGCATCAGTACTTTATTGAATGATAAAAATAGATTATCTCAGCAGCAACAGATGACAAAAAATCTTTTTAAAGAAAATGGGCAAACAGTTAATAAACTGTCCAAACTAATAGATGAGTATTTGGAATAAAATTATCAATAATTCGTTAGCGTCTAAAGATAAACCTCCGCCACCACAATAATCAAAAGGAATAACAAATTATCATAACTAACGTAGAAAATGTCCCAGGCAAAGAAGTTGCAGCCCATTACGGGCTAGTATCTGAAAGTACTGTAAGTGCTAAACATATTGGTCGGTCCTTTATGGCTGGATTAAAAAATATTTTAAGTCTATTAGAAAAAGAGAGAAGGCTTTAATCAAATTACCCATCATTAACCTTGATAGTTATGATACAAATAGAGCAGTACGTAAGTCCTACCTCGTATCGGGTTCAGTCGTTATTTCAGTGGATTATTTTAAACGCTTTTTAGCCGGACTAAGAAATATATTTGGTGGTCGTGTAGTCACTTATGAAAGCTTAGTTGATAGAGCAAGACGTGAAGCGATATTAAGAATGAAAGAAAAGTGTCCAGCTGCCCCTAGCCTCATTAATACTTTATGTGTTGGGACATTATTCACAGAATAATTTTCTATTTCAGCATATATTGCACAAATAATCGATAGTTGCATATTCGCGCCCATCGTGAACACTAAATGGCGCTGATGATCAACAGTGAATTTTTATAACCGTAAAATATTTTATCAAATTCAATTTATTTAAGCATATTTATTTGGACAATCATATTATGAAAATATCATACAAGAAGTTAAATCTAGCGTTATTGGTGACAGGTTTATCACTTACCATTATCGGCGGTTATACTTTTGCGCACAGCGGTGCCCATCCCATTCGTTTTGTAAGTAATTCTGGGACTGACAAAGGGAGCTGTAGTAAGAGAAATTTACCCTGCAAAACAATAGGTTATGCTGTTCAGCAGTCTGGTAAAGGGGATACCGTTTTAGTGGCTGATGGTGAATACAATACAAAAGAGGAAGATATATTTTATTTCTTATCGGATATGATTATTGTAAAAGGTGGATATAGCGAAGAAACCCAATTTAAATCTCAAAAATTTAAAGTTAATAAAACAACCGTCACTGGAATTCCCGCGCAATACCGTACTCAATTAGAAGACAAAGGCTTTCATTTAGTCCGAGATAAAAAAGGTAAAAAAATAAATCTAAATAGTCAAACAATTAAAATGTTGGCCACCTATGAAAAAATAACCTCTAAAAAAGAAGGCCCAATAGATTGTGTAGGTGGCTTTGCTGATTCTTATGCATGTAATAATATTGACCTTTTATCTCATATGCCCTTAGCTGAGTTCTCTGCAAGCCCAGGCAGTGCGAATGATATTTGGGGATTTACAGATTTAGATGATAATCGAGAGTACGCTTTAATTGGTTTTAATAATGGAACCAGTGTTGTTGACGTAACCAATCCGGAATCGCCAGTCGAAGTAGGCTCAATTAGCGGCAACAATTCTATTTGGCGTGATATTAAAGCTTATCAATGTAAAGATGATTCAACGGGTCAACACAAAGCTTGGGCATACGTTACTACGGAAGCCAACCAAGGATTACAAGTCATTGATTTGAGTGATTTACCAAATAGTATTTCTTTAGTTAATACGGTCAACGAATTTTCAGGTGCTCATAACATCTACATGGCAAATATTGACTACACCACTAATTCTGCATTAGAAGGTATGGAGCCATTTGTTTACGTGGCTGGTGCTGGAAAAAATTCTGGCGCATATCGTGTTTACGGTATAAAAGATCCATCTAACCCAGAGCTGGTAACCTCTCCACCCGTTGGAACTGGCTATATTCATGACGCGACAACCATGGTAATTACAGATGATAGAACCGGGCAATGTGCTAACAGCCATAATCCCTGTGAGTTATTAATTGATTATAATGAGAGCAGCGTCGATATTTGGGATATGACTGACAAGTTGAACCCATTCAAAATCAGTAGCACGACTTACACTAATTCCTCTTACACTCATTCAGGCTGGTGGTCTAGCGACCAAAAATACTTATTTATCCATGATGAAGGAGATGAAACATCCTTCGGTATTAATACGACTGTCAACATCATGGATATTTCGGATTTAGCGAACCCTGTTGTCTTACCCCCTTGGAGAGGCCCTGAAAAATCGATTGATCACAATGGTTTTACCAAAGGTGATCGGTATTATATGAGTGCGTACCGCTCTGGTTTGATGGTGTTAGATGTCAGTGATCCAACCTCCATCTCACTTGAAGGTAATTTTGATACTTTTCCTGTTCCCGCAGCAAATACCGCTGAATTTAATGGAGCATGGGGTGCGTATCCTTACTTACCAAGCGGCAATATTTTATTAAGCGATTTTGAAATTGGTTTATTTGTACTAAAAGACAACACCAACCCTACAGGTTATGAAGCTTCACCTTATGTTGCATCTTGCCCAACACCTTCCGGTGGTGGTAACGCAGATCCAATGGCTTCATTTACCAATGAATGTACTGAATTAGTTTGCAGCTTTAATAGTTCTGCGAGTTCAGATAACGACGGAAATATCGCATCTTATGCTTGGGATTTTGGTGATGATAACGTTTCGACCGAAGCTTCACCATCAAATACTTATGCGGCTGACGGTACCTATGTAGTTGCTTTAACAGTGACTGATAACGAGGGTGCAACCAACACTTCAAATGTGAGTGTAACCGTTGCAAAGTCAATCACTGCCATTGATGATAATGAATCTTCGAGTGGTAGTGGCAGTTTAGCCTTATTGATGCTTGGGTTCTTATCAGTAATCCGTTTACGGAAAATCAGTCAATAACAAACTATTATTTTCATTTTTTATTAGCTCCCTCTAAAAAAAGTTGGAGCTATTAAAATTGAACCTAGATTAAATATCTATCTGATTACTTTTAGCTATTTTTTTATATTGTTCATTCATAATCTTAAAGACCTATTTAGGAAAAAAACGTTTCAAAGTTAAAATTTTCATTTCTAACATCATCACTATTAATTGCATTCATAATACTTTGATCTGGTGGTTTACCACTTAAAAACCAATATCACTTTCACCGGTTTATAGATATTTTCAATGATTTCTCTTTGGTCTTTTAACTGTACCAGTTCCATAGTTATCATTAACATCTTTAAAATACTCTAAACCCAAAAGGATCAACGCTAAACGCTTTTTAGTACTAATCATGATGATTGGTCGTCCGATTCTGGAATTTGAAGAACCAACAGCTTTTAGCGTATCAATCTTGTCTGTGCCACTCTTTCTTTGCATGTTGTAATCACATAGAACAACGTCAAACTTAGCTAGTTGAAGTTGCCCAATGCTTAAATCAAAGTTCTCCACTTCAACGACTGAAATATCGTTATTTATAAGCCTTAATGTGTGTTGAATATACCTTCTGTCAACTAAATCGTCATCCGCTAACAATACATTCATATACCGCTACTAATAAAAATTTCTGCCATCACAACGTTGTAGTTCAGCTTCAGAGTAAGCGAGTGTTTTACTAGGGTTTATTTAAGTAAAATCTACAATGAAACTCTTCGATTTATCACGTATAATTCGCCTCCAGAATGGATATTAGCGATACTTCACTAATCTTAGCTGCAAACTTGTTAACTGCGAATTGATAATTTATGACAGAATATGCCGTCGGCCAGCGCTGGCTCAGTGAAAATGAAACGGAACTAGGGCTTGGTATTATAGAAAAAGTCGATCATAGACTGGTTTCAGTCTACTTTCCAGCCACAGAAGAACAGCGAAATTATGCTAAAGCAAGCGCGCCACTTGCCCGAGTCAGCTATCAAAAAGGTAAAAAGATAGAAACCGCACATGGTGAACATTTTACCGTTCAGTCAGTTGAGATATTGAATGGCACTTTGATTTACATGGTGGTCGACCCTGAAAACTCAGATAAACTGATCCCCTTGCCGGAAACCCAAATCAGCCATAAACTAGAATTAGAGCAAGCCAGTGATCGATTGTTTTCAGGGCAAGTTGATTCACTTAAATGGTTTCAACTACGTTACTCTGCAATGCAGGCTAAAAGTAAATTAGAACGCTCGAAGGTCATTGGTTTACAAGGTCCAAGAGTGGATCTAATTCCTCATCAGCTATACATTGCTTCTGAAGTTGGCTCTCGTTTTGCACCTCGAGTTTTACTGTCAGATGAAGTTGGCTTAGGTAAAACGATTGAAGCAGGGATGATTTTACACCAGCAATTATTAAGCCATCGTGCTCAACGAGTACTTATTATTGTTCCACAAAGTTTAATTCACCAGTGGTTTGTGGAAATGTATCGACGATTTAATTTGCATTTTCATATTTTTGACGACTCTCGTATTGATGCTTTGAAACAATCTTTAGTTGATGAGTTCAGCGAGGATGAAAGTACAGAATTTGACAAAGCTGATGCTAAAAAAATTGAAAATCAAATTATTGAAGAAAATATTTATTTAAGCGAACAGCTTGTACTTTGCTCAGCAGAAACCATGGCAAATTGCGATATTGAAGAAATGGCTCAGGGTGAATGGGATCTGTTAATTATTGATGAAGCTCATCACTTACAATGGTCAAGTGAAAAAGCTAGCATAGAATATATCAATGCTGAAAAAATTGCACTACAAACGCCAGGGTTATTATTGCTATCAGCAACGCCGGAACAGCTTGGAATTGAAAGTCATTTTGCAAGATTAAGATTGCTCGATCCCAATCGTTTTTATGACTTAAAAGCTTTTAAAAAAGAACAAAAGGATTACGAGGATACCGCAGAAAAAATTGAAGCATTGATCGCATTTGAAACACCGGAATCTAAAAACAATACAGATAAACAAATTAAAGAATTACTTGACCAAAATGGAACAGGCCGCGTCGTTTTTAGAAATACACGTAACAATGTTTCTGGATTTCCTAAACGAGAAGTAACGGCTTATCCTTTAGATTCAAGCGAAGCGTACAACTCATTGCTTAAAAAAAATAACGTTAAAGATGCAGATGAAATTGCTCAAGCAATCCATCCTGAAACTCGTTTCGAAAGTGACGAATGGTGTGTAAAGGACCCAAGAGTGGAATGGCTAAAAAGCTATTTGAAAAAATATAGGAATGACAAGGTAGTAATTATATGTGCGAGCAAAGAGACAGCGATTAACCTTGACTTATATTGCCGATTTAAATTAGGCATTAACTGCTGCACCTTTCATGAAGATATGGACCTAATCAGTAGAGATAGAGCTGCAGCACATTTTGCGGATTTTGAAGACGGTGCAAGGGCAATATTCTGTAGCGAAATAGGTAGCGAAGGAAGAAATTTTCAATTTAGTCATCAACTGGTGCTTTTAGACTTACCACTAAACCCTGATTTATTAGAGCAAAGAATTGGTAGACTTGACAGAATTGGTCAAAAAAATACCATACAGATCCATGTTCCTTTTATTAAGAACTCTGCTCAAGAAATTCTTTTTAATTGGTATCAACAAGGAATGAATGCCTTTAGAAAAACTAATCCTGCGGGCACTCAAATATTTCTACAGACAGGCGATGAACTCAAACAAAAATTAAAGCATTTCTCTATCGCTAATCTAGAAATGGATCACGCTGAATTTTCTGATTTGTATTTACCTCTCATCGAAGAAACACAAACAATTCATCACGAATTATGCAGTCATTTGGAAAAAGGAAAAGACAAACTTTTAGCGATGACGTCCTTCAATCAAGAGAAGGCAGATGAATTAGTAAAAAACCTCGAAGAAATGGATCAAGTATCACCAGAAGAGTTTATGCAACAAACGTGGCATCGTTTTGGAGTTGACTATGAAGATCATTCGGATAAAGCGATAGTCGTTCGTCCGGGTGACCATCAGTTTGTTTCAAACTTCCCCAGTTTACCTGAAGAAGGATTAACCGCTACCTTTGATAGAACAACCGCACTCAGTCGAGATGATATGCACTTTTTGACTTGGGAGCATCCAATGGTAAGTGGTTCCATTGATTTAATTTTAAATGAAAATAAGGGAAACGCTAGTGTTTGTATTCTTAAGAATAAAGGCATAAAAGCAGGTACTATTTTGATGGAAAGTCTTTTCAAAATTGAAAGTGTTGCTCCAAAACATTTACAAGCCCAACGATTTTTACCTTTTACTTGTATCCGATTATTAATGAATGACAAAGGTACTAACTTAGCAAATAATGTGTCACACGAGCAATTGAGTCGTCAATGCAAAAAACTTGATAAAGTGAATGCTCGCTTAGTTTTAAAAAGTGAAGAAAAGACGGTTAAAGCTACATTGATTAAAGCCAGAACTTTAGCAGAAAAATCAGGCAATGATATTAAAATAAAAGCTCTTGATTTAATGAAAGCTCAGCAAGCTGATGAAATATCTCGTCTAAACGCTTTAAAACAAGTCAATCCAAATGTACGCCCAGAAGAAATCGTTTATTTAAATCGTCAAACAGAATTGTTAGAAAAATATTTAGGAGAAGTAGAGATCAAGCTGGAATCGGTTCGAGTCATTGTGGCAGTATAATTTATAGATTAATCTACACAAAAAAAACATCAGGATTTTCAGACAAATTACAGAGTTACCTAAAAGAAACAGAGTGATCTAATGAAATACTCGTTGGGCTTATAATCGCTTTATAAGCTAAAACTTTCACCCCTTTATTCACAGCTTCTTTTAGAAGTAAGTTGTATTCCGGGTCGATTTCCTTGGCAATTTCAACACTATCAATGCCTGAATGTTGTACCATAAAAAACAGGACAGCTTTATTGCCTTGGTCGACACAATTTATTAACTCTCTAAGATGCTTGTGCCCTCTAGTTGTAACCGCGTCGGGAAATTGACCTTGTTCTTGTTCGTTCAGCAAAGTCACACTTTTTACTTCAATATAAGTTTTAGTGTTATCGGTATGTTGAACAAGTATATCAATTCGACTATTTTCTTGGCCGTATTTAACTTCGCTTAGAATAGATTTAATATTATTGATTTCGTTTATTTTGTTCGTCTTTAAACCTTCTATAACGAGTTTATTCGCCAAGGTCGAGTTAATACTAATAAACTCACCTTGTACATTTTCTGTTAAAATCCATGTGTAGGGGTATTTTCGTTTTTTATTTTCACTTTTTTGAAGCCAAACTTTCCATCCAGCTTGCCAACAATTTTTCATAGATCCCGTGTTTGGACAATGCACTGTAAATTCGCCCATTTCAGTATGGGACACGTCGGCTAAAAAGCGTTTATACCTTTTAATCAGTGTGGCTTTTATCAACAGCGGAGAAAAATCCATTGCCACTCTATACGCTTTTAGTGTTCACATTAATACCAAAGAGTAGAACATAAAATACGGGCACAAAACCAAGCGTAAATAGTGTGGAAAATAGCAATCCTCCCATAATAGAAAGTGCCATAGGCTCCCACATTTCTCCTCCACCTAAGTAGAGAGGAATTAATCCCATAATAGTAGTCGCGGTAGTTAATAAGATAGGTCTTAATCGTTTTTGGCAAGCCTCAATGATCGCTTCCACAGCTGTCTGATTTTTATTTTCTAATTCTATTTTTATTCTCTCGAGTAGTACAATAGCGTTGTTAATGACGATACCTGCTAGAGAAATAATACCTAGCAAAGTCATAAAGCCGAAAAATGATTGTCCTAATAACAAACCAATAACCACACCTATGATTCCTAGAGGAATAGTAGAAAGTACAATAATTGATTTACGAATTGAATTAAACTGGCCAACCAACAGCAGAATAATAATTAAAATCGCAATCGGCAATTTTTCAACGATTGATTGATTAGCTTTTTGTGAGGACTCAGCTTCGCCGCCAAATTCATAAAAATAACCAATAGGCCATTTTTTTTGATCTTTTATTAGCCACTGGTCCAGTTTTTCAAACATTTCATTGGCACTTGTTTGGGGGGTTAATTGTGCGCCAATTGTAATGGTCTTAACTCTATCCCGTCTAATTACCAATGCAGGTTCCCAAACAACTTTGATATCCGCAACCTGTTTTAACGGAACTGATGCTCCAGTAGCTTGGGAGTAAACAGATAGTGATTCTAATTTCGATATACCTTTTCTATCTTTTTCAACAGTTCTCATGATGATCGGTATGACAGTATCCCCTTCTCGATATTGGGTCAGTTCCAACCCTGTTAATCCTGTTCTCAATGATATGGCGATATCTTTACTTGAAACACCAGCTCTTCTCGCTCGTGTCTGGTTTATTTCAATTAATAATTTCTTAATCGGCATTCCCCAATTATCACTAGTTGATTTTAGGCCCGTCAAACTATTCATTTGTGCGATAATTTTATCTTTCAGATCCAGAAGTTTTGTTGTGTCAGTTCCACTTAAACGGATCTCAATAGGATTTGGGATCGGCTTACCATTTTCTATCTTTTTAAATTTAACCAAAAGGTCGGGGAAACTATTAAACGTATAGCTGTCCAATTTTTTCATTATGCCGTCAATCTGATTTGGGTTAGTAACATTAATAACCATTAACGCATAATTAGCACTTTTCGGTTTAGGGTTATGCGTTAACAGAAATCGAGGACCACCGCTACCAATGTAAGTAACCCAATTTGTAACACCAATGTTCCTTTTTTCATTAGTCGCTAATTCATTTTGTATGTATGTTTCAATCTTATTGACCATTACTTGTGTTGCATCAATTGTAGCCCCGACCGGCAATTCCAATTCAGCTTTAAAATATGCTCTATCTGATGGGGGGAAAAACACTTTAGGAACCAATTGCAAACCAGCCAATGAGACAATAAAGACAATAATTGTAGCCAAAAGTGTCTGCCACTTTTTGCCAATTAACCAGACCAGTAAACGACGATAATTCCGATAAAATGCGGTTTCAAAATTTTGCTTTGGTTGTTTGGTTTTTAAAAAATAGACGCACAATAAAGGAATCATGGTCATAGACAACAGCCAAGAACACAATAGGGTAATTGTTACTACTTTAAAGAGTGAAGCGGTGTATTCACCAGTGGCGGACTCCGCTAAAAAAATTGGTAAAAAAGCAGCCGCTGTAGTTAAAGAAGAAACAAGTAATGGAACTTTTAAATCATTGGCTGAATCTACCGCCGCTTCTATGTTTTTTTTACCTTGGCTCATTTGCACCATGATACTTTCTGACATCACAATACCGTTGTCTACCAGCATACCTAATGAGATAATAAGAGCGGCTAACGAAATTTGGTTTATACCTATTTGAAACCAAGACATCACTAAAATACTAAATACCATGCTCAGAGGGATTAAAACAGCCACAATAATACCTGTTCGTAACCCCAAACTGAACAACATCACGATAGTGACTATTAATATTGCTTCTATTAAATTGGAGGCAAAATCGTTTACTTTTTCTTCGACCTCTCTTGGCATAAAAGACAAATATGTAAAGTCCACACCAATTGGATGGATAGCTGAAAGCTGGCTAATGATTTTTTCAACTTGAGTTCCTAAAATTAAATTGTTGCCTCCTTCACGCATAGAAAGAGCGAGAACTAAACCCTCAACACCTGAAACATTCAGTTTTGATTCAAATGGATCGATATACCCTCTTGAGACTTTGGCTATTTCTTCTAAGTAAAGTACTCGTTCACTACCAGGAATTTGCACTATGGTTTTAGCAATTTCATCTATCGACTCAAAATTACCACTAGGTTCTAATGTAATACGCTCATTAGACAAATTAATGCTTCCACCGGGTATAACAATATTTCTATCGGTTAATTGTGCGCTAAGTTGTGATGGTGAAAGTTTAAGTTCTGACAAACGCGCATTGTTATATTCTATAAAGACCCTCTCATCTTGGACACCAAATACCTCAACTTTACCGACTTCTGATAACTTTAAAAACTCGTCCTTAGCATTATCAGTGATCTCTTTTAATTCTTTAAAATCAAAACCTTCAGCAGTAACACCTAAAACGATGCCATAAACGTCACCAAATTCATCATTAACAATTGAAGTTTCAGCCTCCATGGGTAGATCGCTTTTAGCCGATTGAACTTTACGGCGAAGATTATCCCAAATTGGCCGCATATTTTTAAAACTTTCTTTTACATTAACGCTAATTATAGATATACCAGTTCTAGATTCACTTTTAACAAAATCTAATTCGGGTAATTCTTTGATAACTTTTTCCAACTTATTACTCACCAGAGACTCAACACGAGCAGGACTTGCTCCAGGGAAATAAGTAATGACTTGCGCTGTTCGAATAATAAATCCTGGATCATAATCCTTAGGTAACTGTTGATATGCATTAATTCCAGCAACAACAATAAACAGTAAAATAACAAAGGATGTACGGTTATTTAAAATCGCTAATCGAGTAATATTCATTCTTTTAGCCTCAGTAATTCTTGCACTAATTATTGATAGTAAATTTAACAATCATACCATCTGAAATTTTACTCACTCCGGCAGTCACCAAATGATCACCAGTTTTTATACCAAAAAATACTTCGATACCTTCAGAAGTAATTTCACCAATAGAGACTGGTAACTTTTTGACCACTCCCTTACCATCGCCAGTCCCCTCTACAACATAAACAAAATTTCCAGCGTTATCTTTTAAAACGCTATTACTCGGTAAATAGAAACGCTTATTTTTATTTTCACTCGTCAATCTTTGAGTACCGCGTAAAATAGCCGTCATTCCCGGTAAAATAGTATGGTCTTGTGGAGACTCCATGGTAAATGTTACTTCATATGTTTTTGTGAACTCATCTGCTTGTAATGATACTTCTTTAAACTCGGCAGGGAATTTTTGATTAGGAATGTCATCAAAAACAGCGAAAATAGTATGACTGGTATCATTTCTTGGTATTTGAATAATTACGCTTTCTGGCACGTTGATTTTTAAATGTATCTCAGTGATGTTATGTAATGCAAATACAGATTGTTTTGCAGTAATTTCTTGGAAATTTTCAGTATATTTTTTTGCAATAACACCGTCAAATGAAGCGTAAAGGTTGGTATATTCTAAATTATTTTGTGCGCTTTCTAGTCTTGTACTTGCACTCGAGTATAGTGCTTTCAATTTATCCATATCTGCGTTTGAAATAACATTTGACTCCATCAACGCCGTTCCTCTGTCATAATCAGCTTTTGACTTATCAAAACTAGATTGCGCTTCAGCTAAAGATAATTTTATATCCGTATCATTAAGTTTCGCTAAGATTTGATTCTTTTTAACGTCATCCCCCTGTCTTACGTAAATATGAATTAATTCACCTGAAACCTTGAAAGACAAATCTGCTTTTTGAGATGCATCAACTACAGCTGCATATTGCATTACTTTTCCACTATCAGGATGCTCAATAACCATTGTTCTTACAGGTCGTAATATTTCAGAAATTATAATTTCTTCTTTTTGGCAAGCTAATAGAAATACAACGCTAGCTATACATATATTTTTTAAAGCATTATTCATTATTTTATCTCTAATCGATTTTTCTAATGATTGTTGCAGGATTACCTGCGTAAAGATATTGCGTTTCAAGCAAACCGGTGACTACGCTTCCAGCACCAATAACTACATTGTCTTCAATATTTGTTCCTGGGAGTATGATAGCACCTGCCCCTATCCAAACATTATTACCTATTTTGATATTTTGTACATAAGCAGTCTTTTGTAGTCTTGGGATTGACTCTAGTTCGTGATTTACAGTAATCATCTGTACATTAGGGCCAATTAATACATCATCACCTATAAATACATCAGCCCCATCTAATATTGTACAATTATGATTAATATATACCCGTTCACCAAAAGATATTTTATCGCCATAATCACAATGAAAACCATATTCTATGCGTAGGTCTTTTCCACTGGAAAAAAACAACATTTTCAACTTTTTAAAATGACCTTTACTTGGGGAACGCGTATAAGATCTGCAGCGTTCATGGGCTAAGTCTCGTCTAGCTCGATTCTCAGAAGAGTTACTATCAAATAAAATACCTTTCATTATTAAACTAAATAAAAACAGGTAAATTAATATAGGCAAGAACTGTCATAGCAATTAAACAAACAACTCCGATAGTAAAAATACCAAATCGAGCAGGAATAAAGTTAGAGCTCACGTGAACAAAAGCATGTGATACACGGCTAATCGAATAAACCCACGCTAAAACATATATAGCCGTTGAGACTGTGTTGGTTAACAAAAACATTATGCATAAAACATAAAAAAGAATAGGGGTTTGAAATTGATTAGCAATATTGTTCGACACTTTTAAAACACTCTCTGGCCAAGCACTATTATTTAAGGCTGTCTTTGTTCTATCCACACCACCCGCTTTAATCGCCGAGCTTTTTCTAATACCTAAAAGAATGAATATAAATAGAGTTAATGAAACTTGAATTAGCATCGGTAATAAAATAGAAGTGTTTTGCATTTATGCTTCCTTATTATTGTTTTTGACAATGGTTAGCTGATGATCAATGGATAATAACAGATATTTTTAGAATACATGACCTAAACCTCTAAACAGCAAAGCCTTAAACGCCAAAACAAAGAGCCCAATCGTTAGACAAAAAAAAACCCCATCCGTAAGGATGGGGCTTTTAAAATAAGAGCCTGGCAATGACCTACTTTCGCATGGGGAAACCCCAAACTATCATCGGCGCTGAACGTTTTCACTTCTGAGTTCGAGATGGGATCAGGTGGTTCCCGTTCGCTAATGTCACCAGGCAAAA
>Ga0307492_10000131_pt1 | contig 33934 bp, 39 predicted proteins | sample SI3LmetaG_FD_202365 | JGI IMG/M metagenome (GOLD analysis project Ga0307492, IMG submission 202365) | Sea-ice brine microbial communities from Beaufort Sea near Barrow, Alaska, United States - SI3L | ecosystem: Environmental > Aquatic > Marine > Coastal | place: USA: Alaska | collected 2017-05-06 | reverse complement strand
ACCGCGAGTTCAATACAGCAGCTTGATATTGTGCAGGCATGTGGCACTCGTAGGCAGCAAAAGTCACAAAGCGAGTCGCGTTAATGCATATTACTTTAGCCCCGATGGAAGGGGTCGTTGATCACCTTATGCGGGATATGTTGACCCAAGTGGGTGGATTTGACTTGTGCGTGACTGAGTTTGTTAGGATTGTAGAGCAGCTCATGCCTAAACATGTGTTTTATAGGATATGCCCTGAATTAAATAATCAAGGTTTTACACCTAACGGTGTGCCTGTCAAAGTCCAGTTGTTAGGTCAACACGCAGATTGGTTGGCAGAAAATGCTTATCGAGCCATTGAATTGGGATCCCATGGGGTTGATCTTAACTTTGGTTGTCCGGCTAAGACAGTTAACAAGAGCAAAGGTGGTGCAATACTTCTTCGCGAGCCTGAAACTATTTACAAAATAGTCAGTGCCGTGCGCCAAGCGGTGCCTAAAGAACACACTGTGAGTGCCAAAATGCGTTTGGGGTTTGATGATACGTCTTTGGCGATAGCCAATGCACAGGCCATTGCTGATGCAGGGGCTAACTCGTTGGTTATTCATGCCCGCACCAAAGTAGATGGTTATAAACCGCCTGCTTATTGGGACTGGATAGCGAAAATAAAACAACATGTGAATATTCCAATCGTCGCTAATGGTGAAATTTGGAATGCGCAAGACGCGGTAAATTGCCAACAGCAATCTGCTTGTGAAAATATTATGTTGGGCCGCGGTGCTTTGGCGATGCCTAATTTGGCTCAGGTGATAAAAAACACCCAGCAACATATGCCATGGGAGCAAGTAAAGGCTTTATTGGTGCAATATTCTGGTTACGAATTATTTGGGGACAAAGGGAAATATTATCCTAACCGGGTGAAACAATGGTTGGGTTATTTGAGTCGTCAATACCCACAAGCTGAGGATTTGTTTATGTGTATCCGTAGATTAAAAAGTGCGGACGAAATTTTGCAGCACATCCAATCCTAGTAAAATCCTATTATTGTTATAGGATAATGCATGGGCAACAAAGATTTCTGCGTATACCTACAATAACGACAGAAACTCAGGGAAAAATATGAAAATTTTAAACAATAAGCGACAGCTATTTAAATTAGCTGTTGTTACAAGCTTTTTTGCTTTGGTGGGGTGTTCTGACTCAGAAGAAGATAAGGCCAAAGGGCCTGCATTTCAAATCAATCAAAACCCTTTTCCAAGTACCTACAAACCCATTGTCAGCAAAAGTGTTTTAATTACTCATGCCACGGTTTTAGATGGCATCGGTGGTGTTTTTAATGACAGTTCGGTGTTGTTACAAAATGGCAAAATTGTTGCCATAGGTAACGATTTATCTGTGCCGGATGATGGTGTGATTGTTGATGCTAAAGGTAAATGGGTTACCCCCGGTATTATCGATGTGCATAGCCATTTAGGTGTATATCCTGCTCCCGGCGGTACCGCACATTCTGACGGTAACGAGGCAACCAACCCTGTTACAGCTGAAGTGTGGGCTGAACATTCTATTTGGCCTCAAGATGCTGGCTTTCAACGAGCCTTAGCGGGTGGCGTCACTGTGATGCAAATTTTACCAGGCTCTGCGAATTTAGTTGGAGGGCGAGGTGTAACCGTCAAAAACTTGCCTAGTGCAACCGTGCAAGATATGAAATTTCCTAATGCGCCTTACGGTATGAAAATGGCCTGCGGTGAAAACCCTAAAAGAGTATATGGTCAAAAAGGTGGACCTTCTACACGTATGGGTAATGTGGCTGGCTACAGACAAGCTTGGGCCGATGCACAAAATTACCAGCGCAGCTGGGATAAATATTATGCTGATCATGAAGCAGGTAAAAAAGACGTTAAAGTCCCTAAACGTGACCTAAAACTGGAAACTTTAGCCTTAGCATTAAAAGGCGAAATTCTAGTGCATATGCATTGTTATCGGGCTGATGATATGGGCACTATGCTGGATGTAATGAAAGAGTTTAATTACAAAATTACAGCGTTTCATCATGCGGTTGAGTCATACAAGATAGCTGACCAACTAGCAGAAGCTGGTGTGTGTTCGGCAATGTGGGCTGATTGGTGGGGCTTTAAGTTAGAAGCTTATGATGGAATTCAAGAAAATATACCGATGGTTCATGCAGCCAATGCCTGCGCGATAGTACATTCTGATAGTGATTTGGGTATTCAACGATTAAACCAAGAAGCAGCCAAAGCGTGGGCCAACGGTCGCCGTGCAGGTATCGACATTAGCCAAGCTGACGCATGGCAATGGTTATCCGCTAACCCTGCGAAATCGTTGGGTATATTTGAGCAAACGGGCTCATTGGAAAAGGGCAAAAATGCTGATGTGGTGATTTGGAGCGCTGATCCGTTTTCGACTTATGCTCAAGCAGAACACGTTTATTTAGACGGAGCATTAATCTATGACCGCAACGATCCCGCATCATGGCCTGTCAGTGATTTTGAGCTAGGACAACCCGGTGAAGGAGACAGCAAATGAACAAATTAATTAAATATTCATTACTTGGCAGTATGTTGTTGACTCAAGTCGTTGCTGCGAAGAACATCGCTATTGTGGGGGCTAAGGTGCATACCATGTCGTCTCAAGGCACTATTGATAATGCCACTGTGTTAATAAAAGACGGCAAGATCCAAAAAGTGATGCAAGGTGAGCCTGCAATAGCGGGATACGACATTATTGATGCCAAAGGCAAAGTTGTGACGCCAGGTTTAATTGGCGCAAGCACGTCGCTAGGATTAGTCGATGTGGGCTTTTCTGCAGGTACCAATGACAGTAATTCAAGTTTGACCAGCATTTCTAAGACTGGCGCAGCATTCGATGTGTCCTATGCTATCAACTCGGATTCGTCATTAATGGCGATTGCACGGATTGAAGGGGTAACGTCTGCCGCTACCTCAATGGGGCGAACCGGGCAACTGTTTAACGGTCAAGGCGCGATGATTTCTTTAGGTGACGTCAGCGATCCAGTTATCCAAGCAAAAGCATTTATCAGCACTAGGGTAGGTAATAGTGGTGCCGACACAATGGGAGGCTCTCGAAGTGTACTTTGGGTTAGTCTTGAAAAAGCCCTTGCTGAAGCTAAGTTTGCGATTGGTAAATCGCTGACACCCAGTGATGAATGGCATGGTGAATTGAGTCGGGCTGATATTGCGGCATTAATACCTTTGGTTAAAGGTGAATTGCCACTTCTAGTTGATGCCCGCAGAGCGGCTGATATACGTCAGGTTATTGCTTTAAAACAACGTCAACCCCAATTGAATATTGTCATTACTTATGCAACTGAAGGTTGGCGAGTGGCTAAAGAGTTGGCAGATAATAATATCCCAGTGATCCTTGACCCCGAAGCAAACCTGCCTTTTGGGTTTGACCAGTTAGGTTCAACCCTTAAAAATGCAAGTAGATTAGCCGCTGCCGGTGTCAAAGTGAGTATTGGCATGGAAACCCATAATATTCGTCTGGCAAGGCAGCACGCAGGTAATGCGGTCGCCAATGGATTAAGTTGGGACCAAGGCCTGGCTGCTTTAACTATTAACGTGGCTAAGCTTTATGGTATCGATGATAAGTTGGGTAGCCTCGAAGCTGGGAAGTTAGCGGATGTAGTTATTTGGTCTGGTGATCCACTTGAGGTAACTGAGGCCGCGGAGATGGTATTGATAGCAGGTGAAAAAGTCGATATGCAGTCAAGGCAAAGTAAACTGAGAGACCGTTACTTAAAATTACAAACCAATAAACCAATGCAGTATGTTCGCCCTTAGATAAAGTTCGAACCACTCGATTTATAGACAATAAAAAACCGAGTTAACTAACTCGGTTTTTTTAATTTGTGTTTTTAAACACTAACATCAACCAAAGAGCCTACTCGCTGGTCTTGCGCCGGAGATGGCGACTGACTTTCTTGCACTGCAGGCGTTTCTAATGTGGCTTGTTGTTCAGCAACCTTGACCTGCTGTAGAGAGCCTGTTTGAGTGGGTGCAATCTGTGCGAGTGAACCCGCACCTGATGAACTTATTTCCATACTGTACTCCTATTCTAAACAGAATGATTTTCTAGCTAAGGGTAACATCTATTCTAGTTGGTTGTTTTTTATTCTGCTAGGGGAAAATATATCGCCTAGTCTTTTTTGCATATCTTTGGCTATGATAATTTGTGCTTCAGCAGTTGGGTGAATGCCATCTCGTTGCATCAAACTTTTATCTAAGGCAATGTTTTCTAAGAAAAAAGGAAGCATCGTTAGAGCATATTGTTCAGCTAGTTGTGCGTAACTCCCAGTAAACATTTGGGTGTATCTTTTCCCATAATTAGTCGGTATTTGCATTTGTTGTAATATGACTTTTACCTGACTTGCTTGCGATAATTGAATGATTTTCTCTAAATTGTTGCGCATTTTACTCACAGGGTGGCCTTGCAAACCATCGTTGCCACCTAGTTCAACAAAAATATGTGTTGGACTATGTTGTTTTAACAATCTTGGTAATCTAGCAAGGGCTCCGTCTGTGGTTTCTCCGCTAATCGCAGCATTAATAATAATAATATCTTTGTTTTGCCACGCATCTTGTAACAAACTTACCCAGCCTTGCTCTTGCTTTAAACCATAGGCAGCACTTAGGCTATCACCTAAGATAAGTAATTTGGTTTCTTTAGCCTGTAACTGATCTGAAATCAGTAATAAGGGTATAAGGATCAATAATATATATATTTTACTTCGTAACGAATTGGTATTAAGAAACAGCACTATGACTCCAACAACTATGATTAAGACAAACGGTATTAGTAAAACAGTTACTACGACGCAAGGTCAATTACAGATCCTCAAGCCAATTAGCTTTGAAGTCAAGGCGGGTGAGTCGATTGCCATAGTTGGTGCGTCAGGCTCAGGTAAATCCACTTTGCTTAGCTTGTTGGCGGGACTCGATGAGGTGAGTGAGGGAGAAATATTTATAGATGGTCAAGCCATGCAAAACATGGATGAGGAACAGCGAGCCCAATTAAGAGGCGCGAAAGTGGGCTTTATTTTTCAAAGTTTTATGTTGGTTCAAAGTTTAACGGCATTAGAAAATATTATGTTACCAGCCGAGATAGCTGGCCACCACGATGCGAAAAAAAGAGCCTTAGACATTTTAGAGCTGGTGGGGCTAGATCACAGAGCAAGCCACTATCCCAATCAATTATCTGGTGGAGAACAACAACGGGTGGCGATAGCTCGAGCGTTTATTTCCAAGCCTAAAATTTTATTTGCAGATGAGCCCACTGGTAATTTGGATGCAGACAACAGTGACAAAATTGAAAAGTTATTGTTCGAGTTAAACCAAAATTCTCATACTACTTTGGTATTGGTGACTCATGACCCTGTGTTGGCAGGTAAATGTCAGCGTCAATTACACATGCAAGCGGGTGAATTAACAGAGGTTTTCCCAACCCCTCCTAGTGAGCAAGCTGCTCGAAAAGTGGGTTAGTAATATGACTAATTATACTTTGAGTTTAGCCTGGCGACTGTTTCGTCATGAAACTAAGCGAGGCGAGTTAACCATTATACTGCTGGCGATAATTTTATCGGTTGCATCTGTGTTATCCCTGTCGCTATTCAGTGAAAGGCTTAAATATGCATTAACAGAAAAAAGTGCCGAGTTTATTGCCGCTGATAGGGTGCTTGAATCCAATAAACCTGTTGACCTTGCTTGGATTGAAAAAGCTCAAAAAATGGGGTTAAACACAGCCCACCAGACTTATGCCCGCTCAATGGTGTTTGCCAATGAACAGATGGACTTAGTCGATTTAAGAGCTGCGGATACAGGTTATCCCTTAAAAGGTACAGTCAAAGTAGCAGATGAACCTTTTGTCCAAGGTGTTGCGATAGACCGATTACCTGCATCAGGAGAGGCTTGGATAGAATCTCAATTATTTCAAACCCTAGCGATTAATGTGGGCGACAATATTGAAGTGGGTGACAAAATATTTAGAGTCACTAAGGTTTTGACTGAAGTGCCTGATGCTGGTTTTAGCGTATTTGGTGGGGATCCTAAAGTATTGATTTCAAAAATGGATTTAGCTGCAACTAAGGTTGAAGGTCCAGGTAGTAGGATTGATTACAGCTATTTTTTTACCGGTGATAGCGGTGATTTAGATGATTATTACGATTGGCTTGAACCACAACTCGATAATGAAATTCATGATTGGGACTCTGTTGAAGACGACGAGTCGGGCATTGGCCGAGCGGTGGGTAGGGCGGGGCAATACTTTTTATTAGCAAGTTTGTTAGCCATTGTTTTGGCTGCTGTTTCTATAGCCGTGGCAGCGCAAAGGTACAGCATGCGTCATTATGACCCCGTCGCGATTATGAAAACCCTAGGTGCACCAAAAAAAATGGTGCAACAAATTTATCTATTACAAATTTTATTTATTACCGCATTGGGGATCACCATTGGTGTGATATTGGGCTTTATGATTCAGCAGTTGGTCGTTGCGGCTATTGCTGGCAAAGTCGACGTGTCGGTTGATGTGTGGCATTGGCGGCCACTTATTATCTCTATCTTTACCGGTACTGTGTGTGCGGTATTGTTTTCTTTATATCCTTTAATGAAACTATTTTCAGTATCGCCACTACGTGTATTACGCCGCGACTTAGGTGCAAATTTAAGTTCTAGGTTGATCCAGTTTGTGGCTTCAGGTGGGGCTATATTTTTGTTGATGTGGGCCTATAGCCAAAATATTAAGGTCAGCGCTATCTTGTTTATTTCAGGCATTATTTTGGTCGTTAGTTTGTTGGGTGTGACCTACGGATTGATTTGGATAGGGCGTAAATTCGGTCAAGGTAAAATGGGTGCTTGGCAGCTGGCTTGGGCAAGAATTCATCGCCGAGCAATGGATAATAGCGTGCAGTTGATTAGTTTTGCCGTCACAATTATGTTGCTGTTGATTGTATTAGTAATGCGTAACGACATGGTACAACAATGGCAAAGCCAGTTGCCCCAAGGTACTCCTAACTATTTCTTAGTTAATATTAGTCAAGCGCAGCAACCTAATTTGCAACAACATTTCGTCACTAATCAAGTTGAAATAGATAAGTTTTATCCTGTTGTTCGTGGCCGGTTTGTTGCGATTAACGATGAAAAAGTGCGCACTGCGGTATCCAAAGAAGATCCAGACGAACAAAGTAATGGCCGTGATGGTCTAGGCAGAGAAGCGAATTTAACGTGGAGCAATACACTGCAAAAGGGCAGCGAGGTCATAGCTGGGAAATGGTTGGGTGAAAACAATAATAGCGACACCGCAGCACAAAGACCTTATGAAGTGTCGATTGAAGAAGGTATTGCAGAGCGAATGCAATTGGGCTTAGGCGATAAATTAACCTTTAATATTGGCAGTGAAATTGTTGAGCTAAACGTGACCAGCATTAGGAATGTAAACTGGCAATCAATGCAGCCCAATTTCTTCTTTGTGATTGAACCACGTGCGCTACAAAACTTTATCCCCACCTATATTTCTAGTTTTAATTTACCCACTGAGCGTAAAGCTGATATCACTAAATTGATGCAGCCTTATGCAAACGTCACTTTGATTGATGTGGATGCACGCATTAATCAACTACGGAATATCGTGGACCAAGTTTCGATGGCCGTTGAGTTTATATTGATCTTGGTCCTAGCTGCAGGCGCATTGGTGTTGATTGCCCAAGTACAGGCTAGTATGGATGAACGTCAACAAGAATTAGCTATTTTGCGCACCCTTGGTGCCAAAGGCAGATTAATTAGAGCCAGTGTAGTCTTTGAATTTATTATCATTGGATCCGTGGCAGGTATTATGGCCGCGGCGGCGAATGAATTCAGTTTGTATATGTTACAGACCCAAATATTTCAAATGCCTGCTAGTTTGCATTTAGAGTATTGGATTATTGCTCCGGTAGCGGGTGCGCTGGTGGTGGGTATTCTTGGGGCTTTAGGCTGCTGGCGACTGTTGTCACTCAATACTAGCCAATTGTTACGTCAGATGGTCTAACTCTAGAAACTATTAGGCTGACCCTTTGAGGTGTCAGCCTAATAGTTTTAATTGCTTACTTGCTTAAATATAGGCCGTTATTTTTTACGTAAACAGTCAAAAGCTTGGGATATTTTAGGGTATTTAAATTCATAGCCACTTTCTTGTAGGCGCTTAGGCACGACTCTTTGACCATAGATCACTAAATCAGCCATTTCTCCCATCATCATTCTTAACACAAATTCAGGCACTTTAAATATACAAGGCCGCGATAGGGATGAGGCAAGTTCACGACTAAATTCTAGATTGGTAACAGGATTGGGTGCAGTAAAATTATAAACACCTTCACAACTCTCATTTTTTATTAAATGTGCCATGCCTTGCAGCATATCTTCAAGGTGTATCCAAGACATATATTGGCTACCGTCACCAATTGGTCCACCTAAACCTAGTTTAAAAGGCAATAGCATTTTTTGTAATGCACCGCCTCTTTTGGTGATGACTACGCCAGTACGGACAATACATACTCGGGTTTTATCTGATTCTGCTTGTCGGGCTAAAAACTCCCAGCGATCACAAAGTTGATGACTGAATTCATCGTGAGGAGTTGAAAAGTCTTCATCGATGATTTGCTCACCTTGACGTCCATAAAATCCTATTGCTGAACCACTTATTAGTAGCTTAGGTGGATTTCTTCCTGCGTTAATAAGTGCCACTATATCTTCTGTGATTGACCATCGACTTTGTTCAATTTTACTTTTTTGTTCATCGGTCCATTTTTTGTCTGCAATGGGTTCACCGGCTAGATTGATCACTACCTCATAATCGTCTAGGTTGCTAAGGTGTGTGAGCGTAGACAAAAAGTGAATTTTATGCCCAAGTATTTGCTCAGCCATGGCTACATTTCGAGTATAAACCGACACGTCGCAAGGACGTAAAATAGGGATAAGGTTTGAACCAATTAAGCCTGAACCACCAGTGATAAGTATTTTCATAACGTCCTCAGAATACAATTAGGTTTTACTGCATGATAAGCATAAAGATACAGAATCGGCGAACCGCAGGGCGTGGGGTTTATCCACTTCTGCTTCAGCATAGTTGACCCTCGGGTGTTCTGCTGCAATAGCAAGTACATCAGCGGTGAGTTTTTCAAGTAAAGAAAATCGATTGTTTTCAACCAATTTAATAATTCTTTTAGTGATGGTTTTGTAATTTAGGGCATCGTCCATTTCATCTGAATCTGTTGCCTGATCAGCGCGATATTGTATTTTAACGTTGATGACGACATCCTGCATATTGACAATTTCGTCGTCGTTAATGCCAATAAAAGTGCGTAAACGTAAGTTTTTAATCCTGATAGTGGCTGGGTTTAACTTCATACTTGTCCTAGGGTCTGTTGGGCTTTCATAAGTATCCTCGACTGAGGTCATTTATTTGTACATCAAGGTGCTCATGCTGAAGTTTAGCTATTCTAAACAATATATAAGCAGCCAAGGTAACCGAATAAATACCCCAGTCCAAAGGGATTTCTTCAAAACACTCTCACTCGGGATTAAATGCAGCTTAACTACATGAGCAAACTTCACTGATTTTGCCTTGATTGAGAACATTTGGAAGATTTTTTTTACGTTTAAAGGTCCAATTCAACCTACATTTTTATGTAGCGCTATAAAATAGCATATAGATCTGCTAGTTTGCTCTCAAGATATTCGTTCAGAAACCTCATATGCAAATCAAATCTCAAACATGCGTCAAGACATTGCTAATAATGGCATCAATAGTGATTATATTAGCCGGTGTTAAAGCTGCTAGCGCGATAGTGGTACCTTTTTTACTGTCAGTGTTTATTGCTATGGCTTGCAGCCCTATCATTACTTGGGCAAACCAATATAAGTTGCCCAGAGCCATAGCCGTTGTATTGGTAATACTGATTATAGTGGTATTTGGATTGATTTTGGCTACATTAGTGGGTCAATCAATGAATGAGTTTAGTCAAAATGCACCCAAATATAGAGAACAATTGGTCGAAGAGTTTGCTTGGGTGATCGGTCAGTTAGATAAGGTCAATATTATTGTCAACAAAGAAGCCTTGATTTCTTATCTGGACCCCGGTGCTGCAATGAATATGGCAACTAACTTGTTATCGAGTTTAGGCGGTGTGTTGACAAACTTTTTACTGATATTGCTCATCGTGGTGTTTATGTTGTTTGAGGCGGAATCAGTACCCAAGAAAATTCATATCGCTCTTGATGATCCCAACATGAAAATACAACAAATTGATAAATTTTTACTGTCAGTGAAAAACTACTTGGCGATTAAAACCCTGGTTAGTTTAGGCACCGGACTTATCATTGGCATCTGGTTGTATGTACTGGGTGTTGATCACTTTTTACTTTGGGCCGTTCTAGCCTTTTTATTTAATTATATACCCAACATCGGCTCTATCATTGCCGCAGTACCTGCTGTGTTATTAGCTTTTGTACAATTGGGCCCTGCTACTGCGGGTTTTACCGCATTGGGCTTTGTGGTGTCGAATATGGTGATGGGTAATGTTATCGAGCCACGTTATATGGGGCGCGGCTTAGGTTTATCTACCTTAGTGGTGTTTTTATCTTTAATTTTCTGGGGGTGGTTGTTAGGCACGGTAGGTATGTTGTTGTCAGTACCCCTTACTATGATTGTTAAGATAGCCTTGGAGTCCAGTCCAGATACTCGTTGGGTCGCGTTATTATTAGCCAGTGATAGTGATGAACCGGTGATCCATGAGACTGAGGCTTTGGCTGATAGTAAAGAACAATAGCTTAAAGCTAAGAAGGGAAAAGGACTCAGTGATGTTCGTTAATATTTAGCTACCTGACTAGATTGATAATGAGTACAAATTTGAAAAAAGTGTATTAGTCGCCATTCTCTGATTCAGATTGGTCTTATTAATGTCAGTTTCAAGGTCGGTTTGTGATTGACGATGTTGTTAAAGCAATATTTTCAAACAAAACCCGCTCAATATTTATTTAATCTTTTGTCTACTATTAGTTACTTTAACAATGGAAAGTGTAAAAAATACTGAGGTTTAGTGAAGGCAGGAATTGCGTCAATTTTAGTGCTGAAGTTAAGTAAGAGCGGTTATAGGTTATCGTCATTAGGATGGTTCACAATGTCAGACTCAACTATTATTTCAATTTCTTGCTGAATGTCTATAATTTCATCTTCTTTCAAACTTAACATAAATGCGCTGGGCAATACGTTGATTCCTATTTTTTCTCCCAACTTGACTACAAACGGTAAAGTGATGGGCGAAAAAGGTAAGACCGCAAGCACGCCTAATCCTAGACCACGAATAACATCAACAAACTGTTTATTCGCTTCCTCCATTTCGAGTTTGCTTGCTTGGCCTCTAGTGAATCGCTGATAGGTGAGCAGCATGATCTTCGTCTCTCTAGATTCTTGTGCTAGTCCTCGCTTCACAGTCAATAAACCACGCTTTAGCGGAATAAGCGCCTTATTTTTTACCGCAGAGTTCTGGCGCTTAATGGATTGAGTAATCCTAATAATATAGTGCTTCAAAATGAGCTACCTATGAACTTCTGTTGTTTAACAGGTAGCGCGGAATTCCAATTCAAAATCTCATTTAGTGTTGGATGGATAGCGATTATTTTGATCTGTCTTGCGCCTCAATGTATTTCTTTAGCACCTCAATTGGCGCACCACCAACTGAGAGTAAGCAGTATGACCGACTCCAAAGTGCTGTTGTTCCCCAGTAATGTTTTTTCAGTTCAGCCCCAAAGTCTTTCTTGATCATTCGACTGGTGACTGTTTTCAGCGTGTTTATCAATTTTGCAGGCGTAACCATTGGGTGCAGGGTGATCAGCGCATGAACATGGTCTGATTCGCCATTGAATTCTTCTAATCCGCAATCGCTGATTGATAAGAGACGTATGAATTCATCCTCAATCCAACTCAACATAGCGTCAGTCAGACACTTGTTGCGATATTTTGTAACTAACACCAAGTGATATTGAAGGTCGTAAATGCAAGAGTTATGACTTCTTTTCATGCTGTATAAACTGCTGTATTTGTTATTGACACCAAAACTGGTGATAAGTAATGTTAACATCATGGTCAAAGAAATATCAAAACATATTCGCACTCAACAAATTATCGTAAGAAAAGACCATTCAGCTTTTCGTGGTGCGAGCTATTGTGCTCAGATTGTTCGTAGAATTAAAAATGCAACGTCATATTTAATTCAGCATAATCCTGTTGATAACAAAAAAATCATGTCTCATTCTGATGCAGATAAGTGGCTCAAAAAGAACAACTCCGAACTTTACACCAAATTGCCCTCTGCTATTGCACAGCGCAGCACACAGATTTCTGGCCAAGAATGGACGTCTTTTTTCAAGGCGCTAAGGGTATTCCAAAAATCCCCATCGAAATTCAAGGCTAAACCTAAAAAACCGCGATATGTAAATAGCGCAGCAACGGTTTATATTGGAAGAAATGGCTTTAAGGTAGAAAACGGAACACTGATTTCGCAAACAACATCATACCGCCCATCAAAACCCAATTCAGTTTTTCACAAAACTGGAATGCGAAAACTCAAGACACCATTGTCCGTGAGATTCGATTGGTGCCGAAAGGAAATTGCTTTGTCATAGAAATTATTTATGATGAGTCGAAAGTAGAAAAAGAGGGTGGCTTCTGCCTTCTTCTCGACAAATCTAGAAAAGCAGGCATTGATTTAGGTATTAACAACCTTATCGCAATAGCAACGGATCAGCAGGGTGTACGCCCTGCTCTGATCAACGGTAAAGCGCTTAAATCAATCAATGCTTCGTACAACAAACGAGTGGCCAAACTTAGATCGCACGGGCAGTATTCCCACATTCAAGCCGTGACAAACAAGCGTCATCGCAGAATTAAAGACTTGCTGCATCGAGCCTCCAATAAGGTTATTTCTTATTGTGTGGAAAATGATATTGGCACACTTGTTATCGGCCACAACAAAAACTGGAAGCAAGATATTAATATTGGAAAAGTTAACAACCAAAAGTTCGTTAACATTCCTCACTCGATATTGATTTCTCAAATCCAGTACAAGTCTTACAAGTCAGGCATTGAAGCCATTATTCAAGAAGAATCATACACCTCCAAAGCCTCTGCTTTGGATAATGACCATCTTCCTGTTTATGGTGAAAAGTCTAACAATGTTTTGCCTGTGTTTAGTGGCAAGCGAACTCGACGTGGTTTGTACAAAAGTAAAAGCGGGATATTGAATGCCGATGTAAATGGCAGTTTGAATATTCTACGAAAAGTAACAGGTGATGCGTTGGCGCTAGCTTGTAAGGGGTATGTGTCTAACCCCATGATGATTGAACTTATACCTAAGCGATTCATTATTAGAAGGGAAAATATTACGCATAAGCAGGCCGCGTAATAGGTTTACCCGAAGCCAATTTCAAATCGTTAGATTTGGTGTTGGTAGTTCACTCGTACGTTTTATTTTGATGTCTAACGCATCAAACATCACTAATCCTTCAATTGTGAGGTGGGAGCTTGTCGCGAGGCAATCGAGGGTGCTGAATTATCAATGCCATCTAAAATACAAAAGGCTTTAGATATAATATTGATGTCTTCAGGAACGGAGATATCGGTATCGCCAAATAGACATAATACTTTTATGGTGACGTTGGGGGTGGTAAATATAGCGTCGCTAAAATCGATGTCAGCCCCTCCGAATAAGGTGATTATTCTTATTTCTCGCGGCACTGTCCACTGACCACTGCGACAGGAACCCCCAAGAATATTGACTATGGTATCGGTTTCGTCGCTGTCACTGGCTGCATAGTTGACGTTGAATTTGCGTTCTTTTTGCGTGTTGAATTCTGAGTCTGTGGTTTTGTCTAAGTCGGCAGCTAAATTGAATATTTCCTGATGGTTTTGACTTGCCATCGCTTGATCTAATCTGCGTTCGAATGCTTCACTAGAAATCACGCCATGACTGTAATTATAAATCAGTGTATCGATAACTTCTTCACGTACTTTTTCAATCGGTCTGTCTTCGAGTATTACGGTCATGTCGCTTCCCTAAAGTGTGGTCATTACTATTTTTACTAATAAAGCAGATACCATGCCAGTTAAAAATCTTTTTATATCAATGGATTAGCATTTTAATACGCGTATCAATATGACGAATTAGGTACTTTTTAGTGATTTTCACACTTTAATAGGAAAAATCAAAGTGAGTTTAGCGCCTCCTAAATCACTCTGATTGATTTCGAGTTGTCCTTGGTAAGCTGATACTAAGTCTGCTACCACCGCCATACCTATGCCTTGGCCTTCTTTATAACTGTCTAAACGGGTGCCTCTTTCTAATAACTGGTCGCGTTTGTCTTTGGGTATGCCAGGGCCGTCGTCTTCGATATGGATCAGTAATTTATTTACGTTAGCTAACACTGTCACTGTGACTTGCTTAAACGCCGCTTTACAGGCGTTGTCTATTACATTGCCTAATATTTCCATCAAGTCAGTGATGTCGCCGTTAAAGCCTAATTCATGCTGTTGAATATCATGGGTAAGTGATAACTTTTTGTCTGCGTAAACTTTGTGCATAGCATTAAATAATTTATCCACTACAGGTTTAATGGGGACTGCTTGTTCAAATGTACTTGTGGTGCCCGCTACGGCACGTTTTAATTGTCGCTGTATTTGAAGATTAATTTGACTGATAGGCTCTTTAGCTTGCTCTGGTAACCCTGCTGTTCCAGATAACACTGCTAATGGCGTTTTAAGACTATGGGCCAAGTCGCTTAGGCTATTTTTGTAGCGGCTACGCTGGAGTTTTTCGGTATCTAATAAATTGTTAATGCTATTTTTGAGCTTTTCCAGCTCCGGTGGATAGCGTTGATCAATACGTTTGAGTTGGCCACTTTCAGCTTGGCGTATTTGTTTATTGAGTCTGCTTATGGGTAACAAAGCCGCGTTGAGGCTGACCAATAATAAAATCAACAATAACAGAGCAATCAGCCCCAACCAATTCCATAGGGTATTAGCAAATTTGCTCTTCTCAGTATTAAACACTTGTTTGTCTTGCAGAATATAAAAGCTGACTGGTTGGTAACCTTCAGATGATTCAAATTCAGCGGTATAGGCATATAAAAAATAATTATTTTGCATCGAGAAATCTTCAATAAAGACCTCAGCGCCTATGCCTGGTGCCTCAAATTTAGGTTGTTGCTGCCAATTGAGGGTAGAAAGTGACTGCCATAACACGCCGTCGTGGGATTGAATAAAAGCGTACAAGCCAGAGCCAGGAATATTGAATTGGTCATTGTATAGCTGTTCAGGCATCTGGGCTTGGCTACCAGTGCTATCTAATTCAAATTCAGAAATTAAAGTTAAGCTTTGAACCCGCAACTGCTGCAACATTGATTGACTCAAACTACCGTTGAAAGCTTGCTCTAAGGTTACCGCTGTAAGAGGAATAAAAATAAGCAGAGCAAGTACAGCGGCAGCAAAACTTCTTAACCTAAGGGACAGGTTATGCATTAGTGTTGCTAGTTAAGTTAGAGCTCACGGTTGATTCGATATCCTCGGCCACGCAATGTTTCAATAGGATTAATACTGCCATCAGGATCAATTTTTTTGCGTAAGCGTCCGACAAAAACTTCAATTACGTTACTGTCTAGGTCGAAGTCTTGATCATAGATATGTTCGGTTAGCTCGGTTTTAGAAATGACTTTTTGGGGATTGAGTAACAGATATTCTAGTACTTTGTATTCGTATGCGGTAAGTTCAATGTATTGGCCGTTAACGGTTACTTCTTCACTCAGTGTATCGAGGCTAATAGGGCCTTTTTCGATTGTGGGGTGTGCTTGACCTGCTGCGCGGCGTATAAGTGCATTTATACGCGCTAACAATTCTTCGTTGTGAAAAGGTTTGGTCAGATAATCATCTGCGCCTGCATCCAACCCTTCCACTTTTTCTTGCCATCGATCCCGAGCAGTCAGAATTAAAATGGGGCAAATCACATCATTTTTACGGGCTTTTTGGATCACTTCAAATCCATCAATTACAGGCAGTCCTATATCAATGATGGCCAAGTCATAAGTATGTTCTTGTAACAAAAATAATGCCTTCGCACCATCATCTGCCAAGTCCACGCTGTAACCATTTTTTTGCAGTAATATGTCAAGCTGGGTAAGTAAACGGCTATCGTCTTCTACTATTAATATGCGCATTGGGAGTCTTTTTCCTTTATGTTTATCTTTGCTGGAGACGATTTTTCTTGAAAGGTAATGAAAACCTATTTATTCCTTTTTCTTCTTTTGACTCACTTTCCCAGATTTTTTGTCAACATCTACAGACACAACTCGTCCAGATTTTTGCAGCACTTTGACGCGATATTTACTTCTATTTTGATCAACTCTCAACACTCTACCACTGACTTTTTGTTGAGCTTTTTTAGCCGCTTCAGATTTGGTTTTTGGAGCGGTTTTAGTATCTTGAGCAGAAACAGATATGCTGTTTAACGATAACGCGGTTAAACAAACAATGATAAATATAATGTAAGGATTCTGCTTCAAAGTTCAGCTCTTGTTAGTGGTTGTTTAAACATTAGTTTACCCCAATCTTCAATTGACTTAAAAGCAATTGCTATTCTTATCATGATATTAACTGATAGGTTGAACATAGATTATTACCTAGTAATAAATACGAATAGTCTTTTGGGGTTTCTCTTGCCTGAAAGTCTGATAAATTTTTCCATGTAAGCGATAAGTCACGGAATACCCATCTAATACCCGCACTTTATTGGTTTTTCTGGGTGTAGACACACAGTTTTGTGGATTGGCATGAACGATGTGCGACTGTTTATTATTCGATAATCCAATGTTATGCACCAATGAACTGCCGATTACTGCACCCAATATAGTCCCTAAACCTTTGTGTTTGTTGTTGCTAGCTGCATGGCCAATAACACCTCCCACAATGCCCGCGACTATGGTTGCACTTTTAGCATCCGAGCGGGCATGAGTTTTGCCCAACACTACTGGTTCGCAGTATGTCTGAGGTTGGCGAACTGTTAAGTATTTATAGATAGGAGTTGAATTAATGACTTTGGCTTTAAATTCGCCTCTATTATGTTGATGATTATGTTGATAACTACGTTCATGCTTAGCTTGCACCAATGGAGAAATAGCTAAAAATAGTAGTGTGCTTGTTATTAATAATTTCATGTAACCACTCCTGTTAAAGAGGTTACAAGGCTAATCCGTTGGGGCTGAATTTTAGCTGAATTGAGTTTAAACCAAGAGCCACAGTCATATAGAGAGGATTCTATCCAGCGCTGATGAAAGGGTCTACACAATTGACATACAAACTCTGGTTTTGTTTGTGGGTGTAAATATGAACACTTAGGGGAATGCCATTTATTTCGTTCCACATACTAGTATGGTCAGATGATGGGCAGATCGCTTTCTGTAGATAGGATTTCTGCACTTCTTTACTCATATCCAATGGCGCTGGAATTTGTATATAAGCGTTGATAGTGCCACCAAGATTTCGGGCGCCTCTATAGCGCCATTCACCCAAAACAAATGTCTGGTAAAATGCCGCGTTAACGATTTTTAGGGTGTTGTCTGTAATGACTTTTTGAGGCTTGCTCAAAGTCGTAATTTCACTATCAGATGTTGCAGCATTACTTTGCATACAGCTACTTAAAGTAATCGAAATAATAAGGGCAGACAGACTGCTCATAACGTTGTTAGTTATACATTCTTTGATTTTATACATACAACACTCCTTGGAACTCAAGTGTTATATCGGCAATTATATGAATTACTCAATGTGTAAAATAAATCAGTGGTGTAAAACAGAACTTATGTTTGAAGATTTTTCATTACCAATAACCGCTAAAAATACTGCATAAAAAACAAAAAGTTTTACACCACCGAGAATTCCGAGGGCCGTGCACAGAGGTCTGACGCTACACAGAGGAAAAAAGGATTAACGATTGAAATAAGACACTATTTGTACTTCCTCTGTGGTGCAAAAATCTTTAATCGTTATTATCTTTTATGTTAATAATCTACTTTTTTTCGCAATACCTTTGTTCTGCCAGATTTGACTTTGCTATCGACTCGTTTCTTTTGTGCATTTCTGCTGGGTTTTGTGGGACGACGGGCTTTTTGCAATTTTCCTGCTTCTACGAGTACTTCAGTCAACCTTTCTATCGCATCCTGTTTGTTCACTTCTTGGGTGCGATGGCTTTGGGCTTTGATGATCAATATGCCCTCTTGGGTGATACGTTTATCTTTGCCTGACAACAGTTTTTGTTTGACGTATTCAGGAATAGCCGCTGCTTGAATATCAAACCTTAAATGAATCGCACTAGATACTTTATTCACATTTTGGCCGCCAGCACCTTGGGCGCGCATCGCGCTTAAATCGATTGCGGGCATTAGTGATTCAATATTGGGTATATAACTCATTTAAGGCTCGTCAACTGTTTAAGGCAGTACTTTTTTATAAGGTTTTACGACCACTTTTTTATACACACCTGCAATAGCATAAGGGTCAGTGTCAGCCCATTGTTGAGCTTCTTCTAAACTATTAAATTCAGCAATCACTAATGAACCGGTAAAGCCTGCTTCGCCAGGATCTTCGCTGTCAATGGCAGGGCAGGGGCCAGCGACCAAGACTCGACCTTCATCAACTAATAGCTGAATACGTTCAAGGTGTGCAGCGCGCGTTTGTTTGCGAAGTGGCAAACTATTTTCAACATCATCGCTATAAATTACATACCACATGGTGACATCCTTTTAATTATGAAATATAAACGACTACTTGTGAGTAGCCGCTTTCATTTGTGTCACAAAAACTTTGAGTTTTTCGAGCATGACATCTGGTTGGCTTAGGTTTTCAGCAATAATGTTTACCGTTGCTGAACCAGAAATAGCGCCTGCCGCACCAGATTGAATCGCGTCTGCCACCTGTGCTGGTGTTGATATTCCAAAACCAAGCAATGGAGGAGCCACTTTATATTGTGTGAGTTTATCTATTAGTTCACTGGCAGGGATAGTGACTGCTGTTTCAGCACCTGTTACGCCAGCACGCCCTAATAAGTAGGTATATCCTCGGGATTTTTTGCCAATTTCAGCAAATGTTTCATCGCTAGCATTAGGCGGTGCGATTAAAATTTGTTTAATTCCTGTTTGCTCAGCAATCGCAATAAAACGGTCTGCTTCACGTAGCGGCACATCAGCTATTAGAATTGAATCGACACCGGCTTTTGCTGCATCTTGATAGAATTTTTCGATGCCACGTTTAAGTACCAAGTTACTGTACAGCAATAAACCAATTGGGATATCGGCATAAGCTTCACGGACTTGGCGAATAATTTCAAAACAGTCATCGGTTTTGATTTTATTTGACAACGCACGAATGCTGGCTTTTTGAATGGTTGGGCCATCAGCAATAGGATCAGAATAGGGGAAACCTAATTCTAAACCGTCAGCACCGCCTTCGACTAGCGCTTTGATGATATTCACCGACGTTTGAATGTCGGGGTCGCCTACCATAACAAATGGTACAAATGCGCCTTCATTTTTAGCATCAAGCTGCTTAAACATATTAGCGTACCGGTCAACAGAGTTAGTCATGGTCTTGATCTCCTATAATGCTGCGGACATGCTCTAAATCTTTATCTCCACGACCAGATAGATTCACCACAATAATGGTGCCGTCTTCTGCCTCATCCGCCATATTTAATGCATGGGCAATGGCATGTGATGATTCAAGGGCAGGAATGATGCCTTCTTTTTGGGATAACAGTTGAAATGCGTTGAGGGCCTCTTCGTCAGTGACAGAGACATATTCAGCACGACCAATATCATACAAATGCGCATGTTGTGGGCCAACTGCTGGGTAATCTAATCCTGCAGAGACTGAATATGATTCTTCAATCTGACCATCGTTGTCTTGCATGATATAGCTGTACGCACCATGTAAAACTCCGGTGGTACCTTTGCCAATCGCGGCGCCGTGTTCTTTGGTATGCACACCTTTACCAGCAGGCTCTACGCCAATTAACCGAACGCTAGGCTCATCGATGAAATCAGCAAACATACCTATCGCATTTGAACCGCCGCCTACACAAGCAACCAGTGCATCGGGTAAACGACCTTCTTTTTCCAAGATCTGGGCGCGGGTTTCTTCACCAATCATACGATGAAATTCACGCACAATAGTTGGGAAAGGATGTGGGCCTGCTGCGGTGCCTAATAAATAATGAGCTTTGTCATAGTTAGCAGACCAGTCGCGCATAGCTTCGTTAACGGCATCTTTTAATGTACCAGAGCCTGAGTTAACCGGAATAACTTTTGCGCCCATTAAACGCATTCTAAATACGTTAGGTGCTTGGCGCTCCATGTCTTTAGCACCCATATAAATACGCGCTTTTAAACCCAATAAAGCACAAGCTAATGCGGTGGCTACGCCATGCTGCCCTGCACCAGTTTCGGCGATGACCTCAGTTTTACCCATACGTTTGGTTAATAACGCTTGACCCAATACTTGATTCGTTTTGTGAGCACCGCCATGCAATAAATCTTCACGCTTTAGGTACAATTTTACTTTCGGATTATTGACTAGATTTCTAGTCAATGTCATTGCCGTAGGGCGACCTGCATAATCTTTTAATAAGCCCATAAATTCGGCTTGGAATTCTGGGTCCTTCTGGGCATCAATGAAAACCTGCTCAAGCTGGTCGAGGGCTGGGATAAGTAACTCGGGTACATACATACCGCCATAGTCACCAAATTTACTGTCTAAATGATTCATCTATCTCTCACTCTTTAAACGATTTTAGCCTTAAAAGAAACTTAATTCTCAAGCCTCTGTGTAAGCGAAGCGCTTTGCTCGCGGCACACGTTGCTCGGCACCATATAATCTCTATGGTGAAAACTTGTTATTAGCTATAGGCACTTCTTAGTACTCTCTAAGTTGGCTAAAAGCCTGATTAATTTTTTGTTGCTGCTTAATACCCGGTTCACTTTCAACACCAGAATTTAAGTCGAGCATGGCGACCTGTAAATTAGCTGCCTGTTTAACATTGTTTGGGGTGATGCCACCTGCAAGAACAATGTTGGACTTTTCGGTTATCGCATCTAACAATGGCCAACTAAAAGTCTGGCCTGTTCCACCTGACTGTTCACCTACTTGGCAATCTAAGAGAAAGTAGTCAACGTCATTTTCATCTAAGGTGGGTATCGTATCTCTCACGCCTTTAGCTAACCAAATTTGGCATTCAGCTGGAAGCTTGTTTTTAAGACTGTCGATATAAGTTTGGTTTTCTTGACCGTGCAACTGAACCGCTGCTAACTCCAGTTCTTTTGCATAATTCACCACTTGTTCAATAGGGGCGTTAACAAACACGCCGACATAGCTAAATGGCACGGCATAAGTAATTTGTTTGGCTTGCTCTAAAGTCACAAAACGTTTGGACTTTTCGGCAAAAATCAAACCTGCAAAACTAGCAGGACTGTCTTTGACTAGCTTGGCACCGGATAGACTGGTAGTGCCACAAATTTTTACTTTCCCGTATACCAGTTGTTTTGCGGCTAATTCAATATCCTTTTCGCCCATTAATGAACTGCCTACCAAAAACGCATCAACCAGCGGTGCTAATCTGCGAACGTCTTGATGGCTATAAATACCAGATTCAGAGATGATCACATGCTCATGTTTTGCATGTTGTTTAACTAGAGGCACTAAACGCTCAGTCGTGGCTAGGTCGGTACTAAGGTCTCGCAGGTCGCGGTTGTTAATGCCGATGACTTTGGCTTTTAGTGCGCAGGCTCTCAATACTTCTTCTTCGTTACTGACTTCGGTCAATACGTCAAGTTGGTACTGCTCTGCAAGATTTGATAACTCTTTATATTGCTCATCGTCCAGAACAGACAACATGAGAAGAACCGCATCGGCATTATGATACCGAGCTAAGTGTATTTGATAAGGCTCAACAAAAAAGTCTTTATTAATAACAGGCTGGGTCACCCGTCTGCGAATATATTCTAGGTATTCAAACTTACCTTGAAAGTATTTTTCATCGGTTAACACGGAGATACAGGCAGCATATGGGCTGTAAGCTTTGATCACTTCGTCTAAATCGAAGTTTTCACGGATTAACCCTTTAGAAGGAGATGCCTTTTTACACTCTAGAACAAAGCCAGCATTGGGCTGCGCCAATGCGTCATAAAAACTTCTGTCTGAAAGGGTTAAACCATCGATAAAACTTGCTAACGGTAAATCTATTTTGCGTTGCGCTATTTCTTGTTTTTTGTCTAGGACGATTTTTTCTAATACATTGGCCATTTTTAGTCACTTTGTCCTTTATTGATTTTGACTGATGGAAGCCGACAATTTAATCGTGGCTAATGGAAGCTGTTGTTGCATAGCATTAATTGCCATTTCAGCCCCCTGGGCGAAAGTTTGTACTTTGCCGCATAGTTTTAATAATGCCGCGGTATTCATCGCCACTGCAGCTTGATGGGCTGCTTGGCCTTTACCCAGCAACACATTTTCAATCAGGATTTTATTTTCTTCCGGCTCGCCACCTTCAATGGCATCTAACGGATAGTTTTCAAGTCCAAAGTCAGCGGGAGAGACACTGCTTTGAATCAATTCGTTGCCATTTACTTCCACTACTTGGGTATTACCATGTAAGGCAAACTCATCTAATCCACTGCCATGCACTACCATGGCTTTTTTGTAACCTAAAAGTTGCAACGTTTTTGCAAAAGGTATCAATAATTCTGGCGCATAAACACCAATAATTATATGACTGGGACGTGCTGGATTGACTAACGGGCCCAGTAAATTAAATAAGGTACGGGTTTTTAACGTGGTGCGCACCGGCATCGCGTGGCGAATACCCGAGTGATAATTTGGCGCGAACAAAAAACACAGGTTTGATTGGTCGAGACATTGACGTGCGGTGTCAGGCGACATGCTTAATTCTAAATCGAATGCTTTGAATAAATCTGCCGAGCCTGATTTACTGGAGACACTTCGATTACCGTGTTTAGCGACTTTTATACCGCAGCTTGCCGCAACTATGGCTGATGCAGATGAGATGTTAATCGTATTATGGCCATCTCCACCGGTACCCACAATATCTGCAAATTCATAATCTGGGCGAGGAAATACTGCTGCGTTAGCTATAAGTGCAGCGGCGGCGCCGGCAATTTCTTCAGGTTGTTCGCCTTTGATTTTTAATGCGGTGAGCAAAGACGATAAAACAATATCATCTACCTGACCGGTTACCACTTGTGAAAATACTTCGGTGACATCATCAAGCTTTAAGTCTTGGCCTTGATAAAGTTGTTGAAGGATTGTTTGGATCATCTGGTTCATAGGGTCTAAACCTTGTCTTGGGTTAAGAATTTAATACTTTGCATAAGCAACTGACTGCCATGAGATGTCAAAATAGATTCAGGATGAAATTGAAATCCCAACATCTTATCTTTCATATGTGCCACTGCCATAGGGATGCCCTCAAAGTTTGCCAATACAGTTAATTGCTCAGGCATATTACTGGCCATTAACGAATGGTAGCGGGCTACTGGCAATGGTTGTGGCATGCTGTCAAACATCTTATCAGCACAGTGCTGAATCAAAGAAGATTTACCATGCATCACTTTATCGGCACGGATAATTTTGCCACCGTAAGACTCAACAATCGCTTGATGACCTAAACAAATACCCAACACTGGGAATTGGCCTTTGACTAAGTTTAGTAACGTTAGCATTGAGCCTGCCTGAGATGGATTGCCCGGTCCGGGTGATAACATTAGCATTACTTGTATAGTTTGACCGTTTTCATCGGTTTGCTGTGCTTTATCATGCATTTTTTGTAAAATCACGTCGGCTGAAACACTATTGCGATAAACAATTAACTCAAGACCAAGAGTTCTCAGTTCATCTACTAAGTTGTAGGTAAATGAGTCAAAGTTATCCAACAAAAAAACACAAATTTGTTTATTCAATTGAGAGGCTTGTGAGTTCAAGATACGGCTCCCTTTGTTTGAGGACCAGGTGTTTGAGAACTAGAAATAATAGCGCCTATTACCGCTTGTGCTTTACCACGAGTTTCATCGGCTTCTGATTGCGGATCAGAGTCAAACACAACCCCTGCACCTGCTTGAATATAAGCCGTATCGTTTTTTACAAATGCTGAACGAATAACAATACACGTATCCATGTCACCTTGGCTGTTAATATAACCGACTGCTCCGCCATAACTGCCACGACGCTGTTTTTCTACCTGGCGAATTAGTGTCGCTGCACTGACTTTAGGTGCGCCAACTAAGGTGCCCATATTCATACAAGCTTGGTATGCATTAAGTGCATCTAAATCATCGCGCAATTGCCCAACTACTCGAGACACTAAATGCATCACATGGGAATAACGGTCAACCTTGAGTAAGTCAGTGACATATCGCGTTCCGGGTTTACATACCTTAGCTACATCGTTACGAGCTAAATCGACCAACATAATATGCTCGGCACGCTCTTTTTGATCTTCTTGTAGGTTGAGCTCTAAACGGGAGTCTAGGTCTAAGTCGATACTACCGTCTGCCCTTTTGCCTCTTGGGCGTGTGCCGGCTATGGGATAAATTTCCACTTGATTAGTTTGTTTGGTGTACTTTAAGGCTGACTCAGGCGATGCGCCAAACATACAAAAGTTGTCGTCCTGCAAGAAAAACATATAAGGACTGGGATTTTGCTGTTTTAAGGCGCGGTAAGCATCGTGAGGATGGGGGCAGGGTAAGCTAAACGTTCGTGAGGGCACTACTTGAAAAATATCACCTGCTAGAATATTTTCTTTGAGCCCAATTACATCATTTATGTATTCTTGATCAGACTTATTGACCTCAAGATGGTCATCCGTTATGACTGTTTTGATAGAGTCAGTTAATGGTTTAATAGTGCCTAGTTTGTGTTTGACTTGCTCTAAGCGTTGACTCACAGAAAAATAATTATTCGCTACATTTTTACCGCTGAACACACTGCCAATAATTTCACTTTGTTTGGTTTGGTGATCAATTATTACCAATGTTTCTGCTAGATAAAACACAAAGTCTGGGCAGCTGTTGGCGCTGTCTTCAACGTCTGGAAGTGTTTCAAAACTGGCCAATAAATCATAGGCCAATGCACCTCCAAGAAATACGGCATGGGGGTGTTGGCGGATAGCGGTGATTTTATTGGTTATAAGTCGTAACGCATCAAACACTGCTGGGGCTTTCAAGCGACTGTCTTCATCAAGCTCTGTATCTGGTGCTGGAAAGGTCAGAGTCACTAGACCTTGGTCTGGGTCATATTGGTGGGTAACGCCAACTGGACAATATTCATCGAACATAGGTAAGACAGCATGACCATTATCTGATATTGCACGGCAATAAACCGTCAAACCATGACACTCTAATTTAATTGCTGCATCGACCAATAACAAACTTTTAAGATTATCTTTGCTATCGATTTCGGCCGATTCTAATAATAGGTTATTACTACGACCTTGACATAAATACTGATAAGCATGCAAAGGGTCGGCTACATAATCTGCTGCTACTAATAACGTTTCTACTTTGCCAAACTGCTCTGTTAACTGGGCTAAACTCATTTCTTTGTTTCTCTATTACAATCTATCTTTAAGAGCAGGCGTAAAAAAGCCCGCAGTATACGGGCTTTTTTTGAAATTTATTTGCAAAAACACAAACACTCACAGCCCGTTAGTTCAGGTTGTGCCACCACCAAATGTTGTGTGTTTGAATGTTTTTCATTGTTTATTGTACTCGTTATTAGTTTAAATTAGTTATTCGGCTGCTATTCATCTGGAGATCAGTATAATAGTAATAAGTGAATTAAATTTGAGTGCATAGAAGAAAACAAAAACGCTTCTATGTCAACACTCAAATTAATCTTAATCAGAAATAAAAAATTAATAAAAGTGTCTACTGAATGAAAATCGATTTGCATAGCCATACACATTACTCTGACGGGCACCTCTCTCCAAAAGAGTTGATTGATCGTGCCCACAACATGCAAGTCAATGTTTTAGCGATCACAGACCATGACACGGTTGATGGTATTCAAGAGGCAATGGATTATCAGTCTGAGCAGAAGCGCTCTATGCAAATAATGTCTGGTGTGGAAATTTCTACTGCTTGGCATAATTTCGATATCCATATTCTGGGTTTAAATGTTGATCATAATAATGCTCAATTTTTGGCTCGCTTAGATCAACAAAGTAAAGAGCGGGATCGACGCGCTCAACAAATGTCTGACAAATTAGCTAAAGTCGGTATCGAAAATGTGTTCGAACAAGCAAAAACGTTGGCAGGAAAAGGGCAAGTTACTCGTGCTCATTTTGCTAGAGTGTTGGTTGAACGCAGAGTGGTGAAAGACTTTGACGCAGTATTTAAAAAGTATTTGGGTAAAGGTAAAAAAGCCCATGTTAAACCACAGTGGATTGAAATGGCAGAAGCTATTACTTGGATACAGGATGCTGGTGGTAAGGCGGTATTAGCTCATCCAGGACATTATGATATGACCACAAAATGGTTGAAACGTTTGGTTGAAGAATTCGCTAATGCTGGTGGAAACGGCATGGAAGTGATTCATTCTCACCTTACTCCAGAGCGTAAAAAACTGTTAGCGGATATAGCTGCAGAGCACAATTTACAAGCATCCAGTGGTTCCGATTTCCATTATCCTAATCGCTGGACCGAATTAGGCAAAAACCTTTCGCTTCCCGAGCAGCTTGTGCCAATATGGCATGATTGGTCTCTTGTTGGTTAAATGCAGCTCGGTCAAATAAATATTGGTTATAAGGAAGGCTGGCTAAAAAACTATCCAAGCTAGCTAATTATTAAACAACTTAACACGCAATACTGCTGTGATAGTAGAATAGGAATGTACTCATGAGTCAGTTTTTTTATATCCATCCCGAGAACCCTCAAGTTCGCTTGATCAAGCAAGCTTGTGAGCTTATTCACAAAGGTGCTGTGGTGGTGTATCCCACAGATTCAGGTTATTCCATTGGCTGTCATATGGATGACAAAGCGGCGCTTGAACAAATTTGCCGAGTTCGTCAAATTGGCAAAGATCATAATTTTACGCTTATGTGCCGTGATATGTCTGAACTGTCCGAATATGCGAGAGTGGATAACACCGCTTTTAGACTGATTAAAAACAATACCCCCGGTCCTTACACTTTTATCCTCAAAGCCACAAAAGAAGTGCCTAAAAGACTACAAAGTCCCAAACGCAGAACGATTGGTATCAGAATACCTGACAACCAAATTGCTTTGGCTTTGTTAGAAGAATTAGGCGAGCCAATGATGTCCAGTACACTTATTTTACCGGGAGCTTTGGTTGCAGAGTCTAATCCCGATGACATTCGTGATGAATTAGAAAAGCAAGTTGGCTTGATCATTCATGGTGGATTTTTAGGTGAACAACCCACTACTGTGATTGATATGTCTGAAGGTGAAAATATTATTCTGAGAAAGGGCAGTGGCGACACTAGTCCTTTCGTCTAGTTTTCAAGCCATTTTTTATGTCTGCGGATAACTCCTCTTTTTCAGCAACAAAGATAGCAAATGATCCTGTACAGCAACCGTTGCCACTGGCGTTTGTTAATGGCGAAGCTTTAATCGAAAAACCTGAAGATTTGTATATTCCCCCTGACGCTCTTGAACTTATTTTAGAGGCTTTTGAAGGCCCACTGGATTTATTGCTATACCTAATTCGAAAACAAAAATTCGATATCGTTAATTTACCCGTGTATCAAGTCACCCAGCAGTACATGGAGTATGTAGAGTTGATGAAAGATATTAAGCTGGAATTGGCAGCAGAATATTTATTGATGGCGGCTATTTTAGCCGAGGTGAAATCTAGAATGTTACTGCCTAAAAGGCCTGACGCAGAAGATGATGAAGATGACCCTCGCGCTGAATTAATCCGCCGTTTAAAAGAATATGAATTGATCAAAAATGCGGCTCATGAATTAGACAATATCCCTCGCCAAGAGCGTGATGTATTCCCAGCACAGGCACAAACTTCTGACTTGGTAGCACCGATCCGTGTTCTGCCCAGCGTTAGTTTGCAAGAAATAGTGCTAGGGTTTCAATCGGCCATGCAAAGAGCACAAGCCTTTGAGCACCACCATATTGAAAAAGAGACACTGTCTACTCGTGAGCGTATGAGCATGATTTTGCAGAAAATTTCTGCTGAACATTTCACTGGCTTTGACGAGTTGTTTCTAGCCAGCGAGGGCAAAGCAGGCGTGGTGGTAACCTTTTTAGCGATTTTAGAGTTGGCCAAAGAAAGTTTAATTGAGCTGGTGCAAGCTCAACCTTACGCTAATATTCATATACGAGTTGCAACTGGCGTTTCATCTGAAATCACACCTGAAGGTACACAAGGAGTGCAATCCTAATGGCTAAGATATCTCGGGCTCAACTTAAACAATTAGTCGAAGCTGCTATTTTTGTAGCTGATGAGCCTCTTAGCCAAGAACAAATACAATTAACGGTATTAGATGGATTGGCAGTCAGTAAAACCATGCTCAAAGAGACCTTATTAGAGCTAAAACTCGAGTACCAAGCCAGAGGCATACAACTGGTTGAGGTAGCTTCGGGTTATCGTTTTCAATCTATGGATAGTTTGAGCCCTTGGCTCAGTAAACTGTGGCAAGAACAAGCACCACGATACTCACGGGCAATGCTTGAAATCCTTTCTTTAATTGCCTACAGGCAACCCATTACCCGCGGTGAAATTGAAGATGTGCGTGGTGTGTCTGTCAGTAGTCAAATTATGAAAACCCTGAGCGAAAGAGGCTGGGTAAAAGTCATAGGACATAAAGAGGTACCTGGTAGACCATCTTTGTATGCAACTACTAAAACATTTCTAGATTATTTTTCTCTCAAAAGTTTGAGTGATTTACCCAGCAGTGATGACTTTTTGGTATCTGAAGAAATAAACAACGAACTTAATATCCTATCGAGTGAGTCTGATAACAGACTGACCGAGGATAACTTCCCACATAAATCTGAAGCTAGAGCTAATATTGAAGCTAATATTGAACCTAACGATGCAGATGAACCAGAGCAATTACATTAATGAGCGACAAATTACAAAAAGTACTAGCTAACGCTGGAATAGGTTCGCGCCGCGAAATGGAGAAATGGATAGAGGCCGCACGTATTTCTGTCAATGGCAAAATGGCGACTTTAGGTGACAGGGTTGAACCCTCAGATAAAATACGCGTAGATGGCAATCCGCTTAGTAAGTCTAATGACACCCCTGCTTGCCGAGTCTTAATGTACAACAAACCAGAAGGGGAGTTGTGTAGTCGTAAAGACCCTGAAGGTCGTGCAACCGTATTTGACCGACTGCCCGCTATCAAAAATGGCCGCTGGATTGCTGTGGGCCGTTTGGATATTAATACCAGTGGCTTATTGTTGTTCACCAACGATGGCGAGCTGGCTAACCGCCTTATGCATCCTAAACACGAAGTCGAGCGAGAGTATTCAGTACGCGTGTTCGGTGAAGTTGAAGATATGATGTTGAAGCGTCTCACCAAAGGTGTGCAACTAGAAGACGGTGAAGCTAAATTCACTGAAATTGTGAAAAAGCCCGGTGACGAAGAAAGTCAAAATACCTGGTATAACGTGACTTTATCTGAAGGCAGAAACCGTGAAGTGCGGCGTTTATGGGAATCTCAAGGGTTACAAGTAAGCCGCTTGATGCGAGTACGTTATGGCACACTCGAATTACAAAAACGCCTTCCCCAAGGTGGCTGGGTTGAATTGGGATTATCTGATTTAAATACCCTAAGACAAAGTGTGCAATTGCCTGTTGAAACTGAGACTTTGATTAAGATTGATCCTGGTAAGTTGGATCATGTGAAGATTAGTCGCATGCGGCGCTCGGTTAAGAAGCATAGAGTGCGTCAGGCTAAGAATAAGCGTGATTGATAGGCGCTTATCGTTGTAAAGTTAGGTAACACTTTTAGGTTGGGTGTTACCTTTGGGTTTTTATGCCCTAGCGGGCACTGGCATCCGGCGCGGTCGCGGCTTGGCAGGTTTCTCTCAGAATCTCGATAACTGCTCCTGCGTTATTCTACCTTCCTACATCCATGTAGGTCGCCTTCTGTGCGACTTACTTGTAAATAGTATGAACCCTTTAATTTGGTCAATCACACATCCCTGATGATCGGCACCCAATCTCGACTTCCCTGTCGAGCTGTTCAACTGGGCGAAGCTGTGCTTCTAAAGAGTCCAGTTTCACCCATGTAAATTGAACTACTCAATCTCATAAATAATTGACGAACATAAATGCAAGAGATAGAGCAAAAGATAAAACAAAAACATCGGTTTCGCCGCTGCTGTTCCCGCCTTTAAAGTTTCAGCAAAAAGTGGCTTATTCCTGTGGGAAATGACAGCTTACGCCGCGCGGGGAAGTCATTTGAGTGGAGAATGAAGGGCTATATTCGATGCGACAACGCGGTTGGAGTCCATAAACTAAGTCATTTATACCCATAAACAGATATTTGAACCAATCAGGGGGATTTAACTTTGTTCTGACCCCGATAGTTCTCAAGTTTAAAACGAGTTAATCTACAGCCTCGTTAGCCGTATAGTTGAAACACCGAACGGTTGTGATACTATAGTGATACATTTTATATTGTGAATTGGATTTATTATGAGAGTAGAGCTAGTTACAACGCTTAAACGCCAAGCAACCAAAATATTGGCTGACCTCCATTCGACAAAAGAGCCAGTCTTAATTACTGAACACGGTCAACCGTCCGCTTATTTAGTTGATGTAGAGGATTATGAATTCATGCAGCAACGAATGCAAATACTCGAAGGTGTTGCTCGAGGCGAGCAAGCCATAGGAAATAGCGATACATTCTCTCATGAAGATGCAAAAGAGAAAATGAGTAAATGGCTGAAATAACATGGACTGCACCCGCCCTCAGTGACTTAAACGAAATAGCTGAATACATTGCTCTAAGTAATATACTAGCGGCTAAAAAATTAACACAAAAAGTGTTTGATAAAATTACTAGGCTAGAGAGTCACCCTGAATCGGGAAAGATACCACTTGAGTTAAAAAATTTAAACTATAGAGAAGTTACTGTTAATCCATGCCGTATCTTTTATAAAATAGATAATGGTCAAGTCTATATATTACATGTCATGCGGCAAGAACGTGATCTTCGAAATTTCATTTTACGTAGTTGAATTCGGCTAAAAAGAGACTATGGCGTCAATAATTAATTTATAACCTTTGGCGCTTCCCACATTACGGCGTCTCTTAGCATAGAATTTAAGATAACCACCATCTTTCTAATACAAGCGATGATAGCTACTTTTTTAGGTTTACCAGCAGCGACTAATCGTTGATAAGTCTCTTTAAAAACAGGGTTGCTTTGAATAGCCGACATCATGGTCATGTATAAAACGGTTCTTACTTGATGTCTTCCACCTTGCATTTTTCTGTGTCCTTTATATCGGCCACTTTCTCGATTCATGAGCGCAACACCGACTAACGCAGAAGCTTGTTTACTGCTGATATAACCTAACTCAGGCAAGTTACTGATGATGGAGGCAGAGGCTATTTTACCAATACCTTTCATACTTTGCAGGATGATGTTTTTACCTTGATAGTCTGGACAACGTGTTAAAAACTTTAGTAGCGGGCTTGAACGGATTCAAGATAAAAACCACCAGCGGACGCCGCGCGCGCCTTTGATTTATACCCATAAACAGATATTTGAACCAATCAGGAAAGCCGTTTGATGTAAATTATCAACTTTAATCAGATTTGGGCTTGATCCTCAAGACAGTATCTGACCCCAATAGTTTCAACTTGAAGTTGTCGATAGAATTAAGTGGTTATCACGGCCTGAATGTCGGGTATAGATAAACATACCTTGAGATTTTAATTTACCCTGACCTAAGGTGATTATTGTTATAGTATTATGAGCCTACTATTACTGAATATGTGTGCTTAAACCATGACTAATAAAACAGCTAAAGCACTGCAAAAAGGCTTCACACTGATAGAATTGATCATTGTTATTGTTATATTAGGGATTTTAGCTGTCACCGCGGTCCCTAAATTTATCGAGATAAGTTCTGATGCGAAAGCGGCTGTGGTGAAACAGATGGCATCCGTGCTCCAGGCTAATATGGACTTGGTGTTCGCAAAAGCATTGGTACAAGGCAAAGTCGTTGGAAATCAGACGATTGATACTGGTCTCGGCAATGCCAATGTCGTTAATGGCTATCCTGAAGAGCACATTGCAAGTATTGGGTTTTTCTTAGAGGATTCAGTGGTTGATGTCGGTTCTACACGACCACTCACATGTGAACATGAATTCTGTATTGTTAGTAATGTGAGCAACTCCCCCGTTGATGATGGTATTTACGCCCCAAGGGCGATGATAATTTGGCCGCGAAATTACCAATATTTACAAAAGTGTAAAATCGTTTTCAGTAATGGACCTACTATCGTAGTAGCAACCAGCGAATGTTAATAATGCCCACAGAAGTTTAGGATAATTTACTACATGCTTCTCAATTTGACTCAGGTTGATTTTAAAGGAGTATGAATAATTGCCAATTTTAACAACCTGTTAGGTATTTTTTTCCAAAAAAACGGCGATTATACCGATAATAAAACTCATTCAAGTATTCTTGTAAGAAGTTACCCGTAACGCCATGAAAAGAGCCCATCAAAAACGTTTTCAAATTACCTATCACGATATGAACACAAGGCAACTATTCGTCTACCTTTTCACTTGGCGTGACTCTAGGCTCATATTATTAACAAGATACTAAAGAAGACACCCAGTGCGCCGAGATAAATCGGTAGAAGATCGGAACGGAGGCCGCCCCGGATGTAAGTCCTCTACTTGGTAAGGTAAGCACACCGCCAAGACCCCGAGTCATGGGCTTTGCATCGTAAGGTGTCGAGTTAAGCGTTGACAGGGGAAACCATAGGCCGAGTATTGAGCTGCGAAATCTCCACTTAAGCGTGCTGACCGTGTTGGGTGAAGGGGAAGGCAATATGACCAATAGATGAAATGTCATAAACGGCGGTGCTAGTTATTGGTTGACGCTTCGCAGTCATAGAGCTTGTGCATGTGGTGATGTCTTTTATGCACAACTCGGGAGATCCAGCTGTTTGGTGGGACACGTTTTGTTTTAAACCTTAAGGGGAAGTCATGGGACGAAGCCTTTGATGATGAGCCATTGGAAGTCAGACAGTCTCATAGTAGTGAAGAAGCGTCCGAACAAACTGAGTTAGCGCTCAAGTCGGAGGGTGTCGAGCGAAGGGGACTGACAAAGAGGAAACGTTTTCAATGGAGACTAGCCGTGACTCAGAGCATGGATAATTTATTCTCAAATCTGGAAAGGTACTGAGTCAAAAGTATCAAAGAGGGGATAGGCTCAGTAAAGGTGAATTCATCAGCTTAGAAGAAACAGTGACTATTTACCGTCAACGTTTATACGACATCAGTTGGCTTATGCGCAATCTCAATGAGTACATAGCCCGTGAAGCGAATAAGGAAGATGGCCGCACAGGCAGGTTCTGGGAAGGGCGATTCAAATCTCAAGCTTTGTTAGATGAAAGTTCAGTATTAGCTATCATCCTGACAAACTCAATTTGCTATTAAACTATGTCGCATCACTATCCAAACCCAAGCATAATAATAGATGTCATAATGTATAAACTTTCCACCTTTAGGTGAAAAAACCAACCTAGTTAAAGTGTTCTCACGTGAATTAACAGGGCTGTCATTATAGTAGATTGTGCAATCACATCATCTTTGGCACCGCGTCTA
>Ga0307492_10000130_pt1 | contig 33959 bp, 26 predicted proteins | sample SI3LmetaG_FD_202365 | JGI IMG/M metagenome (GOLD analysis project Ga0307492, IMG submission 202365) | Sea-ice brine microbial communities from Beaufort Sea near Barrow, Alaska, United States - SI3L | ecosystem: Environmental > Aquatic > Marine > Coastal | place: USA: Alaska | collected 2017-05-06 | reverse complement strand
AGAAACCAGCAACCGTTCCTGGTACCCCTGCCGCTTTAGAGCCGATTAAACTGGCGTTTTTAATGACATTGCCTTCGGTATCTAGGTACATATCTCTATGAGCTGCGAGTGGCGCTGTCTCTCTATAATCTAAAAAGTACGATTCACCCTGCATATAGATCAGCATAAACCCACCACCGCCAATATTACCTGCATCTATATAAGTCACAGCTAGAGCAAAGCCTGTAGCAACCGCCGCATCAACTGCATTTCCACCGGCTTTAAGAATATCTTCAGCCACTCGAGCTGCATATTTATCAGGGATTGCTATTGCTGCATGATTGTTGTCTGGATGCTTTGCTAATTTTTTTTCAATCGCATTTGTCTGCGTGATTTTTTGCTTATCGGAATTATCTTTTTCGGAAGAACAGGATGAAAGTACCAATGAAAATACGAATAAAACCTTAAAAGGCTGAGATATCATTAGTGGGCTCCTAAAGTATTTTTGAATAGCTGACGCTTGTATTTTAGCTTCAGAGTTTGCCGTATTGTGCGGTTATTAAAAATAAAGAGCAAGGACTGGACATAACAGGACTGGATACTACAAGCCACAATATTAAAAGGTAGAAGCATCGAAGTCTTTTGCTACCTTTCAATCATATACCCATCCCACCTCAAGATGCATTTTAAGGTGGGATGGGTATAAGTTAAGATAGAAAAATTATTTATTGACGAGTTATGAATTAGATGTCAAAAATAGAATTTAACAAAGAAGAAAGAGAAGCCATTGTAAAAAAAATACAGTTTTACTTCGATCAAGAGCTTGATCAGGAGTTGGGTCAGTTTGATGCGGAATTTTTGCTGGATTTTTTTTCTAAACAAGTAGGCAGTTATTTTTACAATCGAGGCTTATATGATGCGAAGGCATATTTAGAAAAAAAAGTTGAGTCCATTTTAGAAGATATTGATGAACTCGAACAAGCTACCGATTTTCGACATCAATAGTATTTGAAAACTGTTTTATTGCGCCCTAATTCAAGTTTAAAAAGTATGCGTGATGACTGGATTAACTAGCATCAATCTATATTTATCACTTCAAGATAAAATAATTTAACCTTTTTTGACATAAATGGGCTTTATTGGGTACTAACTATATAGCTTCACAAAATGCGCTACCTTAAATTGGGATAGTCACAGTTAGTAATCAGGATATTTAATGCAAAAAGAATTTGAGCAGGTAATAACGAATAATCTAGGGCGAATACGTTATATCGCCTCCCGTTACTGCCAACACAATGACTTTGACGATATGTATCAGGAGATCTTGATGCAACTATGGCGAAGTTTTTCTTCGTTTAAAGGTAATTCTTCCCGTGAAACTTGGCTATATAAAGTAGCACTCAATACCGCTTGCACCTTTGTTAGTAAGTCAATTAAGCATAGTGAATTACAACAAACTTTATCGGAGGTAACTAAACCGATGAGTCAGCTTGGGGAAGAGAATTGTCAGGCAGATATATTAACTACATTCATGAAAACTTTATCAGATATAGATGCAAGTATCTTAATGATGTATTTAGATGGATTGACATCAGAGGATATGGCTGATGTTGTCGGTATCAGCCCCAATGCTGTGAGAATGAGAGTTAAACGAATTAAAAGTACATTTGAAAATCAATATATAGGTGAAGCATCATGAAGTTAGATGATTTAAAAAAAGATTGGGAAAACGAGGTGATACAAGTGACAGACAAACGGAATTTAAACAATGTAATAGAATCATTGCAGAAAGAAACAACTAAGTTAGATAAATCAATAAAACGACGAGATTATTTGGAAATTTCAATCGCATTTTTATTGATCCCAGTTTGGACATGGAAACTTTTTTACGCTGCTAGTTTAATCCAAACGATTGGACTATGGATTGCGATTTTTGCCTGTTTACTTATTCCTTATAAGTTACTCAAAGCAAAGCAAGTTAATGCTCTCAAAGACGATAGTGTTTTAGCCTTTTTAAACACTGAAAAAAATAAGCTTGAAAATCAGAAGGCATTACTTGAATCAGTTACTGCCTGGTATATCGCGCCATTATTCACTGCCATTATTTTAATAACAGCCGGTGCAACAGTCGATGATTTTGGTATACCACATATTACCGAGCAATTGACAATCTACTATGGCTTTTGTGTATTACTGGTCGTTGGAATTTATTTGTTGAATAAAAGAGCCGCGAAAAAACAGTACGCACCACTGTTAGACAAAGTTAATAACCGTATACAAGAATTAACTAACTTTAATGAAGTAACTGATTAACAGATTAACAGATTAACAGATTAACAGAGTGAAAGAGTGAAAGACTGAAAGACTGAAAGACTGAAAGACTGAAAGAGTAATATTTACCCTTTCACTTTAGAAATTAAACATTAATTAAAGAATAAGTAGGAATATATGAAAAATTTTAGTATCAAACTGGTCAGCGTTATTTATGTGGCAGTATTCATGAGTAGTACTTTATTAGCATCATCTGATACAGATATTATTAAAGAAATTATTCAGCATAAAATTGCAAAAGATATGACAGCTGTTGGAGCCTCTATCGCTATCATAGAGAATGGCGAAGTGGAGTTTTTGAACTTTGGTCTGCTTAATCAAGATAAAAAGTTAGCAATTAGTTCCGATACATTATTTGAGATTGGTTCAATATCTAAAACATTGACCTCTCTTGCGCTAGCGGGCATGGTCAAAGAGGGAAAAGTCAAACTCACGGATCCAGTACAAAAGTTTTTACCAAAAGATGTCAATATGCCTACCCGAAATGGTAAAGCTATAACATTAATATCTTTAGCTAATCATACTTCATCGTTACCTCGCCTTCCTACTAATATGCCGTTTGGAGACCCCTTAGATCCGTATGCTGATTATACGATTGATATGTTGTATAGGTTTTTAAATGATTATGAACTAACTAGAGATGTTGGTGAAAAAGTTGAATATTCAAACCTTGCCGTTGGCTTATTAGGTCACGTGCTGGGGCTAATTGATAATAAAACTTATCAACAAGTGATAACTAATAGAGTATTAAAACCTCTGTTGATGAACGATACTTTTGTTGATGTGCCTAATACGCACATTGGGAAATTAAGTGATGGTCATGATTCTAGCCTGAAAAAAACTAAACATTGGCAACTTCCCACTTTAGCCGGCGCTGGTGCAATTAAGTCCAACATAAAAGATATGGCATTATATTTAAAAGCAAACTTAGACCAACAACCTTTAAACGATGCTATTAATCTAACCCAGCAACAAACTACTGGTTTTGATGGAACGGGACCAAAAGTTGGTCTAGCTTGGTTTACTGCTGATTACCCTGAGGGCAGCTACTTGTGGCATAACGGTGGTACTGGCGGTTTTCGGTCATTTATTGGGTTTGATAAGTCTAAACAAAGAGGGATTCTTATTCTTGAAAATACAACAAATGGACTGGATGCCATTGGAAATGCTTATTTAGGTGGCTCACTAAAGCAGCTTAAAAGTAATGTTTTTGATATTGTTATGGTTACAGAGAAAAAACTAAAACAGCTTAATGGTCGTTTCGAACTTATGCCAGGTTTTGTTATGACCGTCAGTAATCAAGGTCAACAACTGTTTGTACAAGTAACAGGACAGGCCAATATAGCAATGAAAGCAAAATCAGAAATTGAATTTATAAACCATGCTGCACAAGCGAAGATCACATTCGAGTTAGATGATAAAGGACAAGTTATTTCACTGACCCTAGATCAAGGTGGACGCAGTCAAAAAGCCCTAAAACTATCTCCTGACACTGAGGCAACACAAATAAATCAGCTGCTACTAACTCAACTACAACTCGATAATTTAATGGGGGAATATAAATTAGCTGAAAATTTCTCAATCGAAATAACTCATAAAAATGGGCAGCTTCTTATTCAAGCAACAGGACAACAACAAATACAATTCGTTACTAAAACAAAGTCTGAATTTTTTAATCAGTTAGTACAGGCTAAAATAGTTTTTGAATTTAGTTCTGATGGAAGAGCAAAATCTTTGACTTTGTTTCAAGCTGGTCAAGAATTAAAAGGCGTTAGGGTACAAAGGAAATAAAATAACAAAAAATTTTTATTTATAAATGAATTCGTTTTCAATTACCTGTGAAGTCGGACTACTATAACCGATTGATTATACGCGATAAAATGTTAATATGATGGTCTGATTTATGCTTGTAGGGCTGTTTTTTAAGTGTTTTTCATTACTTTAAAGAAGAAAGCAAATGACACGGGTTAATCTATATTTTACAGCAGGAAATATATGACACATCGCTGTTATAAAAAAGTTTCTGCTCAAATTTAAACGTGATCGAGATTGATGGAAATATTAGTTATTTGAAGCAATAAATGCTTTGGTTTGAATATACTAAATTGCACCATACAAATCTTACATCTATTTTGCATGTGCTACAAAATATGGTTTCACTAAGGTTAAAAATAGTGCTGAAGCAATTCCCGCTGCTCCAAAAATCATACACATCACCATAATTTGATATCGAGCGGCTATAACAGGTTCAACGCCAGAAAGAATTTGTCCTGTCATCATGCCAGGTAACGAAACTAAACCGACCGCAAATAGTGAATTTGTTATGGGTATTAATGATGCACGCATTGCGATATTACGAGCAATATCAAATGATACCTCTCGATCTAATTCTGCTTGTAGTCTCTCTGCCGCTAAACTAATACTATTCATTGCATTGGCGAAAATCATTCCAGCCAAAGGGATTAAATAACTTGGCAAATACCAAGGTTTCAAATTTAAAACCCCTTGAGAGATTAGAATTAAAACAAAAACTCCACTCAATGTTATCGATAAAAAAGACTGAGTATATAAAAGACGTTTAGGTAATTTAATACTCTGAATAGCAATCCAGCTTGAAGAAAATAACATAATCGACAATGCTCCGATCACCACTAAAGAACTGTCTGTTTTAAATAAAAAAGCTAAAACATAACCAATCAATAATAGTTGAAGCAACATTCGTAAGACGGCATGAACTGAGTTTTTAAAACCGAGCTGCCATTTCCAAATTATCCAGAGCACGATAACGACCGGAATAAATGCGATGGCTAAATGGCTAAGCGAAATAGATTGTAGAGGTTCATTCATAATTAATCATTGTGGTGAACAAATTGTTGTGTAGTCATATAACGGATTATATCAAGCGTTAGTATAAACTTAATTAGTTGATTGGCGTAACAGCCAGTTCAAAGGCGGTCAAGCTATTTAGCAGTACGTAATTTCAAAGACCATGAGAACCTGTGAAGTCGGACTTCTATAACCGATTGATAATGCGCGATAAAGTGTTAATATTATAGTCTGATTTACGCTTACAGGGCTGTTTTTCATCACTTTAGGTGAAAATTATCACGGAACAGACAAATTCAACCCTGAGTCAATGTTCGTAAATGAGCCAGATTGTTCTCATCCTATTTCAGAATCATGATCAATTTGATACCGTAATTAGATATGGCTCGTAATAACTAACTATTAGCTGTTCAAACAACTTTACATTGGGATAATCATGGATTATATATTTGAGCTTCCAACTCGAAAAGGTGACCATCAAAAAATAGGACAAGAACTTCCGTAATTACAGTTCTCTGTTTTGGTTCAGATGAAATGCGAGTAATATTAAAAGGTTAGTCGTTTAGTACATTCCCAAATGTGCGAGAGCATGACACACTAATTTCAGCGCCGACATCTAGAGCATTATGGCTTGATGAAAAAATTTTAGCTGCTCATGATGATGCCTTTATGCCACCATCCAATAGCAGAGAGTTTTTTCATCTGCATGAAGATGGTAGTTTTCATACTGTTGTTGATGTCTCCGTTGAAGATGAAATATTAGAAAAGCAATGGGGAGTTAGACATATGTATTATGTTCGCGGCGTTAAAGATGTATTGGTTTATGCACCTCGAAATGAAGCTGAGCTTGCTGTCGCAAAAAAGTTCGTTACAGAATCCTATAAATACGCTTCGGGTGATTTGACGTTTAATCTTCAATCAAACCTACAGGAACTAAAATGAGTGTGCCAAGCAAAGCTAAGGCAATCAAGCTGGACAATCCAGCACAGGAAAAGTCTAACCAACAGCCTGTAACCGAACTACACACCCTACAAGGTAACAAATAGCGTGAAGCTGTAGTACCAACAGTAGGCTCATTAAGAGAGGGTAGTCGATCAGCCACAATGCGAAAGCGTGAAGGTGTTGAGTCCCGAAATTTTCCTTATCGCATCTGACCAAAGTCTTCATTTACTGGAAGTCAGTATTAATATAAGCGACATGGTAAGTTTATATTGAAGGTGCCGGGGTCTAAGTCCGTAGCGGGTCGAAGAATTGATTGTTTTGGAACTTGGGAGAGCCTGACAATTTCTGAATATTGTTCTTAGAGCTTAAACAGTTAGAGAGCAATTTTGTAAGGCAGTCGGACTAGTTGATAGTAGAGGTGTAAATAGGGTAATGCCTATTGAGGCAAAGGAGATGCCACTCGAAGAGACTAGCAATTTAATGGATGAGGATAGTTTATTTCAATGTCAGTCGCTGAGCTGAATAAAACATTGGAGAAGTTATCCTAAATATCATTTTGTGCACAACAAAATTCAACGTTTGAATTTATGAGCCTCGCTCATCATTTAAATGTCGAATTTTTAAAAGACTGCTACTTGTTTTAAATCATGTGAGAGGTTATGCGGAGTTGGTGAGGTATGCGGATGATTTTATTTGTTTAGTTCAATCGAAACGTGATGCAGATAGAGTTTTAAAAGCATTACAAAATCGGTTTGGCAAATATAAATTACAACTGCACCCTGACAAAACCAGTGCATTTAGTTTTGGTCGTTATGAGAAACGAAATGCGCTAAAAGAAAACCGCAAAGCCAACACTTTTGACTTTTTAGGATTAACGCATTATTGCGATAAAACAAGAAAAGGTTATTTTAAAGTAGGACGAAAAACCAGTGCAAAGAAGTTCAGAGCGAAAGCCAAAGATTTAAATCAATGGTTAAAGTCAATCAGAAACCTCGTTTTAACAAAAGACTGGTGGAAGATTTTATGCTCTAAACTGCGTGGACACTTTGAATATTATGGGGTGAGTGAAAACTACCGTTCAATTTTCAAGTTCTACAAACTGGCAATTAGTCTAGCTAAAAAATGGCTAAATAGACGAAGTCAGAAACGGAAAATGAATTGGGAAAAGATGAATCAATATCTTTTACTTTACCCATTACCGAAACCACGTATAAGACATAATTTTTACGTTGTCACATGAAAGTGTGAATTAAATTGAAGAGCCGTATGAGGGAAATCTTCAAGTACGGTTCTGTGAGGGGCATTATGTTTCCTTACGTTTTGATTTTTTATAAAATTATAGGAGACATCAATGTCTACTCTACAAATTCAAATTAAAGTAATTCTTCTGATTAGTTTTTTTCCTCTAATTTCTTGCGCTCATCAAGTAAGAAACAACAATCAATATATGTCGGTGGCGTCTCCGGAAAAAGAATATTTTCCGTCTAAAGGAAAGGCTTTACTTATCGTAGAACGAACACAAGAAATAAACTTGTCAGCTTATGATATGGTTGTTTGGGATGTTACTGAGCGTCTCAATCCAAATTTAGTCGGTTATTTAGCCGCCGCCATGAAAGCTGCTTATGAGTTACCACCAGGAAAACACACTCTTTTATTACAGATGGCCGCTACCAACAACGCCATGGAAATTACGGTTGATGCTGATAAAACATACTATACAAAAATAGGCACCGACGGATGGGGATATGGTATATATTTTTTCCCAATCAAGAAAGGTCAAGAAAACGATATCACGCGGAAAAATATTTCAGTTCCTTCAGATTATCTCGTAGCATGGGGACAAGACATAGAGCGCATAGAAAATAGTTTACAGACCAGAATTGATAAAGGCATTGGCAAGTGGAAAAAAATGTCTGATAAAGAAATGCTTGAAAAAAATATTATTGCTGAGGATGGAAGATAATATTGCTGCTAAATCATTCCCTTTACAAGTTATCAAAGAAACCTAGCCATACTTATCAAACCGTTAAGACATATTCCAACTTATACCGGTCAAATTGTGGAAGAATAAGTTGAATATAATTCACTAAATACTGGCAACAACGAAGTCATTAGAAGCAATCCCATCGCTAAATTAAAAGTTTTTAAATAACTTGGCTTGGATAAAAAATTTTTCAATGATGAGCCAAACCATAACCATGTAATTGTGCAAGGTGAACCAAACAGGAAAAATAACGAGGCAATAACAAGTACCTGATAAAAATAGGAATCATCTGCAACGGTATAAGTCACTACCGCACCGATGCACATTATCCAGGCTTTAGGATTGACCCACTGAAATAAAACAGCCTGAATAAACGTCATCGGCATCGCTTTTTTAGACTCGAAGTTTTGCACTGGTGCCGTGGCTATTTTATAAGCCAAATAGGTGAGATAGATGGAGCCGATAATTTTTAAGATTACAAAGCTTGAAGGAAATTGTTTAAGCAATTCACCGGCTCCTAAGCCAATAGCAATCATCATGATTGGAAAACCCAAATCAATGCCTAGCAAATGCGGAATACTTTTTTTGAATCCGTGGTTAGCACCGGAAGCCATAATCATCACATTATTTGGCCCGGGGGTGATACTTGTGGCAAGCGTAAATAATATTAGTGCTGTATATTCCATTTCGATTCAACTCACTGTGAACAATGAATCGATTGTCCGACTTTACCTTAACCAAGTAAATAAATAAAAGACGTATTATTAGCGCATAAACTGTGAAGGTTTATGATGAAAAAACGACCAACTGCAATAAACAAAGCCTCGCAGCATTTAACCTGTTTAATGAGATCTGCTGTAATTAGTCATTCTAAAGAGACTAATCACTAAAGTTCTGGCAGAATCAGTGGCTCATACTAATCCTGTGGAATCCTGTGGAATCCTGTGGAATCCTGTGGGGTCGAACCTCCGTAACCGATTGATTTTGCGCGATAAAGTGTTAATATAATGGCCTGATTTACGCTTGCAGGGCTGTTTTTCAAGTGTTTTTCATCACTTTAAGGAAGAAGGTAAATGACACGCGCTAATCGTTATTTTACAGAAGGAAATATCTGGCACATCGTTGTCATAAAAAAGAGTTCAACTCAAATTTGAACGTGATGGAGACCTATGGAAGTATTGGTTATTTGAAGCCAAAAAAAGCTTCGGTTTGAATATACTAAATGACACGATCACTTCTAATCATATTCACTTGCTTGTCGAAGACGATACTAAAAAGACTGGTTTAAGCGGATAATTACAGTTATATTGACGATGATAGTTAATAATTACAAAATGTTATGAAGGTTCGACCCTGAAGATCGAACGAAAAGTGTGACTTGTCCCAAAAAACCTCAAAAACCATTATCTCATATAATCAGTTTGTTATTAGGGTCCATTCTTAAAGGAAGATAATTATTACAGGCTTTGATTACACTAGAAAGTAAGAATATCAGTAATAGTAATAACGGATTGAAACTACCACCACCTCCTCTAGATGTATTTGTTGCCCCAGCATTGGTTGAATTTTGATCATTATCGGTAATGGTAATAGTCGTTAACGCTTTTACAACTACACTACCATCGGTTGGATTACTCAATTGAAGAGTCAGGTTTTCATCGCCTTCATACTCAGTATCATCAATTATTGAAACTGTTATAATTTTGGAAAGTTCACCATCTAAAAAAGTTAGCGACTGATTTTTTGCGGCATAATCGACATCACTAGTTGCTGAATCAGGCATCGACTGAACTTGAACAGAAACTTCACCATAACTACCATTTAGCCGATCAATTGTGATATCGATTGTTCCTGCGTTTTCGTTTACTGTGTAAGCGTCATTAGTCCATTGAAAATTGCCGGCAGAATTAGTAATAGCTAACCACCATATACCATTTGCACCGTGTCCAGAGGTGTCACCAGTACCCAGGTCCGCGGCGTAGAAATAGAGGGGTTTTCCGTAATGGGTCACCTGCAAACTTCCGTCAGTACGAACAACAGTACCTAAATTTGAAATATCAGTAAGTGTATTTAACTCTTCTGTACTATCAATAATTAGCGGGGGCCAATGAGCAGCACACATGTCATTACACACACTGCCAGAACCGCCAACATCACTGTCAAACACGTAAAGACTAAAGCCACTATTAAGTGATGTAACTCCACCTGCAAAATACTCGCCGAGCCCCGCGTGTTGACGAATTTCAAGAGGATAACCATAACAAGAATCCCCGATACCATCACCATTCGTATCCTGTTGAGATGGATTGTAATTATTAGGGCAGTTATCCTCTGAATCTATAACACCATCACTATCAGCATCCTGAAAATCAGAATCGATATCAGCTGTGCGGATCATTGATACATGTACATGTTCACTGCTGGGTAAATTGTTCGTATTAAGGCCCGAGCTTAATTGGGAAAAATCATTCCAAATCGCAAAAGCCACAGAATCCTTACCGCCTTGCCTCGAATCTTGTAGTTTACGAATTTCAGCTTCGGGAATTTTCACATCCACTATAAAGCTGGTTTCACCTTCTGACATATTTGCTATGTAGGTCTGTAAACGGGTTCTGGCTACTGAACGGTTGCCCACCCAAGTCGACATAAATAGAAACTGTTCAGCCATAACGTCCGAGACGTTAACCTGCACTTGCAATATAAAGTCTTCTCCTTCGGGGATAATAATTTCCTGTCCCTGCGAAACATTCAAAATATTTGAATTCAGGGACGGTAAGGTAAACTCTCCTCTATCTGTATCCGCTAATGCGGGCATATCAAATGAATAAAATCCATAATTGGCTCGTCCGGAGTCATCATTAAAAAAGAAAACCATAGTCGCTCGATATTTCGAGTCTTTTTGAAAATTAATTAGATGAACGTCTCCAAATATATCATGTTGAAAATCCTCTCCCCACGGCGGCGATGAACCTAACCACCGAAAACGTCCCAATACCGATGCGCCTAAATGAGGGATCACCTGAGCCTTATTTGAAAAACTGGAATCTTGGTCAATATCAATAGATCCGAGATCATCGTTGACAATAAACGCACCATCAATGGAATCAAGTATGTGCCCAGGTAATAGTGACGAAGGTGAAATTACAATTTTGGTTTTATCAATACTCATTGAAGGTAGTTGAGTGTCCCCATTGGGAGATGGATTATTATTCGCGGTTACTATTTTAAAATGACCTACGTTAAACTGGGTGATATAGGGTTGCCCTTCTATATTCATAGGGTGGACATGCATACTAATTAGGTTTTCACCGTCAAAAAATGATGCAGTATTCACACTGAAAGTTCGCTCCCATTGATTGGAGTTGATCATATGAGAGGTGCCGTTAATCGGTAGCGTTCGAAAGTTTTGATAGAACTGAGCGTGTTGTCCCATTTTGTTGATAAATGTCGCTTTGCCTGTAATGACACCAGAAACTGTTTGTCCAGGAAGAATTTGTTCACCATTAGAATCAAAGAGTTCAATAACGATATCCGTATTTGAAAGTTTAACAACAAAAGTTGTTTCAACAACTTGACCAAATGAATTGGCTACAACCGTAATGACCGATTCTCCTTCAAAATCAGCAAAACTCAATTGCAGTTGATTGTCTATAATGCTTGCTACAACCAATCCATTGGTATCATTTGATTCCGCGGCAAAGTTCATTGAAGCATCGTCATCGTCGGGATCGCTAAACACGTCCAATAAGTTGATCAATAGACTAGCGGCACCCTGGCTCACATTGACATCATTAATTGGATTTTCGACAAAGGGCGCTTCATCGGTATCACGCTCCCTTTCTCTATAACCCAACTTCCAGGCTGATACTTTACCAGTGCCAGATATATACAAAACGCCGTCGGCTAAACTGAGGAACCCTCCTTCATTAATCGTATGCTTTAGTACTGTAGAAAATCGATCAAAAATAAACACTTTCGATAGTGAAGAAATAATAACGCTATCATTTGTGATTATCGGTTGTGAATATTCATTAATTGAGCTGGTGGTCGTATAACTCGAAATAAATTGGCCAGTTACCGCATCATATGAATCAACTTGAGTATCTAAAATGACATAAATCACATTATCTGCAACAGCTGGAGTGCTTTTTTGCACTACTGGTTGCTGCCATTTAACGGAAAAATTTGACAAATCAACGGCAGTTAGGGTCGTAATATTTTGGATATATGCAATGTCATTTTCTGCACTAGCAATGGCTTCTTGAGCCGATCCGTCCCATGTCCAACCAATATCAAGAGTTTGTAATACTTCACCTGAAACAGGTTCATGCTCCCTAAAAAAGCCCTTAGCCCATGAATACAATTTTCCTTGATGGTAAAGCGGAGTCCAACTATCAGTCTGTGCAACAGTGTCATCAAAAAAAAGTTGATCTCCAATGAAGTTGCTACTGGCTTGATTAAAACCATACATACCTCCGTAGTGACCCCCGTTAATCCAGACCTTTTCATCGGCAACTGTTGGAGCATAGAAATGATCCCACTGAGCAGAGAATGGCGCGCTCCAATTAACAAAACCGCTAGAGCTATCCATGGACCACAAATGTGAATCGTAACTATGGTTACTCCGTTGGATGTAAATATTGCCGTCTGCAAAGGTTGGAGGACTCATTGAGTAGGCAGGCTCGAAATCGCGTTGCCATGCGACGCTGCCAGATTGTGTGCTCAAAGCGACAATATAGCTTTCTTTGTGGACACCTTGGCGGAGACGGTTGAATGTCACAAAAACCTGCGATTGAGCAACAACGACCTGATTAATCTCGCTATCGTTTCCTGGCAGCTCCCTTGTCCAAATTAGGGCAGGAATGTCATTACCAACAAATCCAGGTTGATAACCAGTATGCGATGCATTATTGCCGAAGGTAGTCCATTCCCCAGGGATTTTAGATATACCAGAAGGCTGAACTGACAAAATAACTAACGCGGGCTGAGAATTATCTATACCATCAGAAACAATATAACGGAATTTATCCGTACCAAAAAAATCAGCATCAGGCGTATAACTCAGAGCACCATCTGGCGACCACGATAAGTTTCCATGTTCGGGTGGGTTGTTTATAGAAAACACCGTTAAGGTACTTCCCTCCAAATCAGTATCATTAGAAAGTAATCCATTATCCTTATCAACAGTGATACTGCCATTTTCAGTTAGAGTATATACATCAAAGTTTGCCACTGGAGCTTCGGCCCAAGAAGTAATAGGCGAACAACAGAAAATGATGAACAGTAGAATATGTTTGATTGTAAATTTCGTATTATTTTTATTCAATTTAATTTCCATATCGTTTTAATTAAAAACAAGCCTCCAATAATTGATAACTCACCGTTAACCTTGTGAAAGTTCGACCTAGATAATCACAACAGGTGAATTTCTTGTTAGACCAATAACTTAATAGGTTTTTGAAGCTAGTCGAAGCTTTACAAATAAATTTGACCAAATATTATTAGACTTATTGCATTGTGATATTACATAAAAATACAATGAGTCACAATGTTTGCAGAACGCAGCAAGTACTTAAGGCTAGAAATAACGCCAGAATAGAACATTTTTTTGAGGAATTCAGATAATAGAACGGTAAATTGTCGAAATAGATCATATGTAAACCATATATTCACACAAGAAAGTAAACTTGACTTCTATAACTGTAAGTCTCCACCATAGTCCCTCTTAAAACCTAAACCATGAAAATTTTATTCATTTGCTATGCAAACTGGAACTTGTGGGGTCGGACTTCCATAAGCGTAACACGTCAGTTTGACTGATCACAAAAAGTCTATAAACTGCATGTATCTGTTTTGCAAGTTATCAAAGAAACCTAGCCTTTTATGACAATCTTAACCTCAGATATTGAAGCAATCAACCTTCAAGTTATTGCCGATTTTGAAGCAAATTACCCACAACACCGTGTTGAAACAATGGCCACGGTTATTAAGCAGGGGGCTAATCCTTTCGGTCAGGAAGCGTATGATCCGGTAACTCCGGAACAATTGACGCGTTGGTTGAATGCGTTAGCGAACCACTTGGCATTCAAAAATAGACGATTGGTTATTTCTTTACGTAGGCTGATTAGTTTTGATAGCTTTGATGGTCCGGTTAGTATGATAGATTTACCTGATAAGCCTGTCACTATTGTCGGAATTGAAAGTAACTGGGTACGTTATATAGAGTCTACCGGAACGCCGTTTGAACAACTGATTCAAACTCGAATAGATTTGGTCACAGATGATAGCCCCTGGGTCTATTTTGACGAAGAATACCAAACCTTAGACAAAAGCCTAGCTAATGATTTATCCCGTGAATTTTTTTGGCGTCGCTTAGATGTCTGGATAAAGGGGGCTGGCAAAACCCATGAAGCCGGACATAACGAGGATCTGCCAAAAACTAATCGTTGGTTTATTCAACGTTGTGTACGAGAGTTTGTTGAACATTTAAAATCCAATGAACCATTGCCAGACAAACTAATCCTGATGGAGCAGGGAGCTGCAAGAGCCGAGCTTATTCGCAATATATTAGTGGAACTCGAAAATAACTATCCCGATGTTTTTGCCAGGGTTCACAAAGTCTATATCGCGGAATTCAGTAAAAACATTTTAGATCACGCTAGTATCGCATCCCATCTGCGTGAGCAATACAAAGATATGGTGGAATTAGTCTATTACCACCCGGATGAATTTCCTCGTCGCTTCTATAGTATTGATGATAGTCCGATTGATCTGCGTGGAAAGGTCCATCTTCTCACTCACAACAATGTATTTGATCAACTTGGTAGTCGCTTAATTCGAAAAATTGATGGCCAATGTTATGAAGAACTTATTAAGCTTTATATTGATATCAGTAACCCTGATATTGCTAGTATGTTGAAGGAGAATGATTGGACCCCAAAACAAATGGTGAACTGCATTATGCAAGCAGTGTCTTATGGTATCGAGGTTTTAGTTGGAGCAGAATTAGACGATTGCGGAAACAGCTACCCTTATTTTAAACGTTGGCAAGCAATATTATCATCGGACGGTGGTAAACGCGTCTTGCAGTTTTATCGTAAACTAGTCCCTTTTAATGATCCAAGTGAGCACTTTGCACAAGCAGATCAGGATCTCAATTTATCACTTTCAGTCGCTATGCAGGACATACGTGAATCGCGCAACAATTGCCAAATGCTGATTAATGTTGAAGCATTAAGCTACTACGCGAGAAGCTTTAGTTTATTAGCGGAAGGTGGTCATACCCAAATGACTAATTTATTTTGTCAACTTGATAACCCTAATCAGGTAAATGTTCGCGATGTATTGCGAATGGATGGCAGTTTAATTACTTCATTAAATGCAGAACTATTTCAATCGGTTTCCGATAGAATCCGCAGAGGCAGTATCACCCGTTACTCACGAGTCGGAGATTTTGTAGCTGAAGAAGGCGGTAGCATTCGAGGGGGTGGGCTCGGCACAGGGTTTTAGTAAAATATTCGGCCGGCTGCAGGAATTTTTTTGGCCCGGTTGCAGCTAATTACACGTTTGGTTTAAACAAGCATACCGATTATTTCTGGCAAACGAAAAACCTAAATTAAATGCTATTCAGCTATTACAAATTATACGTGAAATGCAAAAAGAAGGTAACCTAAGTCAAAAACTGCCTGTTTGGTTAGCTGCAAATCCTTATAAAGATAACATGCGCAGCATGAGCAAGAAATTTGCGGCGGAACCCGACGCATTAATTTGCCAGCCACCACTTTACTGGAACAAGTTCAAAAAATGGCTAGCTCAACTAGAAGAATTACCTGAAGTTAAGCCACTATTAATTGCTATCCCGGTTTTCCATCAACTAAAAATCTACGTTTTTGGTTTGCTTTAGTCGGTGATTATTTCTGGTTCTTGCCTTGCAAGCCAAGTTTCTGGTTGTGGCTTAAATTTGTTAACGCCAAGCGTAAAGGCAAAGACGAATTTAACCGGCTTAGCCATGCATGGACGTTAGACTTGATTAAAAAATTAAAGCAAGAAAAAATAGTCGCAGGCATTCAACTAATCCCAATGAGTCAATGGCGGAATCTAGATATCTTGGTTCGAGCGACTAGGAAATAGGACGCTCAACCAAGGTTCTTAACGCAAGACTTTTAATGCAAGAGTCTTAACGCAAGACTCTTAACCTTATAAGCATCCCTGAAAACAATAAGAATATAAAACCTAAACTACCCCCACCATCTTTTTCCAGAGTATTTACTTTGGCCACAGGAAATGCACGTTGTACTTTAATTTGAGGAGCGCCACTTTTAGCGGTTACCGCTATTTGCCAACTCGCCTGTTGTTTGTCTATTTGAGAGGTTGTCGGTAAATCACCCTTGCCATCTATGACCAATGAATCGTTGCGTCCTGTACCTTCACCTAGGGTTAAAGTCCATGAGGTATCTCCAGAGGAACAACTTGCATTTAGGTTTGCGTTTCTCACTTGTGCTTGGTCTGGCATATCCGAATTAAACACAAAACTTGGATCGGTTAGCATTTCGTCTGCAGAAAGCGTGGTGTACAAGCGAGTGAGGTACAAGTCATCGTCTAGAATATCAATGGAGTTCTGTAACGGTGTAATCAATTGATCTTCGATAGTTAACCTAACATCAACTCTCGCATTGCTCAATTGTTCTACTGTGAACTGAGTCGCCAGTGCGTTTATGTCCGAATAAACGTTGCTATTTTGTCCATTAGGCAAAGGAAGACTACTCATAATACTATTGAAGATTGTTGAATTAAAGCTTTGCTGCTCCCAAATAGCTTGGATAAATTCAGCGTTCGAATTATTTTCAACGCTGGCGAGTAGATTAATAAACGTTTCAGCGGTCGTTAAAGTGTCGCTAAAGTTTTCAGTCGGTGATGCCATATCCGTTGCAAATCCTTGTCCGCCAGCCTCATTCATAGCATCTGTAATCAAGTCTTGGTAACTAGCATAAGCGTTGTTAGAACCAGTATACCAGTTTAGTTTTGTGTAGTTAGGAACAACATGAAAAAAATTATCTGGCACCGCTCTGCTTTCTCCTAAAACCCAAACCAATATCCCCATATCATCTTCAGCCGCTATCGCGGTTAAGCGCATTGGTATTTGAGGCTTATCATTTAGGTATTTAAGAATGATTGGTTTAATATCACCACTGGTTTTATTACTTTGTAATTTCAAAACCACAAACTTCATTTGAGCATCAATGTAGGGCTGAAGTAACTCACTGCCTCTTGCGGATAAACTGAAGTTGTTATCCTCTAGCCACGTCGCAAGTGCAACAGAATCATCACTACTGATAATTTGAGCATCAAACGGTCCAACGTTGAGGGTTTCTTCAATTGTTACACCAGCAGAAGTAAACGCCGCTTCTGAGCCATCAAAAGAGGTCGCTGTATTGTTGGTTGCTACTGGACAGGCCTCGCCCGTTCGCTCTAAAGCAAATTGTGGGCGGGTCATAGACTCTAATTCAGCAAAAGTAGTATCGCTTCCAATACTCAGTTCTGGGATTGTAGGCACCGGTAATACCCACGCAAAACCTTCGGCTTCACCCGTATATAAAATACGCACCATTGTGGTTGTTTGATTTCCGTCTTGACGAAAGACTATTTGCTCACTCGCCTGATTAATAGGCACTAACTCGCAAAAAAATCCACCACAAGCTTGGATAGGAAAACTGAGCTGAGCGCAGATCAAAAGAAATAAACTGATAATTAAATTTTTCATAATTTTCTCAATGTAATTTTGTGATGTTGTATCGACGATGCTTATGATAAATTAATTAGAATAATAAACTGTTAAAAATCGTAATATATTGTTGAGATCTTGTCAGGCATGAGGAGATTAAATGGGTTATAGGTTGGAATGAACTTGGTAGTTAGCTTAATCTTCAAGTTATAGCGTTCATTTTGCTTGCTAATAAGGACAGAGTTCTGCTTGCATTAACTCGCTGTTGGTCAGTGACAATGATGATAAAGTGAAATAATTGGAAAACTAAAATGACTCTAAATGATACACTAAGCATAGAAAAAGTAACCCCTAATGAAGCCGCAGAACTTCTCGAACTTGCAATCCAAACGTTTATTGAAACTTACCATGCGGTTAATACCGAATTGGATATGAGGTTGTATTTGGCAGAGAATTTCACTAATGAACAAATTGTGAAGGAAATTAATACTGAAGGTTCTGAGTTTTATTCGGTTAAAATCGAACAGCGGTGGGTTGGGTATTTAAAAGTTAATGTTGGAAGTGCGCAAACAGAAAATCCAGTTGGGAATTCATTGGAAATTGAACGGATTTACGTACTAGCTGAGTTCTACGGAAAGGGTGTTGCTCAGCAAATTTATAACAAAGCGCTTTTTCTCGCACGTGCACACAAGTCAGATTTTTTATGGTTAGGTGTTTGGGAAGAAAATCCTAGAGCCATTCGATTTTATCAAAAGTGTGGCTTTGCGGTTTTCGATCACCATAAGTTTAAATTAGGGTCGTGTATTCAAACAGATTTGATGATGCGGCTTGAGCTAAATGATGTTCATCCAAAGTTGCTGAATCAGTTAATTGATAGTTTTAGTGAACAAAGGGCGCATAAAATATGACCCTTTACAGAGAGTCAATCAACCATTAATAGTACCGCTAACAATCGGTTCAAAGGCGGTCAAGCTATCTTGCAGTACGGAATTTCCAAGACCATGAGTTGGAAATAATCCGGTAAAACTTTCCTGATCGCCATGAAGCGCCATGTAGTTTAATAAAACCGTTTCGACTAACAAGTTAGGGTTGTTAGCTGCAGGCGAAGAGGCCGTTTCTACCGAAGCATCAGAGCGAACATAACCAATTTGTTGATGGATTGATTGCTCTTCCGGTGTTGCGCCAATAAGGTTTGGTCTGTTAGTTGGGTTATAAACCATAAAGAAAGAACTCGCCGTGCCAGAGTTATCTCCAGTCCATACCCCTTTGCCCCCACCATTGACACTTTCATCGATCATTCCGTTACTAAACACCGAACCATCACTAAACACGTAAACCATTAAAGGAACGCCGACTTTAGCGGCATACTCTAAACATGCACCAATGCAACGTCCTGCTCTTTCATCTCTAAGCTCTCCTGTTGAGCGATCGCCGGTATGATAATCAAATCCACCCATAGTAACGGTTCCTGCACCAGCAAAACCATTAACGACTAACTTCATGACCGCCGCTGTTTTTCTAAACTCGCTATCACTATCAAATTCCGCTTGAGTAAAGATACCATTATCGCCAACAATATCTGCGTCAATCGCTGGGTTCAAGGTCGTTGGATCGCCAAATCGATCAGCTAAATCAGCGCTCTTTATATATCCGCATTTAACCAGTTCTTTAATCACTTCATCGGTTGATACATTAGTATTAACAGCATTCATTTTTTTATCAGATATTCGGTAAACGGCTTCCATAACACTAACGGCGTCATCTTGGCTTAACAATCCAACCAGATCGCCAATATCAACTAAACCGGTTACATCACTAGGTCTATCAACTTTAGTGGGGCGAATGGCTAAATCGATCATTGAGGCCGGAGACATTGAATTACCGCCTGAATCACTATTTTGTGATCCGATTAAAGTCAACAATGAACCGTCGGCTCCTACTTTATTGATACCGTACATCGGGTTATGTGGGTTATTTCCTGTATCATTATCAGACCGAGCTGGGATTATTGCTCCAGCAGTTGTTAGAGCCGTGGCGGCCGTACTACTTTGTTGTATACCTCTTAACATCGCGCTATCACTATGAAATGCTAACCCATAATCATTATTGATAAAACTTGAAACGCCTGTTTGAGCATTCACTAAAGATGGAATACGATCACCGGGTAAACCCAGTCTGCTGTAGCCTGCAGATGAAATAAAATCTAATTGGCCGCCTTGACCACCGGTTAAAACATTTGAACCGGCTATATTTGCACCACCTGCGAGATCAAAACAGATGAACGGAATTTTACCCGCACCTTGGACTGCAATCCCGCAAGCTGCTTTTAAGGCTTCAATATCAGGAGAAAGTGTCGCATGGGCTTTTTGAGGATTAGCAAATAGTCCCAGAATTGAAGGAGCCATAACACTTGCAGTTCCACCAATCATACCTTGCGATACAAAATCTCTTCTGCTCATTGGGGGTTTATGTGCACCGTGAAGTAAAGGAGCATTAACCTCTAAATGATTCTTGCGTGTTTTAGTTCTCATTGAATTTAATCTCATCATTTAACTCCTACTGTACAAGCATTGCTGCGTTGGCGATGGTGGCTGCACAAACGGCTTTAACAACAGTGTTAGTTTTTTCAACATCACAACCAGCTACGCAGGTTGTCAGTTTATCCATCAGGCTGTTGAGTTCATTTTTAACATCTATATCAGTTGGTTGAGAAGACAAGTTAGTCCCCAACGCATTAGTTAACAAAGGAGCTAAAACTTGGTCTCGTTTTGATGTGTTGTCAAAAGCCAGATTAGCAGTGACAGAAAAATCAAATCCTGGGAAGTAACTAGTCTTTGCAGAAGAATCTTCAACTAACGCATTGCAATATTCAATCGCAAGTTGAGTGATCCCCATTTGTTGAGATGATACGAATATATCAATATCTGTAAGCGTCGGCATTTGTTGCTTCACCGTATTATAGGTATTTTGAACATCAACATTATTCATTGGAATTCCTGTTACTTTAGACATGGTTGCATTAATTTCTGCAAAGTTTCGCAACCCTATTTCAGGTCGTTCCGCTAAATCAACTGGATCAGAAGGAGGTGGAGGCGGTAGCTCAATGAAAGGGTTTTGCTGTCCATTAATTTTTTCAAAGGTTAGAAAAAATTCATCAGATGATGGACCTTTCTCTAAATTGATCACCGTCCCTAGACGAGATAATAATTGACCTGTTTCGCTAGAGTAGGTTGTGCTCCCAACGTTAGAAACTAAATTTTTAAAAGCTTGGCCGGTGATTGCTTCTTTACCATTAATAGCGATGCGTATTTTTTCGATATCAAGGTTATCTGGAATAGTTGCTGAGTTTAAATTGACATAAGTAGGCTCGCTAAATAAGTAAGCATAACTATCAAACTGACTGACTTCATACATTACATAAGAATCGGCATCATCAACTAGGTGAGAAATACCAAACAGTAAGAAGAATTTTTCGCCTACCCCAACATCAAAATTTTGTACGATTTGTTCTTGAGTTAAAGACCGGTTGTGAATGACAACCATTCTAAAAGTTCCAGCCCACAAACGACTACTATCCGCCTCGTTACCAAAAACCAATGCGTAAGTATCATTCCAATCATTTAAGCTTCCACCTGTTTCGACATCTTCAGAAGAAACTAGTAGGCCATTAACAAAAACCTTTTTACCTTCTGTAGGATTAAATGTAGCAACCACATGTTGTAACGACGTTTGCAAAATTTCATCTGCATCAGGCGTTGATATAAAAGGTTGTCCATTTTGATCTGTTTCGCTACTGCGATTTGAAAAATTATAATTGTATAGTGTTTGCCCTAACGTGAAGTTTCGATCAGTGGTACCTGCGGAGTAACTAATAATTCCCGCAGGACCTTCTTGGGTTACGTTTGAAGGCACAAGCCATGCTTCGACAGAGTACTCTCCAGTCGCAGTAATTTGATCATGGATTTTCTTACTGCTACCAGTACTTCCTTGCGCTTTCCCATCGACTATTTGAACGCCCCAACCACCTACCCAATTGTAGCTACCTGATAACTTTAGGTTAATTGCAGGGTCGACACCACTCGTGTCAAATGCTTCATCGCCACTTCCTGTTTTAAAGTTCCACACAGCAATTGCATTGGGCTCGTATCGACCACCACCACTTGCAACAATGCCGTCAGTTAAAAATAAAGCATGACTCTTTAGTAAGCTTGGATCAACTTCAGTTGGTACTATTTGGTTAGCAAAATTCTCTATCGCTGCTAGCATTTCATCCGCGTTAGTTGAGCAATCACTCCAACAGTTATGAAACTCGTTTCTCAATCGTACAACGAATCGAGAATTTTCAGGTGTGTCTAAATCTATTTTTGATTTTGCCGCATCATAGGCAAGTTCAACATTAGCATCAGCAAAAAATGGAGAAATAGGGGACGCCGAAGACTCAGCATGACAATCAGAGCATTGTGCTGTCAAAATAGGATGAATTGTTTGTGAAAATAAATCGGAGTTCGGGGGAAATGTTTTACTGTCACCAGGCTCTCTAATCGGCGGCTCTTCTAAAACAATAGTAGCACTACTGGCTGCGGCATCGCCTGCCCAAGCAGTAATATAGCTGGTAATTGTATCGCCACATGCTGAATCACTACTTAACCAACAATTATGACCACTAGCAACCTTTGTTGCCATTAAAGAATCTTTTGGTGATGATAAATCCACAATTGTATTGGCTTCGCTATAAGCTACATTTATATCTTCTAAATTAGCAAAGTCTGGTAACTGAGCGGCTCCATGGCATTGACCACAACGGTTTGAGGCTGATAAGTTATCCCAAACACTAACTTTAAATGACTGCACATCATCAGTGGCTGGTGCGGGACCTGAATATCCTGACGTTGGCGTTGTTTGTTGTGTTGGATTATCTTCGATTTCAGCTCCACCTCCAGAACAAGCCGACAGAAAAACAAATGATAATGATAGCAACGCGGAAAGTGACACAGATTTAACCGCAAAAAATTTAGTAAATTGATTCATTGTTGAGCTTACAATTGAATTAGTCATTATTATTCTCCCATGCAATATACGGCTGATTCAGCAAAGGTTCTTTTTAGCTGAAAACTATTGGTCTTTAGAGAATCAATCATGGTTGTTACTTGTGTTCTATCTGCAGCATTCCCTGGTTTTCTGAGGCAAACGTTTTCGAAAACTTTTTCTACCTGACATTGCGCAAACTTAGCGCTGTAGGCTAACTCTTGTCCCATTGATTTAGCGCCGTTTCCAGAACCGGGTAAGGATTCATCCCAACCGATATTCAAGTTCTGTCCTTGCCGCCAATAGTTGTTCCAATTGTCGTCTTCAGTGATATAACCATAAGGAAAGTTGGCACCATTTATATGATATTTTTCTTGTACACGCGTTCCGGTTACCGAGTCAGTAGCACCTTGAGAGTTATAAACCAATTGACCATTTTCTGCGTCCGGGTCAGTTTCTACGTTGTATTGATAGTTGTAATAAGCAAAACTTTGAATCATCGGATCCATGCCAGCGTGACAGCCATAACAAGAATTGTTAAAAATTCGACTATCGCCGCCGGGGCTTCTTGATACGTCCTGCCTAATACGATCCGCTGCTCTGGTTATATCTTTAAGCGGTTCTAAATCACCACATAGATGATTGATTAAGGTAAATCGAAATTGCGCTCGATTAGTTCCATCAATCAAAAATGCTTTTGCAGCAGCCCTCGTTGTTAACACGCCTGCGGTCGCTTCGGCTTCTAAGCCGGTAACATTAGTTTGCGTATCTTGTTGTAATACATTTTTTAAATCTGAAAAACCATCTTCCATCGCTTGGTAGTGGTTATTGTTTGAATTGGAATAACTAGGCAGGCCTGATTCGTTGCCGGTATAAATAATGTTACCCGTTAGCATTTCTCTAATATCGATATCATCTTTAACAATACCAATGAAGGTTGCTGTATAGTCATTTAACGGTGCAAAAACGGTTTGAGCTTCGTTAGTCCAAGGCGTTGCCATATTCTTAAGAGTTGTTCGGTAGAAATCAGAATGTTCCATCGCGGTGTAAGCGGCAGCATTTGCATTATTAGCAATGATATTGGCTTCCATATTAGCTAAAATGGTTTCTGAAGGAGGAACACCTGTTAGTCTATCGTGGATTCTTTTTGCTTGCTCGCGTGGCCCCGCAGATACAGAAAATAATGCAGATATAGATAGCGTCACTAAACAGAAGAGTCCAACTTTTAAACTTAGATTTGTTTTGTTTTGTTTAATTTCTTTGTTATTTGAAAACTTAATTTGTTTATTATTTAAGATTATTCTCATATGTACTATTCCATCTTTTTCAGATTACTTCACTTGCTTGGATTTCATTCTTGCTTTTAGCTTATATCAATTAAATTTAACTTTTCGTGAAACATCGCACAGAAAAGCATAAAGCACTATTTAATAATGTTCTTTCAAATAAGCGGTTCATTTCGTGTTTATTCGGTTAAAGCTGTCAATTTATTTTTAATTAATATCAATTTATAAACTCCATTTGTTAAATAGTTTGCATAATTTTCCGAAAAATTAACTATAGTAATAGAATGGACTCGGACTGGTTTTTAGTTTTGGAGATTAGTCTCTAGTATTTTAAAAAATAGCTATTAAATTGCTATCGGCATTTTTTTGAAGAACTTGATTTAACTTTATATTGAGCAAAGTTAGTTAATAATACAAAAGAGCTAATCCTCCGCAGTTGCGAGTAATAAGCGCAATTTGCAGTAAAAGTGAATAGATTTAAGAATTATGAAAAAATTTATTAGTATCACAGTTTTAATCAGTATTCTTTTGCTTTCAGCTTGTGTAAGCGAAGACGGAACACTAGTCGCTGGCGGTCAAGAACCTGATCCCGTTGTGATCGACTTGCCCATTGCGTATGTTAAAAGGCCTTTACCTGTTGAAGATGATGGCAATGGAAATACCCAACCTGTACCGGTAAACCTTCGCGAACCTGTTAGTTTTGCACCTGGCGCCTCACTCTTTTTTAGAAGCCGAGCATCGGCTACAGCTGAAGAATTAAACCTTACTGACGGAATCTTTGAAGCTGGTGCATTATACGATGTAAAGGATGTCGATATTTCTTATGATGGCACTAGACTCGTATTTGCAATGAGAGCGCCAGAAATAGAAGACGCAGACGAAGACGAACAACCAAAATGGGATATTTGGGAGTTCGACAATGTCACCAAAGAAGTTAATAGGTTGATTACATCGGATATTGTCGCGGATGAAGGGCAAGATATATCGCCTCATTATTTACCCGATGGACGTATTGTTTTTTCATCTACGCGGCAGAGGTTAGCAAAAGCTATTTTATTGGATGAGGGAAAACCACAGTACGATGCCTTCGATGAAGATCAGAATGTACGAACCCTAGCTTTACACGTGATGAACGGTGATGGAACCAATATTACTCAGATAACATTTAATCAAAGCCATGATTTAACCCCAAGCGTTTTAAACAATGGAAAAATAGTATTTAGTCGCTGGGATCACGTTGATAGAAATGATGAAATTAGTCTTTATCAAGTCAATCCTGACGGTTCGAATCTCGAATTCTTATATGGTTTTCACTCCCACGAAACAGGAACGGGTGATGCCGTTATCGAGTTTATGCAACCGAGGCAAGCGCCGGATGGACGTATTATTGTAAAGTTAAGACCAAATCTATCACCTAAACTTGGCGGAGAGTTAGTTTATATTGATTGGCAAAATTTCACCGAAAATGAACAAACGGCTATCAGTTCAAATGGAACAACAGGACCTGCTCAGATTAGCGCAACACCTTTTGATGTGAGAACAGACGATAATCCTTCAGCCGGAGGTCGATTCGCTAATGTTTATCCTTTGTTCGATGGTTCTGGCCGTTTTTTAGTGAGTTGGTCGCCTTGTCGACTAAGCGAAACAGATGCAAATAGCGTTATTACAATCATACCCTGTTCTGAAGAAGCTTTAACGAATGTCAATGCCGTTGAAGCTGAGCCACTTTATGGTATTTGGAGTTTTAACCCTGCAGACGGTACTCAAGTACCGGTTGTAGTAGGGGTAGAAGGTGTCGTTGCTCACGAAGTTGTTGCTATGGCACCTCGTGATATTGCTACGGTTATTCCCGATATTGCATTAAATGCGGATCAAACTCTAGTAAGCGAAGGTGTTGGTATATTGCATATTGAAAGTGTTTATGATTTTGATGGTACAGATACTAGCCCTACAGGCATTGCAACTCTAGCAGATCCTGTGCAAACTTCAGCAAGCATGAGACCTGCTCGCTTTATCCGAGTGGTTAAAGCGGTTTCGTTACCGAGTGAAGATTTAATTGATTTGCCTAACACGGCTTTTGGGCGGAGTAATCGACAACTTATGAGAGACATTTTAGGCTATGCGGTAGTCGAGCCTGATGGATCGGCTATGTTTAAAGTGCCAGCCAATACCGCTTTTGCGATTAGCGTATTAGATGCAAATGGTCGTAGAATTACTGAGAGACATCAAAATTGGATGACGGTAAAAGCGGGTGAAGTCAAAAAATGCCATGGTTGCCATACTGGCGAAAGTGAACTACCACATGGTCGATATGATGCCGAAGCAAATTCTATTAATTTAGGCGCTCCAGTAACAGGCATAGCATTTCCAAATACCTCGCCCGTATTATTCGCTAATCAAGGTGAAACTATGGCTGAAGTTTATAATCGAATTAATGGTTTTCAGCCTTTATCGGTGAATATTAAATATAGCGATTATTGGAGTGATGCAGCGTTAAGCGATATAAACCCTGATATTGATTTTTCTTATTCAGGATTACAGTCCCAAGCGCCAACCGACCCTGGTTGTCAAAGTAATTGGAGTGCGTTATGCAGAATTTCTATCAATTATGCCGATGAAATCCAACCTATTTGGGAAGTCTCACGTTTAGTGCTGGATGATGTGGGTAACTTAATTACTGATAATACCTGTATTTTATGTCATAACGTCGTTGATGACATGGGAGTTGCAAAAGTGCCCGATGCTCAACTTGAACTGTTAGGTAGTGTTTCGGTCGACGAGCCTGATCATATTACTTCTTACCGGGAGCTATTTTTTGGAGATAATGCCGTCGAACTCATCAATGGTGCGCTAATTGACCAATTAATACCGGTTTTTGATGGTGCTGGAAATCAGGTATTTGAAGTGGATGCTGACGGTAATTTAATCCTAGATGCTAACGGTGATCCTATACTGGTTATGCAAACCGTACCCTTAGATGCATTAATGAGAACCTCTGGCGCCAATAATAACAATGATTTTTTGAATTTGTTTGCCGTCGGGGCTTCACATGATGGTCGATTAAGTGGTGCTGAGCTAAAATTAATTTCCGAATGGTTAGATATAGGCGCTCAATACTATAACAATCCGTTTGATGTGCCTCAAAATTAGATTAGAATATCAATGTTGCCCCAAGTGACTTATAAACAGTTAATAACAGGCAGTCGGTTACAAATTAGCCAGTTGAAAATAAAAATGATTAACCATATTGGAAAAAATTAAACATTGTATTTCTTAAAGTTAAATAAAAATAGGGTAATAATTTCTAGCCTGAATAAAAGCATTTTATTCATTGGGCTAATGTTGTCTGGGTTATGTCAAGCAGAAGAAAGTGATGCGGTTAATAACCCAAAGGTAATATCGGATGAAGTTATAAGCGTGGATAGAGTGTCAGAAGCCGCTATTGGCACGAGTAACGAAAATACAGAAGAGCAAACTCAAAACCTTGAAGTAGAGCAAATTAGACCATTATCTGAAGCTTTTAAAGAGCGCTTAAAAAATCCTGAAGGTCAAATCGAAGAAAAGCAGGAGCTACTGGAAGAATTAGCTGAGTATCAAAAGGTTATCATTGAAGAAGCATTTATTGAGCTTCATTCTGGTGCGGGTAGAGGGTTCCCTGTTTTTCATGTTGAAGAGAAAGGGCAAGAAATCCATATCACTAAAAAGAAAACACAATGGTATAAAGTATTAACTAAAAAAGGCCATAAAGGCTGGGTTCACGAAGATAGAATGGCAAAAACTCTCTTGTCAAAAGAACAGCGATTTGATATTGCGAACAGTAAACAGCGTGATTTTCAGAAAAAACGTTGGGAAATGGGAGTACTAACCGGTGATTTTGGTGGCGCGACCACTTTGTCGCTTTATGGCGGTTGGAATTGGACGGAAAATATAGGCACTGAAATTTCAGTAAGCCAAGCTTTGGGTAGTGTTTCGGATATTCGCTATGCATCAATTAATCTAACTCACCAAGTATTTCCTGAATGGCGTATTTCACCCTATTTTAAGATGGGAGCGGGTATTATCCAGACCGTGCCATTCACAACTATAATTCAATCAGAAGATAGAACTGACGAGATGATTCTCGTAGGCTTTGGTTTAAAAATGTACGCATCTCGACAGTTTTTTATGCGAGTAGAGTATTTAAACCATACAATTTTAACCAGCAGAAATGACAACGATGAAATAGAAGAATGGAAAATAGGAATAAGCGTATTTTTTTAAAAATAACCACAAAAGTAGTGTTCATTAGAATTGTATTTTTAACACTGCTTCAGCTTGCTGTGTCTCCTCAATTATTATCAGCAGAAGAGGAGGATTTAGATGGGTTTGACCGAATTTTTGACCCAAAAGTGGAACGTCGCGAAATAGAAAGGGATGCGATTGATAATGAAAATTGGGAAATGGGAGGATATTATGGAATTATTAGTGTAGAAGATTTTGGTTCAAGTGAGTTAGTCGGTGTACGAATCGCCTACCATGTCACTGAAGATTTTTTTATAGAAACAAGCTATGCAAAAACGGAAGCGGGTAAAACTAGTTTTGAAAATTTATTAGGTAATATCCAATTTCTTCCTGATGGTAAACGTGAATATATAAATTATGATGTCGCGTTAGGGTTTAACTTATTGCCTGGCGAAGCATTTGTTGGGGATGAGTTAGCTTTCAGTAGTTCAATGTATATTGTTGTTGGTTTAGGCGCTACAAAGTTTGCTGATGAAACCCACTCAACCATTATGATTGGGGGCGGCTATCGAGTTCTTTTTACTGACTGGTTTGCCATGCATTTGACATTAAAAGATCATTTTTATGATACTGAGTTAACCGGCATCGCTAAAACCGTTAATGATTTGGAAATATCCACCAGCTTTACGATTTTCTTTTAGCGATACTTTAAGTTAATAAAATTTTGATTAGATAGTGTTCAATAAATAAGGGTTTTACTGTAATGAAAAATTTAGTTAAAAGACTTTCAATCACCTTGCTGACTACATTTGTAGTTTTATCAGTTAATCTATCTGCAAAAAGTGTTTCAGCGCCTGATTTTACTTTAAAAAGTGTTGATGGGAAAAATGTCAGGTTATCCGAGCTTAGAGGTCAAGTTGTGTTACTGAATTTTTGGGCATCTTGGTGTGGACCCTGCCGCCAAGAAATGCCAATCCTAGACGCTATGCACAATAAATATAAGTCGCTTGGTTTTACCGTTTTAGGTGTTAATTTAGACGCGAAGTCAAAAAAAGCGATTGGTTATTTGAAGGATACGCCGGTCAGTTTCCCCGTTTTATATGATCCTAAAGGTATTACAAGTGAACAATATGGTGTTTCAGCGATGCCTAGCACCGTTATCATAGACAAAAATGGCAATGTGCGTCATCTCCATAAAGGCTATAAATCAGGCTATGAAGATGAATACGTTGCCCAAATTAAAAAGCTTCTGAGAGAATAGATATCAAGTGAATAAGATGATGATTTTTAAAATACAAACGATTAAAGCGTTGAAACTAAAAAATATGATTTCGAAAGTGCTGACTGTTTTTACATTACTGGCGTCTGTATCAATACTAAATGGTTGTAGCTCTATAGAGCCGTGGGTAAAACCCTATGAGCGACAAAATTTAGCTGATCCGATCACCTTTTTTGGTCGCGATCCAGTATCAGATAATTATATGCATCATGTTAGGCAATCGCGTGAAAGTGCAAGAGGCGCTGAAGGTAGTGCTGGAGGTGGTTGTGGTTGTAATTAATCAATTTGTTGCAATGATATGTAAAAAAGTTATTTTTACAGCCCTATTAGTTTTACTGGCCCTGATGCCTAATGTTTCTGAATCAGCTGTTTTACCTGAAGATCGTTCCGATATTCTTTATCATCGTTTTGATGGTGGAGGTGTGGTGATTGATGGACCTTCAATATTAATAAGAAAGTCAATTAAGGACACTGTATCAATCTCCGCCAATTATTATGTGGATAATGTCAGTAGTGCATCAATTGACGTTGTGACTACAGCCAGTGCATATACTGAAGAACGAAAAGAACAATCAATGAGCGTTGAATACCTTAGAGATAAAACGGTTTTAAGCGTAAATTATGGACAAAGTACTGAAAATGATTACGATGCAAAATCGGCAGGCTTTAATTTTACTCAAGACTTTTTTGGTGATTTAACCACTTTAAGCGGTGGTTATTCACAGGGTTGGGATGTTGTTGGCAAGAGTGGTGATGAATCCTTTGCAGAAGAAGCCAATCGAAAACAATATCGAGTTGGTTTGAGCCAAGTTGTGACTAAAAATAGCCTTGTTGGATTGTCATGGGAAACAATCACAGATGAAGGGTTTTTGAATAACCCTTATCGTAGTGTTCGTTATAGAGACGGTGCAGGGTTTAGTTTCCAAAGTGAACTTTATCCTGAAACACGCACAAGTGACGCTTTTTCAATCCGAGGAATGTATTACTTACCATACAGAGCGGCCATTAAAGCAGAATATCGTGTTTTTTCGGATACGTGGGGAATTGAAGCAAAAAATTATGAACTTGGGTATACACACCCTTATGGTGAACACTGGATATTTGATGTTAAATTACGTCATTATGAACAGACTAAAGCCAATTTTTATAGTGATTTGTTTTCTAGAATTGATGCACAGAACTTCCGCGCAAGAGACAAGGAAATGAGTACTTTTAGCAATGATAGTGTTGGTTTATCTGTCAGCTACGAATACGAACTATTAAATTCAACATTTTTCGATCGATTTAGTATTAATTTGGCTTTTGATTATATAGATTTTAAATTCGAAGATTTTAGAGATATTAGGGTGAATGGAGCAGCAGTTGGCGAAGAACCCTTTTACACTTATGATGCCTTAGTAACTAGAATGTTTTTTTCTGTCTGGTACTAATTACTAATTTGGTATCATATGTTTTGTAATAAATAGGGCGGTTAACTAAAGTACACCTTAGGCAATTCCCAATCAGATTTAGAGCCTTTATACTCTGTAGTGTGAGTAATTAAGTGGCTTGCTTCTGATACAACGTCAATAAATTCTTCGTAAGCATAACGGCATTCTACGCGACTTTGATAGGGGCCATAATCGATCCCTTCTCTAGTTTTGAAAAACCAACTGCCTTTTCTACAAAAGAATCGACCGCTTCGATCATAGAGACCAGAAGACTGCTCTTCTTTACGATAAGAAAACTTAGACAAATTGGTCTTTTTGACGCTCGAGCTTTCAGCCGACGGCTTGTTATTCCCAATGTCTTTTTGAGTGATTTTTTCTGCCACAAGTTAGTCCTCCATGAACAACTGCATCTGATGCTGAGATGTAAGATACCATTTATTTTAGTTTATCCAAAGAATTTTGCCTAATAAATTGTAATATAAGGCAGTTTAGTCCTCTTAATGTGAGCGATTAGATAGAATTTCATTTGCAATTGATGTAGAGCTTGATTCGATGGTGTGGGTGCTTGATGTGAATATAATAGTTGCTAGCTTATTTTCTATATAGCTCCGGCCATATCTTTACGCTTTTAACACGATTATCTTTTGTTTGTAATATTTCCATTGGATATCCCGCTAGTCTTACGCAGGTACCCGCAGCAGGTATTGACTCTAAGTATTCAACAATGATTCCGTTAAGCGTTTTAGGGCCTTCAATAGGCAGTTCCCAATCTAAAGCCCGGTTAATTTCTCTAATCGTCGCGCTCGCATTTATTATAACACTGCCATTTTTGTTTGTTTGTATATCTTTATTGCTAGCAGCATTATCAGTTGTAAATTCACCGACGATTTCTTCCAAAATGTCTTCTAAGGTCACTAATCCTTGGATATCACCATACTCATCAACGACAAGACCAATACGTTTCTTTTTTCTTTGAAAATTGAGTAACTGTATATTTAATGGGGTCGTTTCTGGAATAAAATTAACACGGGTCATGGATTCTAATATTTTCTCATGAGTCAATTCGTCTTCACCGAGTGAAAGAAGCTTTATCGCATGACGAGCATGTAAAAAGCCAACAACATTATCTAAATCACCATAAAATATGGGTAGTCGTGTGTGTATAGTATTTTTAAGCTGCTCTAATATATCTTTAATATCTTCTTCAATATCAATCCCTGTGACTTCAGAGCGTGGGATCATAATGTCTTCGACAGTAACTTTCTCAAGATCTAGTATGCTCACAAGCATCTTTTGATGGCGTTTAGGTATTAATGCGCCTGCTTCATTCACAATCAACTTCAACTCTTCAGAGTTAATTGATTCCTTGCCTGTGTTATCCATATCGACTCCCAATAGCGTTAAAATACTATTAGTAATACGAATGACAAACCAAACCAAAGGGTAAAGTACCTTATAGATTGGTGTTAATAAATAAGAAGCTGGAAAAGCCACTTTTTCAGGATACAACGCGGCAAGTGTTTTTGGTGTGATTTCTGCGAAAACTAGAATAATGATTGTAAGAGCGCTTGTTGAAATGACGTAACCAAGATCGCCCCATATTCTTACACATACAACGGTTGCAATCGAGGCCGCGAGTATATTGACAAAATTATTGCCAATTAAAATAAGACCTATAAGTCTATCAGGCCTAGATAATAGTTTTTGCGTTAGTTTAGCGCCACGATGATTACCTTTCGCTAGATGCTTTAACCGATAGCGATTAAGAGACATCATACTTGTTTCAGCACTCGAAAAAAATCCGGATAAAAGAATTAAAAAGAAAAGTATTATCGAAAGGCTAAGAGTAGTGATTGATTCCACAAGTTTTATTAACCGATTATAAATTCTAAGACTAGTTTACTACCAAAATAGCCTAACATTAATAAAAAAACACCGATTAACGTCCATTTTGCTGCAAACACACCTCGCCAACCTTTTAAATAATAACCAAATATTAAAATAGCCAAAATAAGCCAAGATATCAGAGTTAGTATTACTTTATGTAATACTTGTGTTTGGGTAACTTCTGAAGGCAATAAACTCACTAATATTAACGAAAAGGTCATTAATATGAAGCCGCTAGTTAACAATTGAAGCAAGTATCTTTCAATGCTTTGTAATGAACCAAACGTAGAACTTAAATTAGCGGGAGAAACTCTTAGTTGGCGATCAATATAAAGAACTAGCACGGATTGAATAGCGGCCAATAATAAAATCCCCATGGATGATATACCTAGAAGGATATGAAAAATATTAAGTCCATTGCCTGTAAGTCTAACAGGCGCAGTACCATCAAAAAGTAAAACTCCAAAAATGCTGGCTATCGATATAGGCAGAGATAAGAACAATAACGTAGTTGAATTATATTTTAATAGGTTCCAAAGAACAATAATCATCGAAATCCAGGTTGTCGTATTAAAAATATTAAATAGTCCAAAGTTATGTCCACCGGGCGAATCTATATTTAAATAGGAGATCAATCCATGAATAATGATATCAACAATAACTATAGGTATAAGTAATGTTGTTTTTGCTAATGATGCGCGATAACGCCACACATAAACAAATGTGAGTGAGTAAATTATTAATCCAAGAATTTCAATCCAAATCGTATGCAAGTCAATTAGTCTAGTTTTACAAAAACTAAGCTATTATTAACTAGTGGCTTAATCGTGTAAATAGATAAAAGCAGATGTATCACTTTAATAAGCCATTAACGTGATCTATATTATATAAATAGTGACTCAAAATGCTAACCATTAGGTTAAAAATCAATCAGAAAATCAACTTTTTGAAATTACTTTAATTAAACTACAAAAAAGACTTGCGGTGTCCAAAAAAATGCCTATAATGCGCGGCTTGCTTGAGGAAGAATGTTGACTGAAAGCGAGTG
>Ga0307492_10000129_pt1 | contig 34186 bp, 31 predicted proteins | sample SI3LmetaG_FD_202365 | JGI IMG/M metagenome (GOLD analysis project Ga0307492, IMG submission 202365) | Sea-ice brine microbial communities from Beaufort Sea near Barrow, Alaska, United States - SI3L | ecosystem: Environmental > Aquatic > Marine > Coastal | place: USA: Alaska | collected 2017-05-06 | reverse complement strand
TATTTAGATTTCCTCTTTGATCCGGAGTCATTAATGGTCGCGGCGTTTCAGCATGCTCTTTAATTACTATAAACTCTTTGATAAAGCGTTTATAGATCTTACTTAGATCAGTTAATGAATCACTCTCTGATTCTGTGGGGCTATTTTCCAAATCCACATCTTTTTTATTCTCTTTCAATTGCTCTTGCTCAAATTTTAAAGCTAATAATTGCAATTTATTGACTTGCAGATCTAGCGCACCGAGGCTGATCACTATTCCTGTAATATCAGATTCTTGAATCAAACTTAAGTTAGATATATCTCTGGCGATTGCTTCACGTATTGGCACTAGAGATTGATCTGAAATGTCTATCAATCTATCATCAGCTGTTTTTAACAATTGAATAGCCGTATTTCTATCTTTTTGCAGCGATAACTTTAATCCAGCGATATTTATAAGATACTCAACTTCAGCTAACATCCAGTCTTGCTTACGTCTACCAGATAAAGATTTAATTTTTTCTTGTGCTGACAATAATTGCGTTTTCAAATCATTGTTATAACTTGCTAAACTTTGTAAGCCTAATTTTAACTGATTAATTTCTCTGGTGGCTTGTGAACTTTCTTGAATAACGCTATCTACTTTAACGCTGTGTAGTTGCAGGTCCTTTTGTATCTCACCTTTAATATCTTGTAATGATTGAGTCGCTAATTGCTGCTGGTAAAATAACCAAGCAGAAGTTGAAAGTAATATAATGAGTAAAACAAGTGAGATAATTGATAGGAAATTTATTTTCTTACTTTTAGTTGATTCCATTTTAGGAATAGCTTTTGCATTAAACAAGTTTTCTTTTTTGTCTTTTATTTTATTTTCAGATCCTACTTTTAATTTAGGTTTAACACTTGATGTTTTTTTTTGTTCTAGTTCAATTTTAGGTTCTGGTTCAGGCTCTTGTTTAGGCTCTGGTCTCACCTTTGACTCTAGGTTTTTCTGCTGAAGCGAATCTTTTTTTGATGAAAATTCACTACTTTTTTTATCTTTCATATTTATTTTGGTTGTCTTATCAACGGTAAGTTCTTTACCTGCCTTTTTATTTGGCTTTGACTTATCATCGTCCTTCATAACTTTAACTCTCTTATACAATTAATCAACTGTTTATCAGTTGCATCATTGGCAACGGCTATCACATTTAAGCCAAGGTTTATTGCTGATTGTTTTATTCTATCACTGCTTACAATTATTCGGCAATCTGGATTGAAATCCAATTTTTTTACTACCGTGTCTAAATTCTTTATTGCTTGAACGCTTGTTATGATCCAAATAGCATCATTTTTCAAATGCAGAGCAATATTTTTAGTCATCACATCACTCGGCTTTATTCTTTTGTAGGTGCAGAGCTCTGTTACATTTGCACCGCGCTTAACCAGTGTATTCTTTAATTTTTCACGACCGCCAACACCTTTAATTATTAACCAACTTTCTTCGCTGACATGACATAATTCTGGTAATTCAAGTAATCCGTCCGTATTCATTTGTTGAGGTATTTTAATGACTGTGGCGTTACTAAAGTTCTTCAATGTTTCTGCGGTACTACTACCTACAGTAAAAAGAGGAACTTGGATGAGATTGGCCCACTCCTTCATTGATAACTGATTATAAGCAGTGGTTACCGCGTTAGGACTAATGAAAACGACACCATTATAGTTTTTGGTTTCGAGCTTGCTTGCTTTAACCGTTTGTATCTGCAGTTCTTTTATTTGAATCAATGGTAAATGAACAACAGAACAATTTTTATCGCCGTCGGAATGTTGTTTTAACATTTGTATCAATGTATTTGCTTGATTCAAAGGTCTAGTTACCACAAAATTCAATCTGCTCTTAATCATAGTGCTTTTAATCATGGTGCTCTTAGTCATAGCTGTCATAGTCTCTTCGTTATAACGGCCTTATTCATGAAGCGCTGATAGTATATCGTTAGCTCCTGCATCAAGTAATTGAGACGCTAATTGAATGCCTAACGCTTCTCCATCTTGCGCATTACCACTAACTGAATCACGTAAGATTAAACTGCCATCTATGCGGCCAACTAAAGCTTCAATTTTTATTTGTTGCTCTTCCGTTTGACCGTCATAAAGTGTTGAATAAACTCCAATTGGTACCTGACACCCACCTTGTAAATGATTATTAACGGCTCGTTCCGCTAAAACACGAAGTGAAGTCTGTTTATGATTTAAAGGCGCTAAAAGTGATTTAATTTGCGCATCATCACATCTAGTTTCAATTCCAACTGCACCTTGACCACCGGCTGGCAACATCCAGTCAGTGTCTATTTTTTGGCTAATCCTTTCCTTCATTTTAAGCCTTTCGAGCCCTGCAGTTGCTAGAATAATTCCATCATAATTTCCTGCATCTAATTTACCTAAACGGGTTTGAACATTCCCTCTTAATTCTAAAATTTTCAAATCAGGTCTTTTTTCTTGTAATTGACATTGCCTTCTAAGACTACAAGTACCAACTCTTGCACCTAGTGGTAATTCGTCGATAGATAGAAAAGTATTTGAAACAAACGCATCACGAGGATCTTCCCTTTCACAAATGACGGTAAGTCCTAATCCTTGTGGAAATTCCATAGGCACATCTTTCATCGAATGTACTGCAATATCCGCTCTATCTTCCAACATCGCCATTTCCAACTCTTTAACAAATAGACCTTTGCCACCAATTTTTGCAAGAGGGGTATCCAGTATTTTATCGCCTCGAGTTGTCATAGGTACTAGCTCAACAGTAATACCTGGATGAAATTTTTCAAGTTCTGCTTTTACAAATTCAGCCTGCCACAATGCCAGTGGACTTTTTCGTGTAGCTATTCGGACTATTTGAGACATTGATTAAAAATACTCTTATTTTTCAACAGATAACATTGGGCAGATTTTAGCATAGGAGAGTGCTAACTCAGTCTATAAATTGAATTAACGCCGTTTTATTTATAGACTTTTAAGTAGTTTTTTAACCTCTGACAGATGGCGACGACTTATTTCTAACTTGTCTCCTAGATCTTTCAAGGTTACAAATGAATGTCCCTCACCATCACGATAAAGACCACTAACAAAGGATTTTGAAACAAGCGCGTTACGATGGACACGAATAAAAGTTTCCGCAAATTCAACTTGAAGCTCTTTTAATGTATCTTCTATAATCGTTTCACCTTTGATATGTTTCACCGTTATATATTTTTGGTCCGCCTGAAAATAGATAACGTCTTTGAGGGGTATTAATTTGATGTTACCGCTAAAGTTTGTACTGATATGAGTACGACCTGGTTCACCCTTTAATTTGATAGCACTGAGTTGTGCTTGATTGAGGCAAGAGGCTTTTAAAATAGCCTCTTCTAGTTTGTTTCGTCTTACAGGTTTTAATAAATAATCAATCGCATTGACATTAAATGCTGCTAGCGCATATTCATCATACGCAGTGGTAAATATTATTGCAGGAGCGTCTTCCATATGCGAAATATGATCTGCCGCTTCTAACCCATCCATAGCCGGCATTCTTATATCCATTAAAACAACATCTGGCTTAGATGTTTGGCAAACTTCAATTGCTTGAAGGCCGTTACTAGCTGTTTCAACGCTGGTTACAGCCTCTAAATCAGATATCAGTAACTTTAACCTTTGTTGAGCAAGAGGTTCATCGTCAACGACTAGAATTTTCATGAATTTAACCGTTTAAAATCAGTTGTTTATAATAAAAAACTTAGTATAAATCAAAATCTAACAATTAGTAGTCATTCTATCCTAATAAAAAGCCCATAGGTCGAGTTTGTAATCAATCCAAAATAAAAAAGCCACCAAGTTTCCAGGATGACTTTTTAAATTAGCGATTATATAAGCCACTTTGCTAATAAACAGAGGTTTTACCCTCCCTAATTAGTTAATTTTTGCTTCAAGTTCTCCTGACTCGTATCGAGCAAACATATTATCTAACGATATCACTTTTATTTTATCTGCTTGCCCTGCGGTTCCGAAAGCTTCGTAACGAGCGATACATAACTCAGTCATAGCTTCGGTAGATGCTTGCAGGAATTTACGTGGGTCAAAGTTAGATCTATTAGCATCGAGATGTCTTCTTATCGCACCGGTTGACGCCAAACGCAGATCGGTATCAATATTAATCTTTCTCACACCATGTTTAATGCCTTCACAAATTTCCTCTACTGGCACACCATAAGTTTCTGGCATTTCACCACCAAATTGATTAATCACTTTTAGCCACTCTTGCGGAACAGAGGACGAACCATGCATGACTAAATGGGTATTTGGAATGCGTTTGTTAATTTCCTTTACACGGCTTATTGCCAATACATCACCCGTTGGCGGACGAGTAAATTTATACGCTCCATGAGAGGTACCAATCGCAATCGCTAAAGCATCCACTTGAGTTTTAGAGACAAAATCAGCAGCTTCTTCTGGATCCGTTAACATCTGATCCATAGTTAATACACCTTCTGCGCCAATTCCATCTTCTTCGCCAGCTTCACCTGTTTCTAGCGAACCCAAACAACCTAATTCGCCTTCAACCGAAACGCCACAAGCATGCGCCATATCGACTGTTCGCTTAGTGACATCAACATTATATTCGTAGCTTGCTGGTGTTTTACCGTCAGATTCTAAAGAGCCATCCATCATCACAGAAGAGAAACCCAATTGAATAGAGCGTTGACAAACCGAAGGGCTTGTTCCGTGATCTTGATGCATAACCACTGGAATATGTGGAAACTCTTCAATTGCCGCTAGAATTAAATGTCTAAGAAATGGAGCGCCTGCGTAAGCTCTTGCTCCGGCGGAACCTTGAACAATGACAGGGCTACTAGTCTTGTCTGCGGCAATCATAATTGCGCGCATTTGCTCTAAATTGTTAACGTTAAAAGCTGGAACGCCATATTGATATTCCGCTGCATGATCTAGCAGTTGTCGCATTGAAATTAATGCCATTTTATTTTCTCCAATAATTAATTTATAAGAATAATTTTTACAACAGAGGCACTCTGCCAGTAAAATCTGCAGAATAAAGCCTTGTTTCTATTATTTCGCTCTTTGCTCTAAAATTTCTACTGCTGGTAATTTTTTTCCTTCTAAAAATTCTAAAAATGCGCCACCACCAGTTGAGATATATGATATTTGATCTTTAATTCCAAATTTATCAACAGCGGCTAAAGTATCTCCACCGCCAGCGATTGAGAAAGCGTTGCTATGTGCAATTGCTTTCGCAATTTTTTCAGTACCTTTTGAAAACTGTTCAAACTCAAAAACACCAACAGGACCATTCCAAACAATAGTTCCCGCTTTGGCTAGTATTTCACACAAATAATCCGCCGTTTTTGGACCAATATCAAAAATCATATCATCTTCACTGACTGAATCTACATTTTTTAAAGTTGCAGGTGTCGAGTCTGAAAATTCTTTTCCTACCACTACATCGACCGTCTTTGGTATTTCGCCATTTCTTTTTATAGCCGCTTCAGATAATTTTTTTGCGTCATCAACAAGATCCATTTCTACTAATGATTTACCAACCTGATATCCTTCAGAGGCAATAAAGGTGTTTGCAATTCCGCCACCAACAATTAGCTGATCTACAATATCTGATAAAGACTCAAGCACCGTTAATTTAGTTGAAACTTTAGAGCCTCCAACGATCGCAACCATAGGTCTTGCAGGATTGTCTAACGCTTTTCCGAGGGCTTCTAGCTCACCTGAAAGCAATGGCCCAGCGCATGCAATGGGAGCATATTTTGCTACACCATGTGTGGAAGCTTGGGCCCTATGAGCCGTACCAAACGCATCCATAACAAATACGTCGCAAAGACTAGCATAAGCTTTTGCTAAAGTTTCATCGTTAGCTTTTTCGCCCTTATTACATCGAATATTTTCAAAAACTACTACTGCATTTTCTTTAGGCTCTACGCCATTCAAATAATCAGAAGCGAGGGTGACAGGCACATCTAATAAATTATCAAGGTATTCTACAATAGCAATTAAAGAATCATCTTGCGAAAATTCACCTTCAGTCGGTCGACCACGATGTGACATCACCATCACTTTTGCGCCTTTTTCTAGCGCCAGTTTAATGGTCGGAATAGCCGCCTGAATTCTAACGTCAGATGTGATTTTACCGTCTTTAAAAGGAACGTTAAGATCTTCTCGAATTAAAACTCTTTTTCCTTTTAAATCTAAATCTGACATTTTTAAAACGGACATTTATTTTCCTTTGTTTTCACACCTAATATAAAAGGGTTCTTTCTTTATCCCCCCCCTTCGCAAAGGGAGAAGTAAAATAAGATAAGCTGAAATATTACTTTGCGTTCATCATGGCTAACGCTACATCAATCATTCTACAGCTGAAACCCCACTCATTATCGTACCAAACAATAACTTTCACCAAATCATCGTGAACACGTGTTTGTGTTGAATCGAATGTTGATGATGCTGGAGTATGATTAAAATCAATCGATACAAGTGGTTCGTCATTATAAACAACAACAATACCATCTGCGGCTTCTTTCACTATTGCATTAACCTCTTCAACGGTTGTATGTCTTGCCGCATCAAAAGTTAGATCCACTACTGAAACATTGGCTGTTGGAACTCTTAAAGCGAATCCATGCATTTTCCCTAATAATTCTGGAATAACCAAACCAACCGCTTTTGCAGCACCTGTTTTAGTCGGAATAATTGAGGTTGCAGCACCTCGCGCCCGATGTAAATCTTTGTGCTGATTATCGATCAACATTTGATCATTTGTATACGCATGAATCGTGTTGATCAAACCTTTTCTAATCCCTATTTTTTCATGTAATATTTTTGCAATGGGTGCTAAACAGTTAGTTGTGCAAGATGCATTTGAAATAATTTTGTGCTCTGCTTTTAATGTGTCATCATTTACGCCAAAAACGATTGTTGCATCTATATCACTTTCACCTGGTGCGGAAATAAGCACTTTTTTAGCACCGCCAATAAAATGTTTAGAACAGCTCGCTTTATTCTTAAATTGCCCAGTGCATTCTAAAACGATATCAACATCATGATCGCTCCACTTTAATTTAGCTGGATCACGATCCGATAACATGGCAATTTTGTCATCATTAACATACATGTTTTCATCATCACAGCTAACATTTGCTTCAAAACGCCCGTGAGTTGAGTCGTATTTAGTTAGATGTACATTGGTGGGAATAGGATGTGATGAGTTAATTGCTACGACTTTAATTTCATCTTCACGGTTATATTCGTAGATTGCTCTAAGAACCATTCGACCAATTCGACCATATCCATTAATAGCTACTTTTACTGTCATGACTTAAATCCCAAAATTGTTTTCAACCTCTCCACTACTTTTCGCTTCTTTTTGAGAAGGAAATGAAAAACCCCTCGTCTTCTGGAAGAGGATTGAGGAGAGGGTGCTAAATTATCGACTAATCTAAAAGAGCTTTCGCTTTTCCAACAACATTTTCAACGGTAAAACCAAATTCTTTAAATAATAGGTTTGCAGGAGCTGACTCACCAAATCGGTCCATTGAAATAACAACACCATCTAATCCAACATATTTATACCAGAGATCGCCAGTCGCAGCTTCAATCGCCATGCGCTTACCTTTCGACGGTAAAACACTGGTTTTATATTCATCGGATTGTTGTTCAAAAACATCACAACAAGGCATTGAAATAACTCTAACATTTTTGCCTACTAACTCTTTAGCTGCGTTAACCGCTAGATCGACTTCTGATCCCGTTGCGATAATGGTTAAATCCGCATCGCCATCGCAATCAACTAACACATAACCACCTTTCTCTATATTAGCAATTTGTTGATCGTTTTTCGGCTGCGTTGGTAAGCCCTGTCTTGTCAAAATAAGCGCTGTGGGACCGTTAGTATTTTGAATCGCCATTTTCCATGCAACGGCTGTCTCTGTAGCATCACATGGACGCCAGTTATTTAAATTAGGTGTTGAACGCATAGACGCTAATTGCTCTACAGGTTGATGAGTTGGGCCATCCTCGCCCAAACCAATTGAATCATGGGTAAAAACATAGATTGCTTGTTTTTTCATTAACGCTGCCATGCGTATAGCATTTCTCGCGTATTCCATAAACATGAGGAATGTTCCGCCAAATGGCATAAACCCACCATGCAATTGAATGCCTGTCATAATCGCACACATGCCAAACTCTCTAACGCCATAGTTAATATAATTGCCGCTCGCGTCATCAGCAGTTATGGTTTTTGATTCATTCCAACGTGTCAAATTTGAACCCGCTAAATCAGCTGAGCCGCCAATAAATTCAGGCAAAACGCCTGAATAAGCCTGAATCGCATTTTGTGATGCTTTTCTTGTTGCAATACCTGAACCTGCTTTTTGTGTTGCTGCTATATAAGCCTTTGAGGTTGCTGCAAAATTACTGTGTAACCTACCATTATTACGACGAGTAAACTCAGACGCGAACTCAGGATATTTATCGGTATAACCAACAAATTGGTCATTCCAGTCGCTTTCAAGTTTTTGTCCTTTTTCACGAGCATCCCATGCAGATTGAATCTCCTTTGGAACCTCAAAAGGTGCATGTGGCCAATTTAGTTTTTCTCTTACCAATGCAATTTCATCATCACCTAGTGGCGCACCATGGCAATCTTCTTTACCGCCCTTATTAGGTGATCCAAAACCAATCGTAGTTTTACAACAAACCAAGGTTGGTTTATTTGTTTCTTCTTGTGCCTCTTTTACTGCATTGTCAAGGGCTTCAGAATCATGCCCGTCAACATCAGCAATCACATGCCAACCATACGCCCTGAATCGAGCAACCGTATCATCAGTAAACCAGCCTTCAACTTCACCATCAATAGAAATACCATTATCATCATAAAATACGTTTAATTTACCTAAACCTAGCGTACCCGCTAAAGAGCAAACTTCATGCGAAATGCCTTCCATTAAACACCCATCACCAACAAATACATAAGTATTATGGTCAACGATATCAAAACCGGGCTTATTGAATTGAGCGCTGAGTGTTTTTTCCGCTATTGCCATTCCTATAGCGTTAGCAAGACCCTGACCCAAGGGACCTGTTGTTGTTTCTACGCCAGCCGTGTATCCATATTCTGGATGACCAGGTGTTTTAGAGTGTAACTGTCGAAAGTTTTTGAGGTCATCAATAGACAAGTCATATCCTGTCAGATGAAGTAAAGAATAAATGAGCATAGAACCATGCCCATTAGATAATACAAATCGATCTCGATTTACCCATTCTGGATTATTTGGATTATGTCGGAGGTTTTCACCCCAAACTGTTTGGGCGATATCAGCCATGCCCATTGGGGCTCCCGGATGTCCAGAATTGGCTTTTTGAACTGCATCCATACTCAACGCACGTATTGCATTGGCTAATTCAAAGCGAGATGACATAAATATTCCTTAAATAAGACCTTCATCATTTAATTGAGGTCGTTAAAACTATTTTAGAGTCTGTCCTTTTGAAAAGCGCATATTTTCTCAAAAGCCAGCTATTGACGCAAACATTTTACTATAAATGGTTATATTTTACACAAACACATTAGCAGTTGTTAATAGAGCTTCTTTCATACAAATTTATATGACAACCGGCATATTTATCGTCCAAGCACCCATACCGCCTTGCAAGCTGTAGCTTTTAAAGCCAAAACTAGCAACGGTCTGAGAAGCCGGCTGACTAGAATTACCATGATAACAACATACAATAATTGGTTTTTCCTTATCGGCGGATTCAATAAATGCTTGAAAATTGTCATTATCTATTCGAATCGCGTTTTCTATATGACCTTGCTCAAAACTATTAGCATCTCTGATATCAATAACAACCGCACCACTATTGTCGATTAATTCTTGCGCTTGTGGCGCGGTAACTTGGTTAATCATTATATTTACAATTCTCGGTTATGATTCTCGGTTATGATTCTTGGTTTTGTTTACTAAGCCTTTATTACTATATTTCATTTATCTTCTCAAATAAGTCCAAACAAAGATTATAGGCAAAAAACTCTGGTTTAATAAACCCTTGTTTTACTAAATAATAAATCCCAAACCCCATGTCCTAACCTTTCGCCACGCTTTTGGAATTTAGTCATGGGTCTATCGTCAGGTTTAGGAATGTAATCATTTGAATCTGAGCAATTACTCCAAGTCGGGGAAAACTTAGCCTCGCTATGAATATTGATACACTCCAACATGATTTTTAACATATGTTTAGCATAATCCTGCCAATCAGTAGCCATATGAAAATGGCCAGATTCTTTAAGTTTACTAAATAAACGCATAACAAAGTCTACCTGAACAATGCGTCTTTTATGGTGTTTACGTTTATGCCATGGATCAGGGAAAAATAATTGAATTAAACTTAAAGAATCGTCTGCAATCATGTCCTCTAGAGCCTCAACCGCATCATGAGACATAACACGAATATTAGTAATTGCATTCTCTTGTACGCGCAAAAGTAACGCGCCAACTCCGGGTTTATGAACCTCTATTCCGATGTAATTGCGATCAGGATGCATTAGTGCTTGTTCAGCCAAAGAACTTCCCATACCAAAGCCTATTTCAAGACAAACTGGATTATCGTTGCCAAACAGAGCCTTAAAATCCAAAATTTCTTTTTTATACTGCAACCCGTACTTTGGCATCATCGCCTCATAAGCAAGCCTTTGCCCAAGCGTCATTCGACCTTCACGCTTTACAAAACTTTTAATTTTTCTATGAAATTCAGACATCGTTAGTTGTTTTAAGTTAATGAATAGGCAAAATTGGTGACGGATTATAACAATAAATGTTTGATCATTTTAATAAAGATGATAGTTTTGACCATGAAATTGTCAAAAAATGAAGATAAAACACCTTTTTTATGTTTCCTGAAATTCCAAATTATCATGCACTAGCCGTATTACTACTTACAGGTGTTGCGCTTTACTTGTTTAGACGTGAAGATATTCTTCTAGAATCAAGCTGCCTTGGTGTTTTAATGTTACTCGCTGTCGGCTTTGAAGTCGCTCCTTTTACTGATGCTTCGGGCGAACATCTTGAGGCCGTTGAGTTTTTCTTTGGTTTTGGACATGAAGCATTAATCGCAGTATGTGCATTAATGATTGCAGGGCAAGGGTTAGTAAGAACAGGCGCATTGGAACCTGTGGGTAGAATGCTTGGTAAGCTATGGAAATTAAGCCCAACATTTTCCCTATTAGTTACATTAATCGTATCAGGCATTTTATCTGCATTTATGAACAACACACCGATTGTTGTATTGATGCTACCCATTCTAATTAGTGTCGCGGTTAGAACCAAAACCTCACCATCTGGATTACTTATGCCGATGGGTTTTGCGACTTTAGTTGGCGGTATGTCCACTACCGTTGGCACTTCAACTAATTTACTGGTTGTTTCAGTTGCCGCAGAGCAAGGCATGGAAAGAATGGGGTTGTTTGAATTTGCAGTACCTGCACTGGTAGCGGGTAGCGTCGCCATTGTTTATTTGTGGCTATTTGCACCCAAAATGCTACCAGAAAGACATTCTGCGTTAAAAAACGTAGCACCTAGAATATTTACCGCCCACTTAACCATTGAAGAAAAAGGCTATGCTGACGGGAAAACACTCGCTGAAGTTATCGAACATGCTGATGGGCAACTTAAAGTCGAAAGGATCCAAAGGGCTGGAACCAAAAGTGATATCCGTATAATTCCGATGCCCGATGTTATATTAAAAGCGGAAGATAAAGTTCGCGTTTCAGATACTGCTGATAATTTATTAGATTTTGAAAAAATTCTCGGAGCTAAGCTTTTTGTTGGTAAACAACAAATTGATGCTGAACATCCATTAACGGCTGAAGATCAACAATTAGTCGAAGTCATTGTTGCACCTGGTTCATCGCTAGCTGGCTCCACACTAAAAAATGTTCGATTTGTCGATCAATATCAACTAGTCGCAGTGGCTCTACACAGAGAAGGTAAAGAAATTGATCTTTTCAAAAAATTAGGCAGCGTTTCTCTACATGTAGGCGATATTCTTTTAGTGCAAGGCGCGAGAGAAAAAATTGCAGAAATGAAAAAGAAAGGTGACTTTTTAATATTAGATGCAACCACCGATTTACCGCATACCAGCAAAGCACCTATGGCTCTTTCCATCATGCTTGGAATCGTTGGCGTTGCGGCGCTTGGAATTTTACCAATCGCGATTAGCGCGCTAGTGGGCGTATTACTTTTATTAATTACTAAATGTATCGACTGGGGCGATGCTGGTCGTGCATTGAGTACACAAGTTATTCTAATCGTTGTAGCAAGTTTAGCCTTAGGCGATGCGCTATTAAAAACCGGTGGTGCTGACTACTTAGCAGAAGTCTTTTTGTACTCAACCTCAGGATGGCACCCAGCATTTATTTTAAGCGCGTTAATGCTTTTATTGGCCATATTAACCAATATCGTTTCAAACAATGCTGCAGCCGTCATAGGTACGCCAATCGCAATTAGTGTCGCGGCTCAGTTAGGTTTACCTCCTGAACCATTTGTTATTGCGGTATTATTTGGAGCGAATTTTAGCTATGCAACACCAATGGCTTACAAAACCAATTTATTAGTAATGAATGCTGGTGGATACCATTTTTCAGATTTTCTTAAAATAGGTATCCCTTTGGTTTTAATAATGTGGATAACGCTTTCTCTCTTTATCCCTTATTACTACGACATTATTTAATCACCAACCTTTTGATTACACCTAATATATTTTCAAAAAAGATGTTGCAGTTTTACGACCAATTTGGGCGTAAAGATCTACCTTGGCAACTCAATAAAACAGCCTATTCTGTTTGGGTTTCTGAGGTTATGCTACAACAAACTCAAGTTAAAACAGTCATCCCCTATTATTTGAAGTTTATGAAGTCCTTTAAATCGGTGGAGTCTCTCGCTGATGCCAATATAGACGAAGTATTAAAGCTCTGGGAAGGATTAGGTTATTACTCAAGAGCCAGAAACTTACATACTTGTGCCAAACGAGTTACAAATGAATTTAAAGGCGAATTCCCTAAAACACTTGATCAAATAATCTCTTTACCCGGTATCGGTGAATCAACTGGCGGAGCGGTTCTGTCATTAGCTTATGGACTACCAGAAGCTATTTTAGACGGCAATGTTAAACGCGTTTTAGCAAGGGTCTTTTTGATTGATGGTTGGTATGGCAACACCAAAGTAAGCAAAGAGCTTTGGAAGCTTTCAAGAAAATACACACCAAACAAACGCACAGGCGATTTTAATCAGGCGATGATGGATTTAGGAGCCGGCATTTGTAATCGAGCCAACCCTCAATGTGATATTTGCCCATTAGCAAAAAGCTGCGGTGCCAACCTACACAACAAAACTGAAGAATACCCCCACCGTAAACCAAAAAAACAAATACCAATTAAACATGTCAACATGCTACTTAATTCAAAAGATCAACAAATATTACTACACAAACGTCCACCATCTGGAATATGGGGAGGGTTATGGAGTTTACCCGAGTTACAAGACACTAAGCCTAAAGCTGAAAATGTCGCGGGTAAATTTAAACACACTTTTAGCCATTATCATTTAAATGCAACCGTTGTTTTTCCTGTTAAAATACAGCAGAAAAGCTATCAAATAGAAGATAATACTGAGTTAGCGTGGCATAATATCGAGCAAGTTAAAGAGTTAGCGTTACCAACTCCCATTAAAAAATTTCTGAGTGATTACTTCAACTTATAAACCTCAGTTCAACTCAAAGTGAGAAGCATATGGTTTTTTGTGAAAAATTAAAAAAAGAAGGCGCACCTATGTCTTTTGCGCCGGTTCCAGGTGATTTAGGTCAAAAGATTCTGAATAATATTTCAAATGAAGCATGGCAATTATGGATGACCCATCAAACCATGTTAATTAACGAAAAACACTTAAGCCTTGCCGATGCGGAAAGTCGAACCTATTTAAAAAGCGAAATGGAAAAGTTCTTATTTGGCGGTAACTATGACAAGGTAGAAGGGTACGTGCCAGAAAAATAAAAAATATCCTATATCGCGCTTGACTTTAAATCCCGATCCTAGTTTAATAGCGCGCTCTTGAAGAGACCGAGATTGCTCGGAATTATTTAAGAGTTTCAAAACCAGTGGCCTGGTAGCTCAGTTGGTAGAGCAGAGGACTGAAAATCCTTGTGTCAACAGTTCAATTCTGTTTCGGGCCACCATTATTTTTAAAAGCCTTGCTATTTTTAGCAGGGCTTTTTTGTTTAAAAATCAATCGTTTGTATTGAATGATTATCGCTCAGTGACGACTTCTGAAAGTCTTTCCACCATTGTTTCAAATGATTCGCCGGGCTGTTGTTTTTTTCGTAAATCATACTCACACCAAACCCAACCATCGTGTTGATCTTCAGGAAGGTCTGTCGGCGGTGGTGCAGGTACATCTGTTAAATAGCTCCATTTTGGGGAATTACGTCCCATCGCATCCTCGCCAGCTCCACTCCAAAATACTTCTAATATGGTAGTTTCCATTCCCCATAAATGTTTAGCCGATGGGTGAGGCGGTTGAAGAATAGCAATCTCTCCAATGCTGAAATAAGCAGGTCGTTGTTCTTTCATTAGTCTCTTCAAGTATTTGCCAACCACACTAAGTAAGTCGAGGACTAAGGTGTTTGGGGAAAGTTTGATTATAGCCAGACTAAAACAGTTACAAGGTTATTACAATTTGAACTACTAGATTATTGCAAATAATACTTGAAGAGGGCGTATGAGCCGATATTCAGAATTAGGAGCTAGACTCTATTTCTAAAAAAACCATTGAATTATCGTATGACCTATTGCCAAGCAGTATTAAGTTGGCTTTATTGCTTGCAGTATCCCAATGATGGGCGAGAGTTGAGTCAGGTTCTTGTTCATAAGCTTTGAAGCATTCTTGAGGATCTAAATCATTTATATCAAAATAATATTGAGCATTTTCCAATCCTTCTTCGGCAACGTAGTCAGGTGCATCACCTATTGCATATGCTGTTAATTTTGTTTGCGTTATTCTTGTTTCCAGAGCGTTAGTACGTTAGGGAAAATTTATTCTTTAGGTTTGTATTATATAAATTATGGATAGGTATCACCACGGACTATAGGTCACATGATGATATTTTCAAAGTGTAATTTCTCGGGACACATGACTTAATTAATATCAAAAATACATTATTACTTAGTACGGCTTTCATCAATCAAAGCAATATTATTCATGAGCCCATTTATAAGTTTTCTTTAAATCATTACAATATTGATAACTTAATAAATTTCTATGTTGAAGCTGCCCGACAACAATACCCGGAGCAATACCTATATTGTCTGCAAATGCTTTTATTGACGCCTTACTAAAAGAGCCAATTAGTATAAATTCTGAGAATGATTTTTTAGGTATCAATTCATGTTGTGCGAACTGATTTGCCTGTTCTTCTTTTTCTTCATCTAAGCCATTATGACCTTTGCCATTAGATTCCAAAAAGAGCTCTTTTTTGCCATGCAATAGAATATGCCCTGCTTCATGAAAGAACGTAAACCATAAATGGTCATTTGTTTTATAGCGCAAGCTCAACTGGATGACTGCTTTATTGGAATTTAACCAACGAGTAGCACCACTCACACCCGTTTTAGGAAGTGCGGAGACAAAAACCACAGCAACTCCAGCCGAAGCGCACAACGCTTGCATCGCGGGTATAAATTTATCAGGTAGCTCGGATGTTAGATTTCTAATTTCATCAAGCCGTTCTCTAAACAAAGCTTTGTCGTATTTCTCGCACTCAATCTCTGCTGCGTCAAGCTCGCCTTTACGCAACCATGCGGAAACGGCCTCGGGAAATACTTCATGTGGATTATGTTGCCGGTAAGCAACATTCAAGCTAGGCCACATATCATCCCATTGGTCGACTTTTGCTATACCAAAAAACTGTAGTACTTTGACGAGTTGTTGTTTTTTATCTTTCGGCTTTTCCAACCAGCCTAATTTAGCCATAGCGGCTAATGGTATTTTCTTTAACCAATCAAGATTCCGCTCAAGTAGCTCTTCTTCCGCAGCTCTAGCTTTATGCTCTTGGAATTGAGACTCAAGATTCAACCAATATTTCACAGGCATACCTGTGGCTCGCTCTAGCTTAATTGCAGTTTCAGGTGAGATCGGTGCCTTACCTTTGATTACAGAAACAATATGTTTTGGTGTTATTCCTGTACGTTTTGCCAGTTCTTGTTGACTCATCTCTCGAATCTCTAACTCATAACTGAGCACATCTCCTGGAGATATCACAAAGTCTGGTTGGAATTCGTTCTGTATCTGTTGTTCAACCATGAGTATCCTCCACTCCTTTAATATTAATGGCCGTAACTGCATGCCAGTCGAGGCCACCTTCTGGCCGCATAGGTAACGGTTCATTTAGTGGTTCAAATAAAAGTCTGTATGGATGAATTAAATTCACGCTTAACTGACCCTTGAGGTTGCCTTTTAGCTCATGACATCTATTTGGTTTGCTATACGGGGGAGCAAAGATCCCTAAGTTAGGAGCAGCTCTTAAACTTGTTAGAACAATCTGAAGACGTTTAGCTTGAATCGGACCATAAGCTTTAACCATAGCTTTTCCCTGATTCATTTGCTTCCGTAATTTATTGTTAGCGAAGGTTAATTCCATTTAATAACTTCTCAATATTGTTAACCTAATAGGTTAATCTTTTTTGTAAAAAAATCAACCGAAATTAACATAAAAAAGAAAGCGAGTTTGTTTTAAAAACAATCTCGTTTGAGGAGCGCTTATCGGAATTAGTAGGGTCGTGTCTTTCTTTGCCACACAACCTTAACAAAACTCATATATCCTTCGAACTTCATTCTTCCTAACTGTAAATAAAGGTCATGCATCTTGTACAATAAATGATTGTTTATCTGTCTCACTCGCTAATTTATACCGGCGGTTCTCAATAACCTTTTTCTTTACTATCGTCAAAATAGGTTATATATAATATACATGCCCACCATTTTATTTTTAAACGAATATGTGCATCGGTATAAATTGCTTGAATTAGTGGATCGTCATGGATGATATTACCTTCCGAGTCTTTACCATTAGAAAGCACATATAAAATACGTCTACATTCCTTTAATAAAACCAGTCCATCTTTATCATTATGATCCGCTAAACGGCAAGTCTCTGGTAACGGATGCGTTTTTAACAAACCCGACTCGGTATTTTCATGCACCATTTTAATAAATAACAGCAAGACTAACTCAGTGATATAATCACTGTAATTAATACCGTCATCTCTTAATACGTCACAAAGATTCCACAGCTTTTATACGATTGTATTGTTGGTCATTTATTTTCTCTAAGTAATTTGTTTATTTCTAAATTTATTCGTTATTTATGTATGACAATATTAATTATTTAATACAAAATATAGTTTGTGTATCGTTGCTCATACGTAAAGTTTTTTGTGTATGATAATTAGGCTTTGCTCATACACAAAATCACAAGGTTATTTAGGCACTACGGAGCAATAAAAAGTTCAAATAACGGTTTATTGATATAAAAATTAACCCTACCGACTTTCTCTTTCACTAAAAATTCATGCTTGACCAATAACTCCAAGTATTTGGTTGCCGTGATTCTACTAACACCTAAATCCCTCATAACAAAATCGATTTTTGTGTAAGGATGAATGAACAAATTATTAAGTAGCTCTTGACGATAAATTTTTGGTAATTCATTACGAATTCTAACTTTATAGCTTTGCATTAGGGACTTAATTTTTAAGATTAGCGCAATCGTGTTTTTAGCTGTTTTTTCGACACCATCAAGCATATATATCAACCAAGGACGCCAGTCATTAACTTCCCTTGCTTGTTGTAACTGGTTGTAATATTCCTCTTTATTTTGAATGATATAACTACTCAAATAAAGTACAGGCAACTCAAGCAAGTCTTGTGCAACTAAATACAAAATATTAATAATTCTTCCAGTACGCCCATTCCCATCATAAAATGGATGAATACTTTCAAACTGATGATGAATAATGGCCATTTTAATCAATGGATCTAATTCACATAACGTATCATCATTGATATATTTCACTAGGTTATCCATTAATGCCACAATCTCATTCGCATCTTGAGGTGGCATGTATATAATTTCACCTGTTCGTGTATTTTTTAATCCAGTGCCAGGCACTTTTCGTAACCCGGCATTGTTTCTTTCCATCGTTTGCTGAATTGCTAAAATATCGGTTAAACGGATTAATTTCTTTTTACGCACTTCAATAAAACCATGCTGTAAAGCAGTTGCATAATCTTGCACCTCCTTAGCAGCAGGGTTTGCACTAGGTTCGTCGAACAAACCAGCTTTATATAACTCATCGTGTGTGGTGATGATATTTTCTATTTCCGAGCTATGTTTCGCTTCTTGCAGTGTTAACGTACTAATCAAAATCGCTTCATTTGGAATACTGGCAGAGATCCCTTTTAGCTCAGCAAGATACCTATGGGCAACCGCTACTTTTTTTAAGACTTCGACTGATTCAAATTGCTCTGGCGCGTTTAAAGGTAGGTTATCCAATGTTTTTAATTGAGTATTCATTGTTAAGCCTTATTCGGTGTTATTTTTGACATTAATCATCCACCAGCTTATTTGATAGATTTTTGGAAAAACTATACATGAATTTTTAATATATATAGTTTTTCTCATTATTTATACATGTTAGCACTGATATGTATACTTTTGTGGATTATCTATCAATAATATTTGCTCATGTTTATAATATCGACATGACCTCACAACGTGTCTATATTTTGTCGTTTTATCGACATAAGGCTTCAATCCTTCGCTAAACCGCCGCCCACAAATGGCCGATTAACTGGTCCAGCACCATGTCCAATTGATCATCTAAGACCTTATTCAACTGCTTAATCCTGCCGCTAAAGTCTGCGTTCGAATAAAATCTGCTGATTGCTTAGGACCTAAATCATAAAGATGTTGATGGAAATTAAGGGGATCTACTATGTTTTCATCAGGCAGTATTGGATGGCGATTGAGTGAGGTTCAGGCTTGGATTCGAAACTGTTGACGCCTTTAATTCCATGTTATTCCTATTTAAAAGCTGATAAATCACATTTAATTGGTAGGAATAAGTTATTTAAAATCGGTTTTTTCATACTTACTTGTTGTTTTATTAATATCCTTGAATAGGTTCTTAATGAAGCGCTTACTTTTAAATGAACTCCTTAACTGGAAACAACAAGAGAATAGAAAACCTATTTTGCTCGATGGAGCAAGGCAAGTTGGTAAGTCTTATTTATTGAAAGAGTTGTTTGGAAAAGGCTATTTTAAAAATATTCATATAATTGATTTTTTAAAAACGCCTGATGCTGCTTTACTTTTTGAAGATGATTTAGAGCCAGATAGAATAGTTGATGGCATTAATCTATTTCTAAAAAAGAAAATAACCCCTGAAACCGATCTTATTATTTTCGATGAAATTGGTGAATGCCCTAAAGCTGTACAATCTTTAAAATTTATTGCTGAAGACATGGCTGGTTTGTTTGTGCTAGTGGTACAAATATAGGGTTGCTAGATAGTTTTCCTGTGGGAAAGGTTCATGGTCTAACTTTACGGCCAATGAATATCGAGGAGTTTATTTTAGCTCTAGGTTCTGAACTTGAACATTCGACATTTCATAAAATGGATCGAAGAGAAATAGTTCATAAACAATTATGGTCTCTACTAATTGATTACTTCTTTGTTGGAGGTATGCCAGAGTCAGTACAAAGTTGGCTCGATACAAAAGAGCAATCTACATCCGTTAGGCGTAAGAAAGTTAGACAAATTCAAAAAGATATCCTACAAGGTTATGAGCGTGACTTTGGAAAGTATTCAGGGAAGGTCAATGCGCTTCATATTAGCCAAGTGTTTAAAAATGTGATTGATCAAATTCAGAAAAATATTGATGGTAGTACCAAGCGCTTTATTTTTAAAGGCGTGATAGAAAAAAAATCTTCTTATAGAGACTTTGTCAATATTATTGACTGACTTGAAAAAATACACTTAATCTCAAAATGTTATGTTATTACGGAAATGCCAAGAATACCGTTAAGAGCTATTCGAAAAAAAAGTTTTTTTAAATTACTATATTTAGATGTCGGGCTATTATGCTGCGCACTTGGTATGAATGAGTCAGCGCTAAATATGGGGGATATGCTGTTTAAAGGTGTCATTGCCGAAAACTTTGTTCAGAACGAGTTGTTATCTTATGGTTATAGTGAAACTTATAGCTGGTCAGAGAATACAGCTGAAATTGAATTTCTTTTAGAAAATGGTAATAATGTCATACCAGTGGAAGTTAAGGCAGGTCAAAATACCAAAGCAAAAAGCTTGGCTTCATTTAAGGAAAGGTATCACCCAGATAAAACGATTAAATTAATAGGCTCTGTTGGTGGTACAAATAGTCATGAGATTGTTTTACCGCTTTATTACGCTAAGTTTTTAAAAGAAACTTAGTTTACTAGCCAATAACTTATACTTTACATAAGTGGTGACACAATTGGTAACACCGTGTGTTTTTAAGCCGGTTTAGAAGTAGTTAACATATTGAATGTTATGTGTTTTATATTTCTATTGCGTGAGCAGAGACAAAATATTGAGTAGTTTTCAAATGGAATGTTTGTTGATTAAGAACCGTTTATAGTAAAGTGAGCTTTCATATTCTATTCGAGTAGGTCATCTCATCTTTAATTTAAACCCGTGAAAGATTTAAACGATTATGGTAAACGCTGATATAGATGAGAAATAATGGCTGTAAACGGGGTTGCTGGTTTTATTTGTTTTCTTAATTACATTTCTTGTCGGTTTTCCTAAGTATTTTATTGGCTTAATCCAGAGAGTTACTGAAGCAAGTATATTTTTAAGTACGTTTTTGTTACTTTTAGGCGTAATATTTACCTAACGCTCGGTTAAGTGGCCGTTAGGTATTTTTCATAAGGAGTTGCCAAATTGAATTATCCGTTTCATTTATCTTTTGTTGTTCCTAAGTTGCGTTTGGCAGAAGAGTTTTATGTTAACTTTCTTGGTTGTAAAAAAGGTAGGGATACAGGTTAATGGATAGACATTATCTTTTTTGGTCATCAACTAACTCTTCATCAAGAAACAGAAAACATGAAAGCTCAATCCATAGATCATTTTGGTGTTATTTTAGGGAAAGCTGAATGGTTATCTATCGCTAAAAAATAGAAGTTGAGAGTATCCCTTTTATTCTTTCACCTAATGAAAAAACAAATGACGATAATGGTGAATCAGGTAAATTCATTATTAAGGATCCTGCGAATAACCTAATAGAGTTTAAATTTTATCAAAACCACCTTTAGATTTAGTGTCATAAATACCATACAAGAACTTCAAACGGTTAAGTAGTTATTCTAATAAAAGCAAGGGTGTTGTTATCTTGTGTCATTAATTGAAAGATTATTAGTCGTCTTTATTAACACAGTTTCTTCCTAGATCTTTGGAACGAGAAAGGGCCTTTTTAGTTTTATTTAAAGTTCCATCGAAGGCCACGGCAGAAGACATTTCCGCCACACCTATTGAAACTGTGAATTTTAGTGCTACCGTACTATGTTTTTTCTTTAACACTAATGTGGATACTTTCAGGCGTAATTTATCTGCTATTGAAACAGCTATAGCCACACCGGTTTGCGGGAGCAATACAATAAATTCATCTGATTCATACCGGCTAACGAGGTCATGTCCTTTCAGTTGGTTTTGAAGTGTTTTGACGATAGCTTTTAATACAGCATCACCCATAAATTTACCATTGACATCATTAAATTGCTTAAATCGATCAATATTTATTCTTAGTATCGAAATCGGAAAATTGTCAGGATATTTAATAGCTGAAATTAGCGACTGTTTTAATCCGCCAAAATCAAGGGCACTTGTTAATTCATCTTTACTGGCGTTTTCGGCGACTCTTATGTAGTCGTCTTTATTTGCTTCTTTTTCAACGACCGACTCCACAATTTCAGAAGGGATCGATCCAGAAGCTATACCTTGTGGGCTATTTCCTTCGGCATTAATCTGTTCATTGACGGCATCTAATATTTTAGTATTATCGGTAATTTTATCTTGTGAGGGGAGCAATAGTGCCAAGATTTCGCTAACGTATTTGTTACCCACGTCACCACTCATGGCCAATTTTTCATAATCTTCAGCGATAATGCATTGTTGATAGATCGATTTAATTCTAGACATATAGTCATCGTCTTCAATTTCAAGCGTGTCTATTTGTTGTTTCATTTTAGATCTTTCGCTATGCAAGTATTCGTAGGCGATGGTATAACAAATAGGATCTGCAGGTAGCTTATGTTCACGTAACCATACCATCGCTCGACGGGATTGTAAGCCTGCTTGTTTTATTGCTTGGTGGCGTTGGTCAGTCACTGAATGAGCTTGAGTTATTAATATGTATTAAGAGTATAGGCTTTAAATAGATTTAAAGCTGAGTTTAGTTCTATACCAATTTTAATCAACCTCTATTTATTGTTTATATCAGAATTATCATAATAAATTTTCAAGAATCATGTTTTCAAGAATCATGTTTTCAAAAAAAGACGGTTTTTGCGCAAATAGATTGGCCGGCCCTTCTATTCATTCGTTTAGGCCATTTCAAGTTTTCTAGCTGAGCACCCAGGGGCACCGAAAGTAGGCACTACGTAGCGAGGCGATGATCAACTATCTTTAGGTGGGTGGTGTATGAATCACATTGGCGAGAATTTACATTTACAAACCTCGACTTGAATTATCAGAATCAAGTCACAATCTAAAAGTTCTTGTTGTTCAAATTATCCTAAGCTCAATCAATATTTTTTTAAAGGCAATCTATTAAAATATGTCACCACTAATTATTATACTGCTGGTTTTTTGCCTCGTAGGTTATATCTTACTAAAGCCTTATTGGGTTAGGCGCAAAAGAGCACAAATTAAACAACAGCCATTCCCAAAAAAATGGCGGCAGATCTTGCGTAACAATGTACCTTATTTTTATTCGATGCCTGCTGATATTCAATTGCAACTCAAGCAACAGGTTTTAGTATTCCTTAACGAAAAAGAGTTTTATGGATTTCAAGGGGTTAAAATTGATGATGAAATTAAAGTAACCATTGCAGCCCAAGCTTGCTTATTGTTACTGAATAGAGAAACAAATTTTTATCCAAAACTAAAGTCAATTTACGTTTATCCAGCGGCCTTTATAACTTCTCACCAAACCCGAGATTCGGCCGGTGTTTTACAAAACCAACAAAGGGTTTTAAGTGGTGAATCTTGGGAGTATGGAAAAGTCATATTATCTTGGAAAGATAGTAAGCAAGGTGCATTAGTTTTTAACGATGGCCATAATGTTGTGATTCATGAATTTGCGCATCAACTTGACCAAGAAACCGGTGTCGCAAATGGGGCGCCGTTTCTTAAAAGCAAATCCAATCAATGTTGGTCACAGGTTTTAAGCGAAGAGTTTGAAAAATTACAACAAAAAGCAAAACATAATCAAACATCACTGCTTGATCATTATGGCGCAACTAATCCTGCAGAATTTTTTGCTGTGGCAAGTGAAGTTTTTTTTGAACGACCCTCGGAAATGCAACAACAACATAAAAATCTTTATACTCAATTGCAAAATTTTTATAAGGTAAACCCTGCAATTTGGTAAGCTTTCAAAGCTTATATTTTCCATCATATACTTATTATTGAAATACCGCTTTATTTGCCAACAGTTGTTAAGCATCCAATATTAGCTGCCAATAACCAACATCAATCCACTCATCAAATTTAAATCCTACTTGTTTAAAATGTGCTATTTTTTCCATGCCAAATTTTTCATGCAAAGCGATGCTTGCAGGATTAGGCAAAGAAATACCCCCGATCACCACATGAATATCGCTTTCTTTCAAATCGATAAGTAATTTTTCATATAACTTTGAACCTATCCCTTTCGATTTTACTAAAGGTGAAATATAAATTGTTATTTCAACAGAAAATTTATATGCACATCGCCCTTTCCATTTACTGGCGTAGGCATATCCTAAAACCACATTGTCTTCCATATAAACCAGCCATGGCAAGCCAGAGTCACTAATTTCTGAAATACGACTTTTCATTTCATCACTAGATATCAAAACTTCTTCAAACGTAATAATTGTGTTTTCGATATAATAGTTATATATTTCAACAATACTATCAGCGTCACTTAATTTCACTAATCTAATCATATTTATTTTAATATCTTATTTATGTATCTATGCACTTCTGTATCCACCAATTAATCAATCAAGGCTTTATAAACCAGCTCTTTAAACTTCAAATGTACATCTGACTTTGGGGCTGGAAATTTTTTCGCCATACTAACACCGATCAAATCATTACTTGGGTCAATCCAAAATTTGCTATGAAAAATACTGCCCCATGATAAAGAACCCTCTGGTAACACTTCATTTTATTTCGGTGTATTGAGGATCATAAAACCCAATCCAAAACGAAATTTCTTGTTACCTTGTTTTATGTTTATATATGATAAAAAAAACATCAAATCAACCGTTTCTTTTTTTAATAATCTTATGCCATCAAGTTCACCTTTATTAATCATCATCTGCAAAACCTAGCGTAATCATTTGCAGATGAAACAAGCCCTGTTCCTCCTGAAAAATAATTGTATTTACCAGTGTTTTTATACTTTAAAATTAATTTGGTTTCATCTTTTTTTCATCAAATTTACGAATTCCCTTTTTTTCGTCTGGTGTATACAATGGAACGAATCGTTCAAATCTATCTTGAGGTGAATAGAAATGAGTACCTTTCATTTCTAATGGATCTGAAATCTTATTACGAAAAAACTGACCTAGTGGTTGCTTTGAAACGACTTCAACTAAGTCACCTAAAACATCGGTACTTAAGCCTTATTACCTATATTGATGAGCCTACCACATTATTAATGGAAAATTTTATTATCTTGGGAAAGCAAAATATATAAATATTGAGAACCAAGTCCCAACGACAAGTAAAACACGGTTCGATCGATAAAATTGTCACCAGAATGATTACTGTTAGCCGATAGAGTTATTGGAAATTTACTATCCTGATATCTGAAACTCTCAAACTCATATGCAAAAACAATTCAGATCTCCTGCAATAGGCTCAATAAATTATGTTAAATTTTTACCGACTATTCACTCCCAACTTACTTCAGATTACATCTTTCGTTGTTTTATTGAGTTTAATTGCCTGTGGTGGTGGTGGAGAAAGAGGTGATGAAGAGCCTGAAATTAATTTTAATTTATCAATAGAGGTAAATGGTAGTGGCGCGGTCAGTGTTTCTGGGCAATCTAATACCTGTAGTTCTCAATGCTCCTATAGTTACGCAGAAAACGCCGCTGTTACGATAACGCCGCAAGCAAGTAACGGTTTTGTTTTTAAGAATTGGACTGGAGCATGTTCCGGTACGGGAAACTGTAATGTGACGATTGCCACTGATCTATCAGTTGATGCCGTTTTTGAACAAGAGCAAGTAACAGAATTTACCTTAACACTTGATGTTGCTGGAGCCGGCACTGTTATTTCATCTCCTACTGGAATAAGTTGTGGCAATGGCCTTACACAATGTTCAGCAAGTTATACTCAAGGTAATAACATTACTTTAACTCAAACAGCTAATACAGGTTTTGTTTTCAATGGTTGGAGCGGTGCTTGTAGTGGTAATAATGGTTGTGTTGTGGAAATGCTACAAGCTCAAAATGTTATCGCAAATTTTATTAAAGAAACAGAAGAACAATACACACTTACAGTCTCTATTGACGGTGATGGTAGCGTTACATCTTCACCCGCCGGAATAGATTGTGGTTCTGACTGTTCTCAAGTTTTTGAACAAGGTCAACAGCTTGAATTGACTGCAACAAGCGCAACTAATTACGTTTTTTCTAATTGGTCGGGCGCATGTTCCGGCAATCAGGCTTGTTCAATTAGCATGACTCAAGCACAAAATGTTACGGCTATTTTTATTGAAGAATCAGTCACCCAATATACTCTTGATGTTGTCATTGATGGTAACGGAAGTGTTACCTCTTCTCCCACTGGAATAGATTGTGGTTCTGATTGCTCTGAAGTTTTTGATCAAGGCCAGCAGGTTGAATTAACAGCTACAAGTGCGGCTGGTTCTATTTTTTCCAGCTGGTCAGGAGCCTGTTCTGGTGATAGCGCTTGTAATATTAATATGACTCAAGCGCAAAATGTAACCGCTAACTTTGTTGTTGAATCAAACGATCAAGTTACCCTTGATGTAACCATTAGTGGAAGTGGTAGCGTTACCTCTTCGCCTGTAGGAATAGACTGTGGTAGCGGTTGCTCTGAGGCTTTCGATAAAGACCAACAAGTTGAGCTAACCGCTGTTGCAGCAGCTGACTATTCATTTTTTGAGTGGACAGGTGCTTGTGCGGGAAGCGCTACGATTTGTACTTTAAACCTTACCGAAGATCAACAAACTACCGCTGTTTTCAGCGCAGACAATATTCAAATAGTACAGAGTCTGCTCGATGTTAAAGTGTCTGACAATAGTGGTAATGGCGATTCCAGCGCTAAAGTTCGATCAGGTATTCCATTCCCTAAAGGGCTTTTAGCTCAAACTGATTTTGTTTCTGTGTATGACGGAACATTACTATTACCGACTCAAACAAAACCAATGTCGTTATGGGATGACGGTAGTATTCGTTGGTTATTATTTGACACCGAAGTTGCACTTAACGCTGATGAAACTAAAACACTAACCATTAATAAAATAAATGCGGCTAACACTGCGGTTAATAATCCTATTGAGATTGAAGAAAGTAACGAGTTTTTTATAGTGACAACCGGAAATTTTTTAGTAGAAGTTCCTAAATTAAATGGCGCAATTATTCATAGAGCCTTGCTCAATGACATAACGATCATTGACGTTCCGGCGGATCCCTTAACTGATCGTGGTGCTTATATTTCTATGTTTAACTCGGCTGACAGTAGTACCACAGATTTTTTCAGTGGCTTATTGAAATCAGATTCTAGCCCTAAAGCCGGTGGATATTTTAAAGAGTATGAAGATTCTGTTAATGCTTCTAATAACTCTGATTTTAACCGCTACGACCCCTTTGATTTACAAGTGATGATTGAAGAGCAGGGTGAGCTTCATTCAGTAGTCAAAATATCAGGCGCTCATTTAGACAGTTCTGGCAATGGATTTTCCACCTTTATTGTTCGTTTACATTTTTACGCCGGCAAAAATTCCATCAAGGTAGCTCATACTATTGTTTATACCGGAGATGAAACCCAGCAAATTACTGGCTATGGCTTAAAACTACCTATGCTTGCTAACGGCGCATCCACCATAATTGAAGGACAAACAATCTCATCCAGCAAAGGTGAACTTTTACATACAGAATTTCGCAATCATTTAATTGATGACGATCAACAAAGTGGTCAAGCATTAGGTTATATAGGTCGTAGCAAAGATAATGTGAGTATGAGTTTTATTCTTCGCGATATGGCAGAACGCTTCCCTAAAGCGCTAGCAGCCACTGACGACGGATTAGAGGTTCAGCTATACCCAAGTTCGCAAAACCCTTGGGATCTTACACGATACACACCATCAGCTAGCGAAACAGATGCTTCCTCAGGTCTCGCAGCTGAAATAGCGACTCGGGAGGGAGAAACTAACCGATTTACCAATCACTATTTTCTTCGCGGCGCGCAAGGTTTAAGTGCTACTGATGATTACCTTATTGATTTTGCTAATGGAGCTGTTGATACAGCAAAGCTAGAAGATTTAGCAACAATCATTGATCAAGGCCCTTCCGTTATGGTGGCAGAAGCTGAATGGTATAGCGATGCGCTTGTAATGGGCATTGGTCCTTTTGCTTTTGATACCAGTTTAGCTAACTCCGAAGGTGCTTATCGGATTGATAAAGTGCTGCAAATCAATCGAGATTTTATGCGCTATAACCAAAGAATTAAGTTCGATTGGTTTGGTATAGAGGATTATGGGGATATCAGAGGGAATTTTTCAGGCTCCCAACAAACCGGCGCCACTTGGTCTACACGTGGTCGATACGGTTGGTCTGGTAATTCCGGTGAACCGTCTAACCAGTTATGGGTGCAATATTTAAGACAACCAAGCCATCAAACCTTTTTAGATGCAGAAGCCCTTGCAAGACATACCATGGATCAACAAACCGTGCATTTTGCAACCTCGGAGGGGCTAGATGGCACCGAATTAGATGGCCGTAATATGTTTGGATCAGTCGGTTCCGTGCACCGACACGGCGTTCAATCATGGTCTGGTTATGCGGGAAATCCTGACTATAGCCATATTGCCGGAATTGAAACTTATTATTACTTAACTGGTGACCAACGTGCTCGTGAAGTGATATATGAGCAAGCCCAGTTTATAACGCGAGATACACTAGGAAGAACGGCACTAAGAAACGGTTTAGAAGTTGTGGATAGAGCCGCCGCTGTATTTTTTGACGATTCAGCCGTGCTAGCTGAATTTGAAGAAAAGATAACCTTTTTTGTTGATTACATGAATTCAAACCCCGATGGTTTTGATTACAATGCGGTAGAAGCTTATCTAATCGACATTGATGCTAACGGTGTACATGATAGAGCTCAAGGGATAAAAACTAATCGTCAAATGTTTCAAGCTGGCTTTGAATATTTTATACGAAGCGCTCCAGGATTACTTTATCGCCACGAACGAACAGGCGATGCCGTAGTAGGACGACTAATTTTAGATGCGGCTGATGTATTAACCATTGGTGACCCAAACAATCAAACCGGTGACGGTGACGATTGGAATTTAGGTCTCGACGGTCATGCAGGCTCTTACTTTTACCACATGAACTCAATTGCCTACGCGGCATTTATTGCTGACTCATTAGGCGAAAGCGATGCAGACTATTACGCATTAGCCAAATTATGTGCAGAGGTTAATACTCATGGCGGAAACGATAGTAATGACACATCGCCTATTTCACTTTCTACTTTTCAAGCAATCCCTGATGACTGGACAAAATGGAATTGGCTGTGGCAAACCAATGGAAGTTTTGATGCTAATAATCCTGGAATTCTCTGGCTCGATCGAATGATTATGTATCAAAACGATACTATCCAAGACTACCATTCATACCGAGCATTTATTCATCTTGCTACTGTTACAGCGATTATTAAGCCAGGTGATCAGTTAGGGTTGAAATAAATAGATTTGATGTGAGGTATTGGCTATGAACGGGTGTCTGTTTTGTTGCTTTTCTTGCTCAAAGTTTCTGCTGGTTATCAGCCTAACCTGCGGCGCTAAACTAAAGCAATGAATCAAACCATTGCTTCATCTTGAAAAATATCTTCTATTGGCATTTCAAATAAACGTGCTGCTTTAAATGCCAAAGGTAAACTTGGGTCGAATTTTCCCTTCTCAATGGCATTAATTGTTTGCCGTGATACTTTCAAGTGAAGGGCGAGATCAGCTTGAGTCCAATCTCGCTCTGCACGAAGTACCTTTAACCGATTTTTCATCGGTAACGCCTCCGTCCAAAGATAATTCCTACGCTATAAGCTAAGGCCAATACAACAATCAAATAGGCAGTGCTTAAACCTGGAATACTTATGGCTTTTTCTAATACTGAATAGCTTGAAAAAAATACGATGGTAACGCCTACTGATAACGCCAAAGCATCAAGTTGAATTTTCCGCTCTAATTCATCAGCCTCTGTTAAAAACTTTTTAAAGGCCAAAACCATACCTACCCCTATTACTGCATGAATGCCAAATCCAACCATTGCTACCCAAATTGAGGTATACCATCCGTAATCTGAGAGATAAGAGATCACTCCCAAGCTTATTGCCCACGCAAGTGTCCATATATTAGCGACCGTTGCGTTTTTAACATCACGAGCAACTAATCCGCATTTTGCCGCTGATTCTTCTAATTTTTCCATTATTGTTTCTCCTCTGTATCATGTAAAGTAAAATCAATGTAAAGCAAACTTGACTTAAATATATAGTTAAACCAGCGATGTGTCAAGTTTATTTTACATAAAGTTTAGTTTGTCAGACTTTTATAAAAACCAGCTTTAACAACATATCGAAAAACGACACTCAAAAACAAAGGTCTTAAGTTAAGAGGTATGCTAATGTAGAGCTGATGCGAAGAGTTCCGGTTGCATTTATACTGCAAGCATGTAGTATTTTATTAGAAATAATAATTGTCTTAGTTAATATCATGGCTTTATATGTGTTTTTACTGAACATAATCAACGTTACATTTTAATAGAGGCTCAAGTGTTTAAATTTATACTTCCGGTTTTAATGTTATTTTCTTTGCTAATTCAAGCAGAAGAAACAGAAGTCTTAACCGTTGACCGTTCGGTTTCAAAAAATATTCGTTTGTCTTTCCCAAACGATAATAATACTAAGCCTAAAAAAAGCGATTTTGAAATAGTTAATTATGTGCTTATGAGTAATGAGGTCGGCGAACGCTGGAGTGTCATTACGCTAACCAATTTATCTTCTGGTAATCGCGATTTAGAGCACGAGCATTTAATGGCTTTATTTGCTGATGGAAGCCGTATAAGCCCACTCGAATATAAATTAAATTTTAAGGGCAAGGAAACACAAACGATTACTACTTCCTTTGGGCAGCATAAGTTTCCAATTTTGAGCATATACTCAAGCAATGAAACTTAGCGAGTATTTATATCGGAGATGTTGCATTAATACACATAACATTACCCAGAATTTTAGCGTAAAAACACACCCTAAATAAACCACAATGACACGTTTTACATCCGTACAAGGCACGCGGTTCGCAAAAATCTACACTTTTTTGCACAGGTTGCCAGAGCCATTGTAATTCAAGGATATATACAAATGAATTACGATAAATTTAATAAATTTTGCGATTCATTACTGGCAACCACCCATGTCATTCAGTGGGGAAATTCCCATGTATGGAAAGTGGGCGGAAAGGTTTTTGCTGTTGGTGGTTGGGCAAAAGATAAAACCCCTGCTTTTACTTTCAAAACTTCAGAGTTAAATTTTCGTTTTTTAAGTGAAAAGGAAGGTTACACACCCGCGCCATACTTTGCTAGCCGTGGTATGAAATGGATACAGCAAATTGATAGTGAAAAAGAACTAGATAAAGATTTACGCTATTACCTGACAGAATCCCACCGTTTGGTTTCACTAGGCTTAACTAAAGTAAAACAAAAACAGCTTGGCTTGAATCAAGCTGAAATTTAAAAAACCTCATGACAATTAAAATAACAACCCTGCCAAACACTGAGATCGACACTGAAATAACATGCGCAAACTGCGAAGCCTGCTGTTGCCGTTTAGAGGTCATGCTTATTACCGATACGGGAGTGCCGGATAATTATATTGAAATTGATGAATGGGGCGGAGAGAGAATGGCACGCTTAGAAGATGGCTGGTGTGCGGCTTTAGATCGAAGCACCATGGGCTGTATGATTTATGAAAAACGACCATTGATTTGTCGCGAATTCAAAACAGGCGATTACGAATGTATTGTGGAACGAACGGCCAATTTATAGACTACAGCCAATAAATAGCTCTGTTTAAAAAAGGCGCTCGATTTACTCCGTTAAGCTTTACCAAGTAGTCTTACTAGGCAACCTTAGATTGCACTTCCTGATTTGCTAAATACTCTTCATACGTACCATGAAAATCAATCACTTCATGATTTTTAATTTCTACAATTCTAGTCGCCAGTGATGAAACAAATTCTCTATCATGACTGACAAAAATTAACGTACCGTCCCATGCTTTAAGCGCATTGTTTAATGCTTCAATCGCTTCCATATCCATATGATTAGTTGGCTCATCCATAATCAAAACATTAATATCGCTCATCATCAATTTCCCGAATAACAAACGATTTTTTTCACCACCAGAACACACTTTAACTTTCTTGTTAAAGTCATCTTCATTGAACAAGAGACGACCTAACATGGCGCGAACTTTAAGGTCATCATGTTTTGCCGTGCGCCATTGAGACATCCAATCGAACAATGATAATTCGCAATCAAAATCTGCTGTACTATCTTGTGGGCAATATCCAAAACTGACATTTTCGGACCACTTAACTACACCTTCATTAGCCGGTAACTCATCAACAAGGCAACGCAATAACGTTGTTTTACCTGCACCGTTTTCACCTATCACGGCTAGTTTAGCTCCAGCTTCTAAAATTAGGTTAGCTTTTTTAAACAAACTATGATCGTCATATCCTAAAGCCAGCTCCTCTAAAATTAATGCTTGGCGATGAAGTTTTTTATCTTGCTTTAGAGTAATAGAAGGCGTTCTTCTACTAGATGACTTCACATCATCTAGTTTAATTTTTTCTAATTTTTTAGCTCGTGAACTTGCTTGCTTTGCTTTTGATGCGTTAGCCGAAAATCGATTCACGAATCCTTGTAATTCTTCCATTTCAGCGGCTTTTTTAGCATTACCTGTTAATAACTGTTCTTGAATTAAAGAAGAGGCTGCCATAAAAGCTTCATAATTACCCGGATAAATACGTAGCTCGCCATAATCAATATCAGCCATATGAGTACAAACAGCATTTAAGAAATGTCTATCATGGGAAATAATAATCATTGTGCATTTACGTTGGTTTAAAACTTCTTCCAACCAGCTAATGGTATGTATGTCTAAGTTGTTGGTCGGCTCGTCTAATAATAAGATATCCGGATTAGCAAACAACGCCTGTGCGAGTAAAACTCGTAATTTCCAGCCGGGTGCCACCTGTGACATAAGACCAAAGTGATAATGTTCCGCAATTCCGGCTTCCAGTAATATTTCTTCTGCTCTGCTTTCTGCAGTATAACCATCCATCTCGGCAAACAGAGTTTCTAAATCAGCAACACGCATGCCGTCTTCTTCGGTCATGTCTGGGTTCGCATAGATTGCTTCGCGCTCTTGTTTCACTTTCCAAAGTTCTGCATCACCCATAATCACCGCATCAACAACGGAATATTCTTCGAATGCAAACTGATCTTGGCTCAATGTACCAACAGTAACGCCCGTTGTTATTGATAAATTGCCAGAAGTAGGTACTAACTCTCCACTCAAAATTTTCATAAAAGTTGACTTGCCGCAACCGTTTGCGCCAATTAAACCGTAGCGATTTCCTTGACCAAATTTAGCTGAAATGTTCTCGAACAACGGCTCAGCGCCGAATTGCATAGTGATGTTAGCGGTAGTGATCAATGGAATTTCTCGGGAGTTTTATTAGTAATAAATGAATATAAGCGGCGCGCACTATAGAGAGTTGTGAGCTAAAAGTCGAGGTTTGTTGTACAAATAATGCACAATATTTTGATAATTAGTGAATGTTTATGTCGAAATCATTATTGTTGGATTACACCAGAAATTGGATATATAGTAGTTTAATGACTAACAACTGCCTATTACTTGAACTTTAAATGTTATGTCTATACGACAACATTACAAATATGAAGTGGTTGAAGGATTTAAAGTAGGACGCTTTAATCTAGGAATTAACACCCAATTTATTGTCTACTGAATTGCTGATACAGTTATTGATACTGGTCCCAGTAATCAATGGAAGTATGTAAAGTCATTTTTGCTGCAACAACCTGTAAGACAGCTACTGCTTACTCACCAGCATGAAGATCACAGTGGCAATGCACAAAAATTTAACCTAACACCGCGCGCGCCAAGCCTCTCCCAAGAAAAGCTAAAACTAATGCGATAAATGATACTGAATACTTAAGTGATGATACTTCGGTTATTCCTGTTCATACTCCTGATCACGCTAAAGATTTGACTTGTTATTTACTGCCCGAAAAAGGTTATTTTTTTAGCTGAGATCTATACATCGCACGAAAACTTAAATTGTTAATAAGTGAAGAAAACCTATATTTGTTAGTCAGTAGTTTGAGAAAAACCGTAGCCCTTGATTTTGCAACGATGTTTAGCCCGCACTGCGGCATTTTTAAAAATGGCAAAGAGATGCTAACAACTAAATTGAACAATATACTCGCCCTGTGCGAAAAGGCATAACAACTCGAAGTGCAGGGAA
>Ga0307492_10000128_pt1 | contig 34214 bp, 31 predicted proteins | sample SI3LmetaG_FD_202365 | JGI IMG/M metagenome (GOLD analysis project Ga0307492, IMG submission 202365) | Sea-ice brine microbial communities from Beaufort Sea near Barrow, Alaska, United States - SI3L | ecosystem: Environmental > Aquatic > Marine > Coastal | place: USA: Alaska | collected 2017-05-06 | reverse complement strand
TTGGCTGATTATCAGTATAGCCTCTTACACGGATAAAATTACTAGAAGAACCAATTACATCATAAATAACGGCTAATATCGTTATTGCATTCTTTGTAGCAGATGAGGAGCCACTAGGGAAAAGCATTCCACTGTTTAATTCTATTTCTAACCAATCACCATCTATTTGTAATTGCGCATAGCCAGATTCTATTAATTCATATAATGCAGTATGTAACTCTTTTTCTAAAGAGGTCAAATTTGTTCCAACTTCGCTATCAGAAACATTAGAAAGCGTTCTTTCACCGTCAACAAGCTCTGGCCCTGCAACATCCAAAATTCCATTACCGTATAAGCGTTTATTGGTTTTCGAAGTATTAACATCAAGAATATCGTCACCATGCCCGCGGTTTTTGGGTAACTTTTCTACAGCTTGAAAAACCTTACCTATTGATTCTGTTGCTGTTTCAAATGGTTCTTCATTTACCATAGCCATGGCATATAAAACAACAAATAAAGCAAACAGTAATGTCATATAGTCAGCATAAGATACAAGCCAACGGTCGACATTGTCTTTTTCGACAAAGTGACGACGTTTTTTCAAGTGGTTCATTGTTCTAACCGAAAGGCCGACAATTTATTTTCAATAGCATGTGGATTTTCTGCTAATGCAATAGAAACAAGGCCTTCTGCAATCATTTCACGATACATTGTTTGCTGATGAATTATAGCCTTAATTTTATTTGCGACGGGTAAGTAGATTAAATTGGCAAAACCGACGCCATAAATAGTAGCAATAAAAGCAGTAGCAATACCTTGACCGAGTAATATTGGATCAGTGAGGTTACTCATTGCATGAATCAAACCTAATACCGCACCTAAAATACCAATGGTAGGACTATACCCGCCCATAGATTCAAAAACATGGGCAGACCGAAGATTATGTTCTCTATACAAATCTAAATCTAATTCTAGAGAAACACGTAAGTTGTCTACTTCAATACCGTCAACTAATAAATTAAGTGCCTTATTTGTATAGAAATCTTGTTCTTCTTCCGCAATATTCTCTAGAGATAAGTACCCTGATTCACGTGCTTTTACTGACCAATAGACTATTGAAGCAATTCCTTCGTCAATGTCATATTTTGGAGGAAAAAACACCCATTTCAATAAGGACAAGGCATGAAAAAATTGAGTAGACGATGATTGTAACATTACTGCACCGAGCGTTCCGCCAAAAACAATGATGAATGCAGGTAATTCAAATAAGGCATCAAGCGAGCCTCCATCAAGAATAAAACCTAAATAAATAGCAAGAATTGCTACAAGTAGACCTGCTATTGTTAGCTTATCCATGATCGACTTCCTTGACTATACTTTGGCTTACATCTTCTAATGCTAAAGATAATACAGATATACCTGCTACAGTTACTGCTTGGGGCATTCCGTATACAATACATGTAGCTTCATCTTGCGCCCATATTGTTGATCCTTTCCCTTTTAACATTCGAGCACCTTCTCTGCCATCAGATCCCATTCCTGTCAATATAACTCCAAGCACGGTACCACCAAATACTTTAGCAGCGGATCCAAAGCTCACATCAACACTTGGTTTAAAGGCTATTTTTTCTGATTTATCCTCAATAATTTTTAACTTGGCTAAATTGGCTGTTCCATCAATAATCATCTGACGCCCACCTGGTGCAAGGTAAGCACAACCGGGTTTTAATATATCACCGTGCTCTGCTTCTTTTACGTGAATTTTGCACAAAGTATTTAGACGATTTGCAAAAGCAAAAGTAAAAGCGGCAGGCATATGCTGTATTAAAATAATGGGTAAAGGAAAGTTTTCAGGTAATTGCGTTAATATCTTCTGCAACGCGATTGGCCCACCTGTTGATGTTCCTATTGCAAGCAGTTGATAGTCTTTTCCTGAACTTTTATTGACTACTTTACTTCCAATACTTTCCTTTTGAGTGGGTTCAATCCTCGTGGGACGAAGTGTACGACTAGATTGTATATCCGCTTTATTTATTAATGTAGATGTAGAAGAATCAGGTGTTAGCCGTGATGATTGAACTCTAGGTAACGACTTTCTTCTCAGTGAACCTTTCGTTTTTGCTAATTCAACAACACGTTGACGCAAAAGACTACCAGCATCATCAGTAGTTTTGGCTATTTCACTAAATTTTTTCGGAAGAAAATCAAGTGCTCCTGCTTCTAAAGCTTCTAGCGTAGCATTTGCGCCTTGATGGGTTAACGATGAAAACATTAATATTGATGTTGGCGCTTTGGCCATTATCTGTTTCACGGCTTCAATGCCATTAAGTAATGGCATCTCTATATCCATTGTTATCACGTCAGGCTTTAAAAGCAACGCCTTTTCAACAGCATCTTTGCCATTTACTGCAACATCGATAACGGTAAGGTTCGGATCTTTATTTAAAATATCAGTAACTCGACGTCTAAAAAAACTTGAGTCATCAACAACCAACACCTTATAGGGCATTTATTCTCTCTTTTGTTTTATAAATTTAAAAGCCTTATCAAAACTCAATAAGGCTTTATTATGTGCTAAGAGTGTAATTTTTTATTAACAGTAGCTTTTTTTGCATAGAACTTCAGCATATTAGCAACATCTATAATTAGCGCTATTCCACCATCACTGGTGATTGTTGCACCAGCCATACCTGGAGTACCATGTAATAAACGGTCAAGTGGTTTAATAACAACCTCTTCCTGACCAATTAAACTATCAACAACAAAACCTATTTTTTGATTGCCCAATTGAACGATAACCACATGCCCCTTCTCTCTGGGCTTGTCAACAAAATCGCGTACTAACCATTCATCTAGATAGAATAACGGTATAGCTTTCTTACGGACGATGATGGTTAATTGCCCGTCAACCACGTTGGTAGTGGTTAAATCAAGATGAAATATTTCATTCACACCAGCAAGTGGTAAAGCGAAAGTCTGCTTTCCAACAATGACCATGAGTGTCGGTAAAATAGCTAAGGTTAACGGTACTTTAATCTCTAGTACAGTACCTACGCCCATTTCAGAATCTATACTTACCGTACCATTTAATTGGGTGATTTTGGTTTTTACTACGTCCATACCAACGCCACGGCCTGAAACTTCAGAAATCTCTGTTTTAGTAGAGAACCCAGGGGCAAAAATCAAACTAAAAGCTTCTTTGTCTGTCATTCTAGCAGCGGCATCGGTATCAAGAACACCGCGTTCTATAGCTATTTCTTTTAACTTTTCTGCATTCATGCCTGCACCATCATCTTTGATGGTTAACAATATATGGTCACCTTCTTGAGAGGCAGAAAGAACAACAACACCTTCTCTAGGCTTGCCCATAGCTTCACGTTTATCTGGTAATTCAATACCATGATCAACTGAATTTCGCACTAAATGCACTAAAGGATCGGCTAATGCCTCAACTAAGTTTTTATCTAGATCGGTTTCTTCACCTACCAGTACTAATTTAATTTCTTTATCTAAACTTCGTGCTAAATCTCGGACAACACGAGGGAATCGTCCAAAAACTTTTTTGATCGGTTGCATACGGGTTTTCATCACCGCACCTTGCAAGTCAGTTGTTACGGCATCTAGATTGGAAACAGCTTTAGTTAGATCTTCATCATCTTTTGTCAAACCTAAACTTGTTAAGCGATTCCTGACTAATACGAGTTCACCTACCATATTCATGATCTGATCTAAACGTTTGGTATCAACCCTGACAGTTGTTTCACCCTGCATAGCTTTAGCAGGAGCTTTGTCTTTCTCAGGAGCTTTCACTGCCGGTTTAGCTTTGGCTAAAGGTTTAACTGGAGCGGGCGTTTTCGGTGCTGGCGTTTTTTTAGGTGCACTTGACGCTGGAGATGCTGACAATTTAGGTGCTTGTCCTTGACCATGTAATTCGTCGAGTAATGCTTCGAAATCATCGTCACTTATATCGTCGGATGATGAACTCATAGAAGGCGTTGAATCACCATGAGAACTGGAGGCAACCTCAGGAGAAAATGCACCTTGTCCATGAAGCTCATCGAGTAACGATTCAAATTCGTCATCCGATATATCATTGCTGTCTGAAGATGTTACTTCAGCTTTTTTTACAGGTGCAGGAGCTGAAGCAGATCCACCACCATGGAGTTCATCGAGAAGACGTTCAAATTCATCTTCTGACATTTCATCATTAGATGTTCCACCTGTACTTTCAGTGACAGCTACCGCTTCAACATCCAATGGTTCAGGGGTTTCTTCTTTACCTTCTGGTTGGCTTAACCGTTGCAATTCTGCCAATAGTGTCGTATCAGCTTTATCAAGTTTTTCACCATTTTGAACTTGTACAAACATCTCGTTGATAACATCAAGTGCCTGTAAAATAACGTCCATTAAACTTGCATTTACACTACGCTGGTTTGTACGTAACAGATCGAAAATATTTTCCGCTCCATGACATACATCAACTAAATTATGTAAAGCTAAAAATCCTGCACCACCTTTTACAGTGTGAAAACCTCTAAAGATAGCATTTAATAATTCAGCATTATCAGGGTCGTTTTCAAGTTCAACAAGTTGTTCCGAAAGTGTTTCAAGTATTTCTCCAGCCTCAATTAAAAAATCCTGAAGAATCTCTTCATCTTGCTCAAATGACATCCAGCAACTCCTATTAAAATCCTAAACTTGATAAAAGGTCATCAACATCATCTTGATCAGCTACAACATCATCACGTTGCGCTGCATTAACGATCGGCCCTTCAACTAAGTTATCTCCAACTTTGGGTTTACTTGGTTGTGAACTACCTTCAGACGAAAGGCCAAAAGCGGTTAGCATACCAATTAAGCTATCTTCTACCTCACGAACTAGATCAATAACTTTACGAATAACTTGTCCGGTTAAATCTTGAAAATCTTGCGCCATCAAAACATCCGTCATTAAATCGTGCATACGCACTGATTCTTTGTCCGTCGTTTTTAACAGTATATCAATGTCAATACATAAGCTTTTAAATTCAGGTAAATCCAACTTGTTATGCATTAATTTTTGCCATAATGGATTAACTGCTTTTATTTGCTTTTGTATTGTGTCAACAACAGGGAAAATAGATTCAACTGCATCCATTGTTTTATTTGCTGCTTCTTCCGTACGCGTAATAACATAGTTTAGACGCTCTTTAGCATCGGGAATATCAGCTGTCGCTAAATCATTCAACCGAGAGTCTAATTGAAAATTATTTAATGAATCATGTAACTGACGTGTTAGCTTGCCTATTTCCGCAAACAATTCAGAATTCATTGGGTTTTGAATTTCTGTAATTAATTCATCTGCCTTTTCTTGTTGGCCCGTTTCTAAATATTCAACCAACAATTTTGCTTCTTCCAAAGAAACATGCACACCTGTATCAACACTCATGCAATAACCTCACGTATAGATTAATAACGAAATTAACCTAAACGTTCAAATATTTTATCTAATTTAGCGTTTAACGTTGCTGCTGTGAATGGTTTGACAATATAACCATTAACTCCTGCTTGAGCTGCCATAACAATTTGTTCTTTCTTTGCTTCAGCAGTAATAAGTAACACAGGAATATGAGATAAGTTTGCATCAGCACGGATTGCTTTTAGCAAATCAATACCTTGCATACCTGGCATATTCCAATCAGTTACAACAAAGTCAAAAGAGCCTTCTTTTAACATGGGTAAAGCAGTGCTACCGTCATCTGCTTCAGAAATGTTAGTAAAGCCTAAATCCCGTAACAAGTTTTTCACGATACGTCTCATAGTTGAAAAATCATCAACAACAAGAACTTTCATATTTTTATCCAAGGCACCCTCCGGTGAGAACATTTTAAAATTCGAATTATATTTATATTCTACTAACTTTATTTAACTTTGCCAAGAATGCATACGTCCTTTTAATCGATGCATTGCTTGACTATGAATTTGGCTAACACGCGACTCACTGACATCAAGCACTTGACCAATTTCACGAAGATTTAACTCTTCGTCGTAATATAGTGACAGTACTAGAGCTTCGCGTTCGGGTAAAGTGGAAATGCACTCTGATAACGATTTTTTAAAAACTATTTTCTCAATATTATCATAGGGATCGTTATTATGAACATCTTCCATCTTTGATAAAGAGTCTTCACCAACACTAAGATCTTCTATACCAATAATTTTACCAGTACTTACCTCACTAAGAATATGATGGTAGTCATTTAATGAAATATCAAGTTTTTCAGCAACTTCAATATCAGTTACATCACGTCCTAAGTTTGCTTCTAGTACTTTTATAGCTTCGCTGACCATACGACTATTCTTATGAACTGAACGAGGAGTCCAGTCTCCACGGCGTATTTCATCAAGCATAGCACCGCGAATACGAATGCCAGCAAAGGTTTCAAAACTTGCTCCTTTGCTGTGATCAAAGTTATTAGAAGCTTCAAGAAGACCAATCATGCCCGATTGGATAAGATCATCAACCTGCACACTTGCAGGTAATCTTGCTAATAAGTGATAAGCGATTCGTTTCACTAAAACTGTGTGCTGCGAGATTATTGCAGTTTTATCAGTTTGAATACTGTAAGCATTTGGTTTGACCACTATCGCTCACTTGTTATTAATTACGTGAAAATTAAGCACTTTCAAACAAAGTACTCTTAGTTGATTATTGTTAATGTTCTAACAATTGTTCAATAAAAAACTCTAAATGCCCTGAAGGCTGTTTAGGAACGGGCCATCTAATTAATTTTTCGGCAAGAGACTTAATAGCAATAGAAGCTGGTGACGTTGGATAAGCTTCAACAATAGCTTGTTGTTTTCTGACCGATTTTCTGATGTTTTCATCAAAAGGGATTACTGCAACAAGTTCTAACGCCACATCCAAAAATCGGTCTGAAACTTTGGCAAGTTTACCAAAGAGCTGCTGACCTTCTTTTGGGCTACGAACCATATTTGCCACAACTTTAAATTTGAATACACCATGATCTCGACTTAATAGTTTCATTAAAGCATAACAATCAGTAATTGAGGTTGGCTCGTCACAAACGACTAACATCACATCTTGTGATGCACGGCAGAAACTTAATACCATATCTGAGATACCCGCTGCCGTATCAACAATCAATACATCAAACTTAGTATTCATATCACTAAAAGCGCGTATTAATCCCGCATGTTCAGCAGGAGTTAAGTCTACCATTGACTGTGTGCCTGACGTAGCAGGAATAACATTGATACCTGCAGGACCTTCAACAATAATATCGTCTAATTCACATTCACCGGAGAGTACATGAGAAAGGTTACGTTTAACGCGTAAACCGAGCATAACATCAACGTTGGCTAGGCCTAAATCGGCATCTAGTACTAAGACTCGTTTTCCTAGTTGACCTAAAGCGATAGCAGTATTAAGCGAAACATTCGTTTTACCTACGCCGCCTTTACCTCCAGATACCGCGATGACTTTTATTTGTTCTGAATTTTGCATTTTTCTTAAGCCACTTGCTTGATCATTCATTTATCGTATTTCTCTGCTTTCTTACGAAGATCTATCAATTAAATTTAGTATATACCTATAACCATAAAATCTGCATGTTTTTATGGTTTAAAATTCAGACCTTAGCACAAATTATTGGAATCCTGCGGGATTTGCTGTTATTGGTGCATTTCGCCAATTTATCGGATTATTAGTTTGGTTTTTTGCTGTCATTTTATCTGCAAGCGTAACCAACTTTTCAGCATTTGCAACTTTAATATCTTCTGGAACTCTTTGTCCATCAGTAAGATAACCTATTGCTAAACCATTTTGAATCGATGTTGAAATTATTTCACCAATACTAAGACTTTCATCCAGTTTTGTATAAATACACCCCGCTAATGGTACTTTTTTAAAGCGATCTACGTTTTCTTGCATAACACGTTGTTGAGTATTAGCTGCTAACACTAGATAATTGCGAATCCTTACACGGGCATTTGATACTAGTGTGGTTAAATGTTTAGCTAAACGCATATCTCGTTGGCCCATACCTGCAGTATCAATAAGTATGAGTTTCTTTTTAGCAAACTGCTGTAACAAAACATCTAACGATTTTGCATCTGTTGCAAGTTTAACTTCACAACCAATAATACGTCCATAAGTTGCCAATTGCTCAAAACCAGCGATACGGTAGTTATCTGTAGAAATCATCACTACTTGGTCTGAACCATGAATTTGTGCAAATCTCGCTGCTAACTTTGCAACTGTTGTTGTTTTACCAACACCTGTTGGCCCAACTAATGAAACAACGCCACCACGATGGATAATGTCATTGTTAGTCGTGTTTATTTGTTGGCCTATAAATTTTTTCGCTAATTCCCATGTATCCTGATCATTTTTTTGTTCAGGGATATAACCAGCAATTTGATCTGAAACTTGCTCATTCATGCCTAAAGACATCAAGCGGTTTACCAGCATTGCACGAGAGGGATCCTTTTGCGCCATATCCTGCCACATTAGACCAGAAACCTGGTGCTCTAATAATTCACGAATAGAAGACATTTCGTGTTTCATTTTTTCAAATTCGTCATTATTAACATTTTGTGTATGAAGTGAATTAACTTCTGGCGCTTTTGATTGCTGTTGGCTCTGAGAAACTTGCTGGTATTGGTTGGCAGTTTGATCACTATTTTGTTCTAAGCGATCAGTAAAACTTTTGAATTGTTGTTCTATATCATTTGACTGTGTTGAAGCAGGCACTTGTTCGGAATTATTTGTATTACTTTTGGCTAACTTTGCTGCCGCTTGTTCAATTTTATCATGTTGAGCTTGATTAACACCCGGTCTATTATTTTCTGGAGCGTGTTGAACTTGACGATTTAGTAGTGCAGCTAAACTATCTGATGGTATCGCTGCGTTTTCTCCACTCATACTATTTTGCGCAGATGGATTTATTAATGGGTTATTATGTCCAATACTAACAACATCTTTTTGAATCGAACGGGCGAGTTTATCATTCGGTTCAGCAACTGATCCATTTTCAGAGGGAGTTAATGTAGGAGTTGGTTGCTTCGTCTCATGAATTTCTACGTTGTTGTCAACCGCAGCCATTAATTCAACGCCTTCAGGTACACGCTTATTTGACATAATCACTGCGTCAGAACCTAACTCTTCTTTGATTTGTGCCAAAGCACTTTTCATATCTTTTGCTACAAAACGTTTTATTTTCAAAACTAACCCCTTATCAGCTGTAATCGCCGTTTATGACCACTTTATTGAACGACAAATTTTTTCTGCTGCAAACTACGCAAATCGTAATTATTGACCAATGGCGCTAACTATTTTTATCTGCTTATCGTCAGGGATTTCTTGGTAAGAAATCACACGTAAACCTGGAATAGTATATTTAACAAATTTAGCAAGTACTGCACGTAAAATTCCTGAGGTTAACAATATCGGCGTATCACCCGCCATTTCTTGTTGTTGAGCACCGTCAGTTAACGATTTTTGTAACCTTTCTGCTAATCCTGGTTCAATGCCTGCGCCATCGTCACCAGCCATTTGCATAGATTGATGCAACATTTGTTCCAACTCTGGCGCCAATGTTATGACAGGGACCTCAGTTACGGGCCCAACTAATTCTTGTACAATAAATTTACGTAGAGTAATACGCACAGCAGCCGTTAAAATTTCTGGATCTTGAGACTTAGGGCCATATTCAACAAGCGTTTGAATAATGCTCCGCATATCACGAACAGCAACACCCTCATTCATTAAGTTTTGCAATACTTTTACAAGTGTCCCTAGCGGCAAGACTTCAGGTATCAATCCTTCAATCAACTTAGGATAAGTTTTACCTAACATATCGAGTAGATTTTGTACTTCTTCATGGCCAAGTAATTGTGCGGCATTGTTTGTTAGAATTTGACTTAAATGAGTTGCAAGAACAGTAGACGCATCTACAACGGTGTAACCTAGAGATTGTGCATGTTCACGCTGTGCTTGTTTTATCCATACAGCCTCTAACCCAAAAGCAGGATCTTTTGTAGCTACTCCATCTAACTTTCCAAAAACTTGCCCAGGGTTAATCGCTAATTCATGATCATGACGGATTTCAGCTTCACCAATAGTGACGCCCATTAATGATATTTGATAGATATTTGGATCTAAATCAAGATTATCGCGAATGTGTACTGCGGGAACCAAAAAGCCAAATTCTTGAGATAATTTTTTACGTACACCCTTGATACGATTAAGTAATTCTCCACCTTGAGACTTATCTACTAGCGGTATTAATCGATAACCAATCTCCAAACCAATAACATCGACATGATTTACATCATCCCAACCTAAATCTTTTACTTCCGCTTCTTGTTGTTCGGTTTCTACCAAAGCAGCTTGTGACTTATCTGCTAATTCTTTCTCTTTTGCTATTTTATGCTTACCACTAATAAAGGCTGTTCCTGCAATCATGAAAGCAAAGAATAAAAATGCAAAATGAGGCATTCCTGGAATAACCCCCATAACAAACATTACACCGGCAGCGATATACAATGAACGCTCTTGCCCTAATTGACTGCTGACCTGCTCCCCCATATCTTGTGAGGTATTTTGACGAGTAACAACAATCGCTGTACCCACTGACAATAGGAGCCCCGGTATCTGAGCGACAAGACCATCACCAATCGTTAATAGCGTATATATTTCAACCGCACTATCAAAATTTAAATCATGTTGAACCATACCGATAACAAGTCCACCAATGATATTAATCAATAATATTAATATTCCAGCAACCGCATCACCTTTTACAAATTTACTCGCACCATCCATCGAACCATAAAAATCAGCTTCACTGGTGACTTCAATACGGCGTTCTCTGGCTTGGTCGGCTGTAATAAACCCAGCATTTAAATCTGCATCTATTGCCATTTGTTTGCCCGGCATAGCATCTAAAGTAAAGCGTGCTGTTACTTCAGCAATTCTTCCTGCACCTTTAGTAACAACAACAAAGTTAATTATGATCAATATTATAAAAACCACTAAGCCTACAGCATAGTTTCCACCAATAACTACAGAGCCAAAGGCTTCAATAACTTTACCCGCGGCATCAGGGCCTTCATGCCCTTCTAGAAGAACGACTCGTGTACTCGCAACATTTAGCGCTAAACGTAAAATAGTCGCTATTAATAACACCGCCGGAAAGGAGCCAAATTCAAGGGGTTTTAAGGTATAAACAGTAATAAGTAATACCACCAATGATAAGGCGATATTAAAAGAAAAAAGTATATCGAGTAAAAAAGCAGGCATAGGTAGAATAACCATGGCCAGAGCCGCCATGATAAGTAACGGCGTACCTAAACCAGAAAAGAGGTTTAGCTTATTCTTTTTTAAACGTTCAAAGGTGTCTGCTAATTGCATTTTACTCTTATGATATTTTTTTGACGCATATCATAAAATTGCAATATGTAGACCAAACTTATCAAAAAAAAACTGAATGAACAATAAATAGACAGATAAATAACTAACTCATTGATTAATATTACAATTAGTATTTAAAGTCATCGGGGATAGGAAGGTTTTTGGCAATAGGTGTCGGCCTTTTTGCCTTACCTTTTTTGTGCTCATTAAGTTGAAAAATAAAGGCGAGCACTTGAGCAACAGCGGCAAAAAGTTCTTCAGGAATTTCTTCATTAGCTTCTGCGCAATAATATAAAGACCGAGCTAACGCAGGTGAAGCAATAATTTCCACATCGTTTTCTTTGGCAATAGTACGGATATGTATGGCCATTTGATCAATGCCTTTTGCCACTAACATTGGTGCACCACCTTCTTGGTGATCATATTTTAAAGCAACGGAATAATGTGTGGGGTTGGTGATCACGACATCAGAATTAGGAACGTCTTGCATCATTCTCCGTTGGGACATTTCATATTGGGCACGTCGAATACGACCTTTAATTTCAGGACTACCCTCGGTATTTTTGTTTTCATCTTTGATTTCTTGTTTTGTCATCTTTAACTGCCGCGTGTGATCCCAAATTTGGTAAGGGGCATCAATAGCGGCAATAATACCAATAGATAACGCTAATACTAGAAACATCCACTGCAGCATAGTTACTGCATGTTCAAAATTTAAGGGGATAGCTTCTAGACTTAACCCTAAAATTTCTTCAAACAAACTGCTCAATAATAAATAAGCAACAATAAAAACGACAAAAAATTTCAATAGTGATTTAACTAATTCTACAAGCGCTTTAATACCAAACATGCGCTTAAGACCAGCTAATGGTGACATTTTACTGAGTTTAGGTGCCATTGCTTCAGCAGAGAAGTTCATTCCTCCTAACATCGTATTACCTAAAAAAGCGGCAAAAAGAATAATAAAAAAAATCCAAACTAATGGCGTAATCAAATGAACTACGGTTCCTCTAAGCACGTTATATAAAGCATGGATGTCCATGACTTCAGCTCGTGTCAAACTAAACGTTCGTGTCATAATTATTGATAAGCTTTCTGTTAACATGCCACCGACAAGCATCATAGCGACAGCACTACCTACCAGTACAAACATTGTACCTAAATCTTTAGAACGCGCTATTTGCCCTTTCTGTCTCGCGTCAGCAAGTTTTTTTGCCGTGGGTTCTTCTGTTTTTTCACCGCTATCAGAATCAGCCATTAACGTCCCTTACATTCAATTAAATGGCAGCTAAACTCGAGTGCACGTTGCCACTGTAATTCATAATGAGTAAAGAAGTTTCCCATTGTTAACCACATAATTAATAAACCGGCACACATAGTTACAGGGAAACCAATGGCAAAAATATTTAATTGTGGAGCTGCTCGAGTCATGACACCAAAAGAAAAATTAATCAATAACATAGCAGTAACAGGAGCTAATGCTAATGATAACGCTGTTGCAAACATCCACGCGCCCCATTCAGCTAGCTCTTTAAATTTATCAGGGGTAAATTGATATTCCCCGATTGGTAAAGTTTCAAAGCTCGCCACAACAAATTGAATATAGGTTAAGTGTCCGTCCATTGCCCAAAACATAAGCGTTGATAAAATTAAGAAAAACTGCCCTACCGCTGGGACATTCATACCACTGACTGGGTCAACAAGTGAGGCAAATCCTAGCCCTGTTTGCATCGCGATAACCTGACCTGCCAGGGTAAAGGTATTGAGCACCATAACGGTCACAAAACCTAAAGCAATTCCGATGATCATTTGTTCAAAAATAAGAAAGGTCGTTTGAAATGAAAAGAGTGATTCTATTTGTGTTGCCGGGATAGCTGGCATAACGGTAACCGTTAATGCCATACAGAGAAAAACTTTAACTTTGCCAGGAATAATTTTTGAACCAAAACCAATCATTGACATTATTAGCGCAGAAATACGCGCGAAAGGTAAAATAAAATCAGCTATATATTGCATAATAACTGATTCAGTGAACTCCATTAACTCACCACACTGGGGATACTGGAAATCAGCCTAATGGTATAATCCATTAATTTTTGTACTAGCCAATGTCCTCCATAAATCAATGCCAATAATGTGACACAAAGACGAGGAAGAAAGCTTAGCGTTTGCTCATTGATAGACGTTGCAGCTTGAAAAACGGCAACGAGCAATCCCACACATAAGCTTGGGACAATAACTGCACATACAAGAATAATAACCAAAAATAATGCATCACTCAGTATATCGACAAATACTTCTGGATTCATTAGCCACTCCCCATTCCATAACTTGTAGCAATGGTACCTATGACTAAATTCCAACCATCTACAAGGACAAATAGCATTAACTTAAACGGTAATGAGACAATCATGGGTGACAACATCATCATTCCCATTGCCATTAATATACTCGCCACCACTAAATCGATGATCAAAAATGGAATAAAGAGCATAAAACCAATTTGAAAAGCTGTTTTAAGCTCACTGATAATAAATGCTGGAATAATGACTGTCATAGGTAAATCAGTTGGCTGATCAACCGCTTCAATACCAGACATATTGGCTAACGTTTGTAAGTCTTTAATGCGAGTTTGTTCTAACATGAAAGCTCTTAACGGAATTTTTGCACTATCAATAGCTTGTACTGAAGTCATTTGATCCGCTAAATATGGTTCAATCGCTCGTTGATTAATTTCGTTATAAACCGGTGTCATGATGAACATGGTCATGAATAACGTTAAACCAATAATAACCTGGTTTGATGGCGTTTGTTGCAAACCAAGTGCTTGCCTCAAAATAGCCATTACAACGACGATTCGGGTAAACGACGTCATCATTATTATACCGGCAGGAATAAACCCCAACGCGGTCATAAACATCAAAATTTGCAGCGTTACCGTATACTCTTGTGAACCATCAGGATTAGTCGTTAACTTTATTGCAGACATTCCCAACTCGTCTGCCGCTAATACGGTTTGGCTAGCGAAAAAAGCAACTAATAGCAAAAATAGAAAAATAAAACCTTTCACAGACAATAAACTCGTGAGCAAGTTTTCGATAACGTTTTTTTTGATATTGGCTCGGTGCTCTGTCGTTTTAGAAACTTTAGTTGGAATAGGATATATCATGAGTATTTTTCACTGTTGGCTTTGTCTGCAGGATTACGGCCAAAACGTGCTAATGTTTGACTTAAATTCAATGGCACACCATTGTTAACTTCAATAGGCTCAACTAAGGTATCAAGTATATTAATTTGCTGAGCGGTTACACCAAGCAATAATTGCTTTTTACCCACTTGTACGACGACTAATCGCTCTTTAGAGCCTAGACTTAAACTAGTAACAACTTTAAGACCATTAGCAGATATTCCACCAACTTGAAGTTTTTTTAATATCCATGCTGCGATAACGATAGCAACTAATACGGCCAATAATGAAAGTATCATACTGCCAGCATCAATATTTCCTATTACATGCCGGCCAACTTCAACAGTATCAGGTTTTATTTGATTTATATCGCTACTTTCTTGTTTTTCAACAACGGTTGGTGCTGATATATTTTCTTCAGCCCCAATTTGAAAAGTAAAGAATATTAAGAAGGTAAAAAGCCAGAAACGTATCAACATTACTTTAACTTTTTAATACGTTCTATTTGGCTAATAACATCAGTTAATCGAATACCAAACTTATCATTTACCACGACAACTTCACCATGCGCGATTAAAGTCCCATTAACTAAAACGTCAAGAGATTCACCGGCGACCCTATCAAGCTCAACAACAGAGCCTTGGTTTAGCTGTAATAAATTACGAATACTAATATGACTACGACCGACTTCCATAGAAATAGTAACGGGAATATCTAAAATTGCATCGAGTTTACGCTTTTCTTCACCGGTGATAGGCGCATCTTCTTCAAGCTCTTCTAACTCAACAGTTTCGGCTTTGGCTTCGGCTTGTTCATCCATAGCCTCATCCCACATACCTAAATCATCTTCTTTATCACTCATGCCATTGGCCTCAAATTTACTTTAATATCTACTTTTGTTTTAATAAAATTATTAATAATCAAAATCATCTTCTAAAAGATGTAATTCTGCATCGCTATCTAAACGCTTTCCACCTTTAGTTAATATGGTTAGTTCGTTTTTCACTGACTCAGGGCGCTTAATTTTCTCAGATATTTTAATTGCTACATTATCTCTACTACGTCCTAATTTTGCCCTAAAAGACGGTAAACCTTCAATCAATACCGTAATATGCTCGGGCATTTCAATTGGAATAATATCACCCTTTTCTAAATCCATAATTTTTTGTAAAGGAAGATCAACAGAGATAAATTTAGTCGATAATTCAACCGGCACATCCATAATTTCATCACGAAGAGCTTTCGACCAACGCATGTCAGTGTCTTCTTTGTCACTTTGTACACCAGCATCAAGTAACTCACGAATAGGCTCAAGCATTGAGTAAGGTAAAGCAACATGAAAATCACCACCACCACCATCGAGTTCAATATGAAAAGAGCTAATCACGACTACTTCGGTTGGACTAACAATATTCGCCATTGACGGATTTACTTCAGAGTCTAAATATTCAAAAGATACATCCATGACTGGAGACCATGCTTCTTTATAATCTTCAAAAATTAATTTCAAGAGCATTTGAATAATACGGCGCTCTGTCGGTGTAAATTCACGTCCTTCAATTTTTGCATGATAACGTCCATCACCACCAAAGAAATTATCCACCAGAATAAACACCAATCGTGCTTCCATGGTAATTAATGCAGTGCCTTTTAATGGGCGAAAACGTACCATATTCAAACTTGTTGGAACAAATAATGTGTGAACATATTCGCCAAATTTGATCATCTGAATACCATTAATTGATACTTCAGCTGTACGTCTCATCATATTAAATAAACTGATACGCATATGTCTGGCAAAGCGTTCGTTAACCATTTCCAGTGTGGGCATACGTCCACGAACGATGCGATCTTGTGATGAAAAGTCAAAATCAGACGCACTGCCTTCTTCTTGGGCAGAGTCCTCAGTTACTTCCTCTTCTTCAACGTCATCAACACCGTGTAATAGCGCATCAATTTCGTCTTGAGATAATAAATCGCTCACTGAATAGTCTCTTTAGTTAAATGCATCGTCTTATCTCATGGCCTTATTGCATTACAAAACCAGTAAACAATACCTTTTCAACCACATTATTTCCTTCAATATCTTTCATCATTTTATGAACTTCAACCAAAGACTTTTGTTTTAATGATATTTTCCCTGCGCTGGTCGATAAATCATCAGCATTTGACTGTGAAAAAACGGCAAGTAAAGTACTTTCAATTAATGGAACGTGTTTCTTTGCAGCTTCTTCGTTGTCAGAGCCTCGTACTAATAACTGAACTCTGATCTCTACGAATCGATCACGAACAGCACCAGGTACATTAAATCGAAAAGGTCTTGGCATGGGCACATATAATGCTGTGCCTATACTGGCAGAAACATTTTCCGTTGCTGCGCCTTCATCTCCGTCACCAGCAATACTATTATCAAGTTCAGCATCAAGCTGTGCTTGAGAAACGTCATCACCACTCATAAAAAAATATGCGCCACCTGCGGCAGCTAATAACACCACTACAGCAACAATGATTATGATCATCTTTTTACTTTTGCCAGTGTTATCTAATTCTAACTCTTTACCTGTGCCTTTTTCATCAGCCATCATTAAGCCTTTAATATCTGTTTAAATGTTAGGTTTACTTTTGTCAACTATATCGTTGAATCGGCATCTAGCCAATGAGTTTTTCATTTATGCGTAGTAATCTACACCAGTTGACGAACCTTTAACCAAATTTACTATTTGGGTGTCACTTAATTCAGATAATTCACTCCCTGCAATGTCGTCCTCACCACCTTGGCGCTCGTCACCTAGTGCTTCATCATCACTCTGTTTATTTTGTTGTTCGACATTGGCATCACCGACATCAACTCCACTTTCTGCAAGCATATCTTTCAATCGGCCTAAATTTTGATCAAAGGCCTCCTTGGCTTGCTGGTTTTGAACCGTGAAATTAACAACAGCTTGGTCATTTTGAAGATTTATTTTAACGTTAACATTACCTAATTCTTGAGGGTCAAGACGAATTTCAATTTGTTGAAGCTTCTGATTCATCATCACCATAACTTTATCTTTCAACTCTCCAGTAAAGTCTTTACGGTAAACAGATAATGCTTCATTTTGTAACGAAGTGATTTGTTTTGCATTCGTGACAGACTGTGCTGTCGATTGCGCATTTTCACTTGTTAACTTTGTGATCATTTCTTCAGCGGAAGCTGCGGATTTTGTCGCTTCATTAACCTGATTAATATCTCTATTAAGCGTGTTTTCAATGATTGAACTCACCCCTTTTTTATCAAATAGTTCGCTAAAGGGTTTTTCTTTCATTTGAGCTTCATTACTCACTAATTTTTCTGCATTGGATAAACTTTGTGCCTGCTTCTGATTTTGTTGGTCTAATGATTGTTCTTTGGATTGTTCTTTAAATTGTTCACCCGTATCTGAACTTTGTGGTTCAAGTACTTTATGAGTGGCTTGATTAACCACTCGACTCTGATTTTGGGTATTTTCCATGGCTTGTTTTTCACCTGAAACACTCACACCAGCAAAAGCCACTTTATCTGTATTTAAATGATCTGTATCAATACTCGCATCAACCTTACCAACTACATTTTCATTTTGCAGTTTTAAAGATAATTCTTTTCCTGTAATGTTTTTAGCCAGTGCGCTATCAACTTTGGTTATATTTTGAGTGCTTTTATCAGGTGCTATAACTTTGTCCTGAATGCCAGAAAGTTCTGCTTTAATTTTTTCTAATTCACGATCAGTTGCTATATTTTCCACATCAACCGCAATCGCTTCGAGATCACCTGCTGATATTTTTTGTGTTCCAGTATTAATACTTTTATCTATAACATTCTCTGTTTTAAATGCGGTATTAGTTATTTCATTTTTCTTGTTTTTCAGATTGGATAGTTGATTATTAGCATCTGAACTTTGCATCGATGACGTTTTTTCATTATCTGATTTTTTATCGATTAACACAGATAAATCTAATTTTCCTTCTCCTTTAATGCTCTCATCACCCTCTATTGTAGGATGAACTGTAGATACAACTTTTGATATTAAGGCTTCATTTGTTACTTCAGTAGGAGGTTTTACCTGCTCAGTTAAGCTTTTATCCACTTTGACTTGCTTCAAAAGCACATCTAATGCAGTTTTTTCTTGGCGCTTATGCTCAACGTTTTCTATAGATAGTTTTTTATTATTGTTTGGCGTAACCGTACTATCACTTTCAACCTCATCATTTAATATTTTTTGGGAGGCAGATAACAAAGACATAAACTGCTCAGTACTGTCCTCTATATTTATAGAAGTAGTAGAGTGGCTATTCACATTTACTAATGTCGCTGCTTTTTCATCAACAATTTCTTTTTGGCTGTTTTCTAGTTTCCCTGTTTTTTCACTATTGCCTTTTTCAGTAGAAAGCAATCTGTCTGTTTCTTTATTTTCTTGAACTTCTGTGTGTATTTCCTCATCAGAAACTGTACCTATCTCTTTTTCTTTTGACTGAACACCTGTTGATGAAGATTTTTCTTTAATATTCGTATTTTCAGGCAACACATCAGTGTCAAGTTTCGTTTTATTGCCACTTTTTTCTTGTTCTTTGCCGCTTTGCTGACTTTTATAGTGCTGTTCGATTACTTGGGAAAATTCTTTATTTGAATTTTTTGACGAGCTTAATGCTCCTGATTGAACAGGACTAAAATCTTTACCTGGCGCTATATCTATGGCTAATGTATTAACTTGCGGCATAGTAAACCCTTTCATTTTAACGGTAAATTAAGCTATATCTTCAATTATTATAGTGATATTTATAGCTGTTCTTTATTCTATTGCGTATTAACATGCAAATATTACTCCAATAAAACAGAAAGCGATATAAGTTGCATTATGAAAGCATTCTTCTGCGAACAAATTGTTGAGTTGCTATTTCATCGAACATTTTTTGCTCTTGCTTACTGGCTGTAATTTCTAGTGCTTGTCTTTTTTTATTGAGAAGTAACTCAACCGCTTGAATCTTTTGTCGCTGAGCAAACCACTGTTTTTTTCTCTTATCGACCATTGATTTACTTTGCATAATGGCAATATCAACTTGCTCTGCAGCATTATCAAGTTTGGCAATAAAGGCATGAAAATGACTAAACGTAGCACTATCTATACCTTCTATTGAACGGGTATTCAGGCGTTTCATATATTCAAGACGGTAATCAGTAATACTTTTCAAACGTTCTATATTTTGCTGGTACTCAAATTCAGCAGTCTGCAATGCTTGTGATGCACTTTTCTCTTTGTCTTGCTCATAACGGTGTAAGGTATTAAGTTGCTTCAGTGGCATAAGTTATCCCTTTGTACAATTAAATGATCGATTCGTTTTACGTCAATTTCTCTAACGACCTTATGCTGACTACCTTTACTGCCCCTGTGCTGTTTGGGCATGCGCTTGTGCAGCAGAAAATATTTCTTGGAGCTGTGTTAAGCTTTGATCATAAGGAATAACTTCTAACATTTTCTGTTGTAAAAAAAAGTTAATAACAGGCATTAAATCTATAGATTGATCTATACGTGGATCATTACCACGGCTATAAGCGCCAATAGCAATCAAGTCTTTGTTTTGTTGGTAAAGTGAATACACTTGTTTTAATTGTCTAGCCAGTTGTTGATGCTCTTCACTCGTCACCATCGGCATAACACGACTAATAGACCCTTCAATATCAACCGCAGGGTAATGCCCTGAATCCGCTAAAGATCGCGATAAAACGATATGACCATCTAAAATAGCGCGAGAAGCATCGGCAATGGGATCTTGTAAATCATCCCCTTCTGTTAATACCGTGAAAAAAGCGGTAATAGAGCCCTGACCTTCTCCACCATTACCCGCACGCTCAACAAGTTGTGGTAATTTTGAAAAGACTGAAGGCGGGTAACCCTTCGTTGCTGGAGGTTCTCCGACCGCAAGTGCTATCTCACGTTGTGCTTGTGCGTAACGAGTAAGTGAGTCGACCAATAATAAAACGTTTAGGCCTTGGTCACGAAAATATTCTGCAATTTGTACCGCTGTTTCGCACCCTTTTAAACGCATTAAGGGTGAATTATCCGCTGGTGCAGCAACGACAACTGAGCGTGCACGTCCTTCTTCGCCTAAAATTTCCTCAATAAACTCTTTGACTTCTCGACCACGTTCACCAATGAGACCAACGACGATAACATCAGCAGTAGTACCCCGTGTCATCATACCTAACAAAACACTTTTACCAACACCAGAGCCAGCAAACAATCCCATACGCTGACCGATTCCAACCGTCAAAAAACTATTGATAGCACGAACACCAACGTCAAGTGGCTCAGTGATTGCCCGTCTTGATAATGGATTAATGGGTTTATTGTTTATTTGATAGTTATCTGAACTTCTTATAGGTCCTTTTCCGTCAAGAGGTTTGCCAACACCGTCAACAACGCGACCCAGTAAATCCATAGAAAAAGGTAAACGAGCTTTGGTTGTGAGTGGAACAACACGCGCCCCAGGCAGAACACCCTGCAAGCTTTGCTCCGGCATTAAAAATGTGATTTCTTTAGAGAACCCAACAATTTCTGCAATTAAATCGCCTTGTGCTGTTTCAACTAAACATTGGCTTCCTACTGCAGCTTTTACACCAACAGCTTCTAGCGTTAAACCCACGACTCGTACTAAACGACCAGCAACAGAAACTTTGTGCGATTGCACAAATTCTTGACAACTTTTTAGTCTTTCATTAAGGCGAGAAATATCAACCATAGCGGTATTTTGACTCTTTTATACAAAGAATTACTGATGTAAAGCATCTTGCAAAAACGAGTCCAATACTTCTTTTATGCGTGATTTAATACTGAGATCTACATTAGATGTACTGTTTTCAATTTGGCAGCTGCCTGGTACTAATTGTGGAGCGGCAAGTAGCCGCCAACCTTGCTCTTGAACATGCTCAGCACCAAATTGCTTTTCAACACGTTTGATATCATCTGGATGAAGTAAAATTTGTGTTTGTGATTCTTGGCTAGGTAATGCTTTTATACCCGCAGAAATTGCGCCAATTAAAATATCAGGGTTAGTTTTAGCTTCTTGTAAAGTAATCGCTTCGGTAAGCTGCACAACGAGGTGAATAAGTTGTTGTTCTACATTTTTTTCAACATCATGTAATGGCTTATGCAACTGTTCAGTAAGCGATTGCCATGCAGCTGATTGCTCGTCGATAGTTTCTTTTCCTTCTGCTAAGCCTGTTTCAAGACCTTCTTGATGTCCTGATGCCACCCCCTCTTCATGTCCAGTTACTTTTCCTTCCTCATGACCTTTTGTAAAACCTTCTTCTTTGCCTTGATTAAAACCTTCATCGAATGCTGCTTGTCGAATATTTTCAATATCTTCAGCGGTTAACGGGACTATTTCTTCTTCTACTGGAGCTTCTGGTGGCTCGAACCGCCAAGTAGCTTTTCTTCCCATAGCATTCGTTGTTTCATCTTTAGAAGTATTTCCAGATTCGATGGTAGGCAATGACCAAACATCTGTTTCTTGTTCGGTAGTAGGCTTAATAATTTCAGGCGGTGTTTGCTTTAGTATTTTCATAATATTTTATAATAGTATTTCTCAACCGATCATAATATAAGAGACCTTTACTTAAGTTAAAGACCTCAACTTTACTTTGGTAGCTTTATTTAACTACTTTGCATACGCTAAGTAACCCAAAGAGTGAATACGCGACTTAAGTTATAGGAACTCATCACCACCACCACCACCTAACATGATTTCTCCCGCATCAGATAAACGTCGAGCAACCGATAGAATTTCTTTCTGTGCGGCTTCAACTTCACTAATACGTACAGGCCCCATAGCTTCAAGATCGTCTACCATCATTTCAGCAGCACGTTTCGACATGTTCGCCATGATTTTTTCTTTCAGAACATCGTCCGCACCTTTGATTGCTTTCATAAGGGCATCTTGTTGCACATCACGTAATATTGCTTGAATACCACGATCGTCCACATCAGCTAGATTTTCAAAGACAAACATTAAGTCTTGAATTTGTTGACTCATTTCTTCGTCGTGTTCGCGAATTGAATCCATCAACATACCTTCAACGTTCGTATCAAGGTAATTCATAATATCTGCAGCTGCTTTCAAGCCGCCCATTTTCGCAGCTTGTGCACCCGCTTGACCCGCAAACTGTTTCTCCATAATTTCATTTAGTTCTTGTAGTGCTGCTGGTTGAACTTCTTCAAGATTTGCAATGCGCATCATTAAGTCCAAACGTACTTTTTCAGCAAACTGGCTCATTATTTCAGCTGACTGCTCAGGTTCTAGATACGAAAGTACAATAGTTTGAATTTGAGGATGCTCATTACGAATGATGTTTGCTACTTGCTTAGAGTCCATCCATTTTAATGAGTCTAGGCCTTTTGCGCCACCACCCATAACAATTTGATCAATTAAGTTTCCCGCTTTATCCTCTCCCAATGCAGCGGTTAAGGCTTTACGAACAAACTCTTCACTTTGGAAACCAATAGTACTGAAATTTTGTATCTCGTGAATGAATAGTTTGTGGACTGCAGTGATTTTTTCTTGCGTGAAGTCTTCCATCGCGGCCATGACCGTACCCACTTGCTGTACCTGCTTTGGCTCTAAGTGTTTTAATATTTGCGCAGCATCTTCTTCAGATAAACTAAGCAATAATATCGCAGCTTTCTCAGCGCCATCAAGTTTGTCAACATCAAAACCACTTGGCGTGGGGGCTAATTCTTGTGTTTCATCACTCATCTTCGTTCAACCAACTTTTAACCACTTGAGAGGAAAGTTCAGGCTCATTAGCAACAAGCGCTCGAACAGCTTTTAATATGTCTTCATCACGATGTAAGTCTGGTAATTGCAAGCTACCATCAGGAGCAAAGCCTACCGAGGCAGCGTCGAAGTCTGATGTTAACATATCCATCGTTTCATCACCCAAGTCAATATGGCTATCAAGTGATTTATCTCCGTAGTCATCCGGCGTTTGATCTGGGTTGATTAAACGCTTAACCATTGGACGAACAACAAAGATAATGAGGATAATAATGACTAACGCCCCCATACCTAATTTGAAAAACTTCAAAATATCCGTATTTTCATAAAATGGTACGGGAGGTGCAGGCTGAATAGCTTCACGTAAAAATGGTAAAGTAACAACTTCTAAAACATCACCTCGTTGTAAATTAAACCCGATGCTGCCTTGTAATAATCGACGAATATTAGACATTTCTTCAATGGTTCGTGGTGATGGTGTTATAACTCCTTCTGCATTCGGGGTTGGCAAGTAATCAAGCGCAACAGAAACACTCACTCGACGAACAACACCTGCTTGTTGTTTTGTATGGCTTATCGCTTCATCTAGTTCATAATTTTTGGTCGATTCACTATGTTTACGACCAGGCATTGATTTTTGTTGTGCCCCTGCATTCGCATTTTCTGGAATATTTGAATCAAGTGGCGGTTGATTACTCAACGCACCAGGTATGCCACCAAGAAGACCACCAATAGTATTGTCTTCAACTTTCATTTCACTACGCAATGCGGGTAAGTCAGAGTTATAGCGACGTTGCATTTCTTCACTCGAAGTAAAATCCATGGTCACATTAACCTGTGCAGTATAGTTTCCTAAACCGACAACAGGAATTAATATACTGTCAATTTTGTTTAAGTATTCATCTTCCCTTTTTTGTTCCATTTCAAATTCTTTTCTTGACCGAGAAGAAACTGAACCTTGAGAACCAGAATTAAGTAATCGACCATTTTGATCCGTCACTGTCACTTTGTTAGGCTCCATCCCCTGAACCGCAGAAGCAATAATGTCGACAACGGAGTCAACTTCTTCTTCTGATAACAAACGACCTTTACGCATAGTTAATACAACAGTGCCTGATGGACTGCGAGTGCGTTTTGCGAAAATATTTTCACGAGGTATGGCAAGTAATACTTTCGCTCTGGATATCGCTTGTAATTCTTCAATCGTTCGAGCAAGTTGTTGTTCACGAGAAAACTTAAGACGCTCGGTTTCAAGACGTTGGCTTACACCAAACCCCATATCTTGCATGATAATTTCACTGCCTTCTGATGGTTCATCTGATAAACCTTCACGAGCGAGCAATATTTTAATATCTTGATATTCGTCACTCGGCACCGAAATAGTGTTATTTTCTTGACGGTAAATACCGTTGTAACCACTAGCGTCAAGAAAATCCATTGTTTTGATTAATTGTTCGGTGGGTTGTTTTGCAAGAAACCGATATTCAGCTTGGTTTGCCCACATAATTACAAATACGGCAATAGCTAAACAAATGGCGAGTGCCATAATAAGGGTTAGTTGTCGTAATAAATCCACATTACCCATGGCAGAAGCAAAGCCTGACTTTTGTTCTTCTGCTGAATTTTCAGCGCCGTCACTTGCCATTAAACTTGTACTACCGTCTGCAGCAACCATTGAATTATTATCGGTATCAGCCACTTATTTTCTCCACTACCACTTAATTTTTATTACGAAATGCATCATGCTTTTATCTAATCACATAGACTTATTAAACAGGCATATTCATTATTTCTTTGTAAGCTTCAACAAATTTATTACGCACTTGTACAGTCGCATCAAAGGCAATGCCAGCCTTAGAGGAGGCAATCATGGTATCTGCAAGCGTAACGCTGCGGTCTCCCATCTCAAAAGCAATTTTCTTCGCGCCTGAGTCCTTTTGAATGTCATTCACATTATTGACTGCATCTTTAAGCATATCGCCAAAACTAGCTGATGATTTATTGACTGCTGGAGCAGCGTTATCGCCCATTGCTAAATTGTTGCCCATTTTTTCAAATGATGCATTTTGCGTTGATGAGTTTCCAAGCGACATACTTTGCATTTGTGCGTATAAAGAATTTGTGTTGATATTCATGAGCTACTCACTTGTGTCAATTTTTTGCTACTAATCCCATGAATAGCGGATTAGTGAATGTATAACACGATATTGCAAGCATGATGCCAGTGTGAAACTAATAAAAGGTGCATGTTTGAAAGGCTTTAAATGACAACAAACCCAATACTTTAATAACAAAAAATATTGGGTTAAAAGGAAAAGGGATCGTTATTGTAGGCTCGGCATAATTTAAAGCTAAAATGAGTAATGTTGCTTAAAACATCATTTTAGTTAAAAGCGCTATGTATAAAAACGTCATTATTAACAATTTTTTAAGCAGGTATTTGAATGCCTGAATCACGCATTCTCGCTATTTTATAACGCAATGTTCTTGGACTGATGCCTAATCTCTCGGCAACATCTTTTCGACTGCCTCGACATGCGGTGAGTGTATCAAGAATAATTTGATGTTCTTGTAGTTTCAGTTCATTGCCTAACTTGTCTTCAGTATTATTTTCTATCGGCATATCTGTCACAATTTCGCTGTCAAAATTTTCAATTAACAAATCACCCGCATCAATAATATGATCACTGTGCAAAATAATAGCTCGTTGAATAACATTGTCTAACTCTCGGACATTTCCCGGCCAATCATAGCGCGTTATTTTATTTCGGCCCGCAGCAGTAAGTTCCGGAATAGCTTGACCATTTACTTTACAAACTTGTGCAATTAAATGTGTAGCGAGTGGAACAATATCGTCTCTGCGTTTGCTCAAAGGTAACCACGTTAATGGGAATACATTCAAACGGTAATATAAATCTTCACGAAATATTCCGTCAGATACTGCACCTTTTAAATCTCTGTTACTGGTGGCAATAACACGAACATCAAGCTTGATTGTTTTACGGCCACCTAAACGTTCAACTTCTCGTTCTTGTAATACCCGTAAAATTTTTGCTTGTAGGCCTAAATCCATCTCGGTTATTTCATCTAATAAAATGGTTCCACCTTGCGCTTGTTCAAATTTACCTGGACAAGCTTGAATAGCACCAGTGAACGAACCTTTTTCATAGCCAAACAAGGTAGCTTCAAGCATGTTTTCTGGAATTGCAGCACAATTTATAGCCACAAAAGGTTTATCACTTCGGTTAGAGTTGTAATGCACATACTGCGCTAATACTTCTTTACCGGAGCCACTCGGTCCAAGCACCATGACGGAAGCGTCTGTAGTTGCCACTTTTTTAGCAAGTGTTAATAGTTCGATACTGCGTGCATCCGCAACAATGGGCTCATGACGTGAAGTCACTTTTAATGGCACATATTGATTAACCATATTGAGCAAAACTTCAGGCGCAAAGGGTTTTGCCATATAGTTACAAGCACCATCACGCATAGCCTGTACCGCATCATTAATCGTACCGTATGCTGTCATAATAAGCACCGGTAAATTCGGCCAATTTCTTTTGATACTATTAAGCAAAGTTAACCCTGACATCCCCCCCATTTGTACATCACTCACAACAAGGTCTACACTTTGCTCTTTAAGCGTCAATAAAGCGTCTTCACCTGATTCTGCTTCAACACATTGATAGCCAGACAACTTTAGCGTATCAATTAATGCTTCTCGTAATCCTTCATCATCTTCAACAACTAATATTTTACTATGACTCATTAGTGATCTCCCTATAAACATGGTGAGTTTCTAAAATAGGTAAATGGATACAAAAGTGAGCACCCTCTCCCGGTTTACTCACTAAACGTACATCACCTTGATGCGCATTTGCTACTGACTTCACAACGGCTAAACCTAAACCCGTGCCCTGCGCTTTTGATGTATAAAAAGGTTCAAAAATTTTACTTGCAAGGTCTTTTTCAATACCTTGCCCATTATCTTGAACGCTGATATAGGCATATTCGCTTTGGCAATAAGTCGTAATCGTAATTTCAGCATCTTGTCTGATAACTTGTAAGCTGTTGTGAATTAAGTTTTCAATTGCACCGCTTAATGCTCGTTTGTTACCCAAGACTTCACAATCATCATGACAAAGTGAGATCGTTATTTTTGCATTAGCTTGACTCACTAATGCTTCAACGCTATTAACAGAGTCAGTAATGAGTTCGTTAATTGATAGTGGCTCTACAACTTGCTGTTTGCCGCTTTTTGAAAACAACAACATGTCGTTTACCTGTTGTTCTAAGTCCTGCAAACGTGACATTAATTTGTCTTGAAAGTTACTACGATCGTTTGGAGAAAGTTTTTTATTTTTTAAATTAGCGCCATATAACATTGCCGCAGAAAGTGGTGTGCGAATTTGATGAGCAAGCTTTGAAACCAAACGACCTAACGAGGACAAGCGTTGCATGTGGCCAAGTTTGTCTTGTAGTAAACGCGTTTCAGTAAGGTCAGTGATCATGATTAACTGGCCCGGTTGATCACCCAAAGCCGTAATTTCTAGTTTAACTCTTCGGCCATCTTTTAATGACACTTCATGCCAATCGTCTGCACGAGGCTTAAAAGAGCGTTTAATCACATCAAACCAAGCTTGACCCAGTATAGGCTCGTCAAGTAGCGAGCTAGCAATCTTATTGGTTTTAATTACAATACCATCACCATCAAGCATTATCATCCCGGTAGGCATGACATCAATAATTTGCTCAAGTTGATTAGATTGCTGACGGAGTAAAGAAAGTTCACCACGATATGATTCACTTTCTAAAGTATTACCTGTAGAAAAAGGCTGATGAGTAAAAGCAAACTTAGCTTGATGGAACAAACTATCCTTCACACTGTGAACAGATGAAGACAATTTTGAAGATGCGGATGAATGTGAAACTGCAACGGCCATATACTTTACTCAGTTTTAAAATAACAACCAAATAAAGCATTAACTATGCCAAGGCAATTTTTCATTTATTTTCAATGAGTAACGTTACTTTACTGAACAAAAAGTCATTGTCAAACATTTGGCTTATGGTATTTGTCTCAATAAAGATAACAGTGATGAGACGATATAGTCGTTATATTTACCAATAAAAACGAGATAACCTGAAGGGGTTAATTACCCTTCTTTTGTAAACTGTATTTTCGCATTTTTTCAACTAAAGTAGTTCTGCGCATCCCTAATAATTCAGCTGAACGAGCAACAACCCAGTCATTTTTATCAAGCGCTTGGTTTATCATAGCGACCTCTAAGTCTGCTAAGTACTCTTTTAAATTCAAACCATCGTTTGGTAAAACATCCACCATAGATGAACTTTCTCCTACGTTATCAGAACTTGTTTCCTCTTCGTCGTCATAATCAAAACCTGAAAAAAGTTCGTTTATCGCATCTCGTTCTTGCAATTCATCAGGGTATTCTGGTTGATACTCTTCAATATCAATATGACGATATTTTTCAGGCAGTTCACTCACATTGACGACTTGTTCACCAAACATAATAATCATACGTTCAATTAAGTTTGATAACTCACGCACATTCCCTGCCCAAGCATGTAATTTTAAAGATTCAATCGCTTGATCAGTGAAACGGACACTTTGCCCTTGCTCTGCTTCAAAACGAGAAATAAGCTCTTTAATAAGCAAAGGAATATCTTCTTTTCTTTCACGTAATGAAGGTGTTTCGATAGGAAAAACATTCAGGCGATAAAAAAGATCTTCGCGAAATGTTCCTGCTGTGATCATATCTTCTAAATGTTGATGTGTTGCAGCAATAATACGGACGTTAGTTTTTATACTTTTTGCACCACCTACTCGCTCAAAAGTACGCTCTTGTAATACACGTAGTAATTTTACTTGCATCGGTTGAGGCATATCACCAATTTCATCGAGAAATAAAGTCCCGCCTTCAGCCATTTCAAAACGCCCTTTACGCGTAGAAATAGCCCCCGTAAACGCCCCTTTCTCATGGCCAAATAATTCACTTTCGAGTAACTCGCCGGGTATAGCGCCACAGTTAACGGGTACAAAGGGTCCTTTACTACGGTCAGACAAGTTGTGAATATTACGAGCGACAACTTCTTTACCTGTTCCTGATTCACCTAGAACGAGAACACTCGCTTGTGTGCTCGCGACTTGTTCAATTAAAAAGCGAACTTCTAACATGGGTTCACTGGACCCAATTAACGAGCGAAATAGCGAACTAGGCCCTGCATTTTTTCTTTTTGAAGGCAATTGGTTATGGTATTGATGACAGTGATGTACTTGTTCGGTGAGCTGAGCATAGTTTAATGGCACAGCCAAACTGCCTAAAACATTCACCGCTTCATTAAGCAGCGTAGCATCAAGCACATCATGTAAAATAAAAGGGGTCGCAGGGTGACTTTTGACAAAGTTGACGAGTAAATCACTGACTTTACCACATAAAATAACAGTAAGAATATTATCGGAATCGTTGAAGTATTCATCAACATCTTCTTCAGGACAAGCATAAAAATGTTCACCAACAAATGATAATACGGTGGCTATTTGATCGCGTCTTGTATTGTCGTTGTCAACGACAAGCACATGTTTTTGACCCTGCATAGTTGTGATAACCCACTGGTTTGTTAGTAAATATACTTTATATTAACGCTTACCCTTAATAAATCAACAAAAACTTGACACCTTGTGCCATTACTTTGACTAAAGGATATAAATCATCTTAATTATAAATAATATGAAATAAATTAAAGAAATATTCAATGCAACCGATAACTATTCTAATAAGCGTACATTACACTTTTGATATGGTTTAAAATGAATAGTATAATTACCAACAGCACAAACTTATTTTTGCAGCGCCAAATGACAGATAACTCTAATAAATTATCTGTTACTTACGCTCGTTTGTCTTCGGGTATGCGTATTAATTCAGCAAAAGATGATGCTGCTGGCCTACAAATATCTAATAGACTGACTTCACAAGTTAACGGACTTTCTGTTGCTCAGCGTAATGCCAACGATGGAGTCTCTCTTGCACAAACGACTGAAGGTGCATTAGAAGAAGTCACTAATATATTATTTAGAATGCGTGATCTTTCATTACAAGCAGGCAATGGTATATTATCAGCAGATGATAAAAGTGCATTAAACAAAGAAAGTGAACAGCTAAAACAAGAATTAGACAGAATAAATAAAACGACGACCTTTGGTGGTAATAAAGTTTTTGATCAAGTTGAGCGAAAAGGATTAGGCGGTGCCAATGAAGCCGAAAGAAACATTTTAAACGTCTTGCAAAGTGGCGTTTTAGCAGAGTCTGAAAACATAATCCAAAGCGTCTTAGGTTTATCTGGTGATGGCGCAAAAATGAAAATAGATCTTGAAAACGTTGATGGTGCTGGAGGAAAACTTGCATCGGTTTCTTTTCTAGGAGGGGCTACTGGCACTGAGTTAACCATGACAATTGATTTAGATGATTTTTCTACTTTAGACTCAGCGAAGGTCAAAGACTTGAAGTCGACCTTACTCCATGAAATGACGCACGCGGTAATGGCAAATCAAATGGATTTAACTTCTGTGCCCATTTGGTTTTCCGAAGGCACCGCCGAAGCGGTCAGTGGAGCTGATGATAGAGTTGCTTCAGACATTGCTAGTTATGGCTTAACCAACTTGAGAAACGAAACAAATTCCATTTTTGCTGCAATACCGGGCTCCACCCCATCAACAGGTATCCAAATCGCGGGGGTTTATTCTGGCGGTTATATCACAATGCGTTATTTAGAGGACCAAATTGGTGAAGCGGGCATTAAAAATATCATGACCAGTTTATCCGGTGGTAACTCTTTCGATTCAGCACTTGCTGCACAAGGCACTTTCGCCAGCAATGCAGCTTTACAATCGACATTAATGGCAGGCACTACCTTTGAAGACTTTGTAACCGCTAACATTGATACCTCTAACGCCGACAATGGCGCATTTGGTGGTCTCGATGCTGCTGGAGGCACAAGTCGAGAAGAAACTATTGTTGGTGCTAGCAGTGCAAAAACGACATCAAATTTTGACAGCTATTTTGTCAATGGTGACGATAACACAACCAACACTGATTTTGGTTCGGGTACTAACTGGGACCCTACAAGCTTTAATGAAGTTGCTTTAGAAGATTATGACAACTCCGTTACCGTTAGCGGTAAAACGACGTCATTTCAAATAGGCGCTGATGCAAACCAAACGTTAAATATGATTATTGCGGGTTTCTCCAGTGATAATCTTGGTTTAGATGGAGTAGACTTAAAAGAAGACTCTCAACTTGCAACCACAACAATAGATAACGCATTGCAATTTGTCGATAATCAACGTACACATCTTGGTGCTTTTGTAAACAGACTTGAACACACGGTAAGTAATCTGAATAATATACAAACAAACGTAACGGCTAGTCGTTCGCGAATACAAGATACTGACTATGCAATAGAAACTGCAACATTAGTTTCTCAGCAAATAAAGCAGCAAGCTATTACATCACTGCTAAGTCAAAGTAAGGCTACCCCTGAACTAATGTTACAGTTGCTTAGTTAGTGCCCTCTTTATCAAGTAAATGAATATATCTGTCAATTTCCCATCAAAATAAATGGCACGATTAATGAATGCTTCTATAAAATAGAACTTAAGTACTTTTAAATAATAGGGTAGATAAATGTTAATATTAAACGGTAGTGCTGAATGTGTTTCTGAAAGTAATGAACATGTGTTAGGTAATGTGCATGCTTTCAATATGTTTTTAAAAAATGACAATCTAGAAGAACAGCTTAGTGATATTGAACAATACTTAGTTAACCGAGGTTGGGATAATATTGAAATAACAGATAATGGTCTTATTGATAATATTGAAGGTATACAACATTCAACATTAATAGAAGCATTTAAGAAAGCGCAAGATGAAGGGTTTTCTGTTGTTATCAATAATACTGTTAAACTAAAATAAATATAGCGACATCAGGTAAGTGTTAAATTTTGGAGTAAATAATGGCTCATCTATCATTAAAAAAATATAAACAAACAGAACTAAGTAATGCAGGAGAAGCCTCTCCTTACCGGCTAGTGGCTTTATTATTTCAAAAATTATTAGATAACATCGCAACCGCTAAAGGTGCTATATCTCAAAAAGATTATGCAAAAAAAGGTATCCAAATATCTAATGCTATTGCTATTGTAGGTGTATTAGAAGGTTCTTTAGATCATGAAAAGGGAGGAGAAATATCAACCAATTTATCTTCTTTATATAATTTTTGCTCTGAAAAGCTTTTTGAAGCAAACAGCAATAATGATATTGATTTACTCAATGAAATTGCATTAATTATTATTCCTATAAAGTCCGGTTGGGATGCTATTCCTCTTGAAGAACAAGGTAAGGTTAGTTTTTAGTGATACCGTCGATAGAAAGTGTAATTAACGATATTATCATCAAGTCACAACAATTATTAGTGAGGCTTGATGAGCTCGATAGTACAAAAGAAGTAGCTCAAGATGAAATAAATGAACAACTTATAAATCTTAAAAATGAACGTGAAATATTGCTTCAACAATTATTTGATCAATATTCAAAGGAACAAATACAAATTCACCTCGTTCTCGTCAATCAGATCATTGCGCTCGATGAGTCATTGAACACGAAGAGTCAAAAAATAAAACAGTCTTTTTCTGAAAAACTTATAAGCTTAAAGAAAGGAAAAAAAAAGGCTGATGCCTATCAAAAATATTAAAACCCTATTATCTAACTTATTGAGTTCTTTAAAGTAAGATCTATTAACATTAAAAACGTTGCCATAATTAAACTATTTGTACGATTACTACTCTCCAAAAAATCAGTTTGCATAGTGCTCGAAAACGAGCAACTATTAATGCGAATTTAGAATAAATAGGATGATTTGTTAAAGATACATAGAAATACACGGTAGTATTGTAAAACATGTATGATATTAAATGATTTATTTTATTAATTTAGATATTATTCTATCGACAAAAATAAAGGCAAATAAAGATGTTCGATAATAAAAGCATTCTAATTACTGGCGGGACGGGCTCTTTTGGAAAGCTCTATGTAAAAACCCTTCTTGAACAATATAAACCCAAACGAATTGTCATTTACTCAAGAGATGAGCTAAAACAATTTGACATGCAACAAATTTATAATGCCCCCTGTATGCGCTATTTTATTGGTGATGTCAGAGATAAAGAACGCTTAATCCAAGCGATGAATGGAATTGACCTCGTCATTCATGCTGCTGCGTTAAAACAAGTACCTGCTGCAGAATACAACCCGATGGAATGTATTAAAACCAATATTAATGGTGCAGAAAATGTCATTAATGCTGCTTTAGCGAATAATGTTGAGAAAGTTATCGCTCTTTCAACAGACAAAGCCGCAAACCCTATTAATTTATACGGCGCCACAAAATTAGCATCAGACAAACTTTTTGTTGCTGCAAATAATATGAGTGGCGGTTATAAAACATTATTTTCAGTAGTGCGTTACGGTAATGTTGCTGGCTCTCGTGGTTCCGTAGTGCCATTTTTTAAAAAACTGCTTGACGATGGCACAACAAGTTTACCTATTACTCATGCAGAAATGACTCGTTTTTGGATTTCTTTGCAAGGCGGTGTCGACTTTGTTTTAAAAAACTTTCAACGTATGTTAGGTGGTGAGATTTTCATTCCTAAGATACCGTCAATGCGAATTATTGATTTGGCTAAAGCAATGGCGCCTAATCTACCTATAAAAATAGTAGGTATTCGACCCGGCGAGAAGTTGCATGAAATAATGTGTCCCTCAG
>Ga0307492_10000127_pt1 | contig 34278 bp, 34 predicted proteins | sample SI3LmetaG_FD_202365 | JGI IMG/M metagenome (GOLD analysis project Ga0307492, IMG submission 202365) | Sea-ice brine microbial communities from Beaufort Sea near Barrow, Alaska, United States - SI3L | ecosystem: Environmental > Aquatic > Marine > Coastal | place: USA: Alaska | collected 2017-05-06 | reverse complement strand
CTGGTGAGGTAAGAAATTGGCAGCACATCAAGGAGGTATCCTTGAACCCTGGCAAGCCTGTTAGTGCAGAAGCAAAGGCAGCTTAGAATATGAGAAAACAGTGACAACTACCTTGAAAAACACCGATAGAACGCCAGAACTATTAATGAAGAATTACAGGGCTGCAATTGCGGCTTAAACTTTGATGCACTTGGGGTTTGAATCCAAGTCCCTTTTACAACTCAAATATTTCCGGTACTTGATCCATAGCCCACACACTAAAAAAGTCTTGAATCAAGATCGAACCATACTCTGAAAGGTGACCGACATCACGATTTAGAGGCATGCCATCATTAATATACGAGCATTCGTCTATCGAACAAAATATATCATTCTGATCGAATATTTTTACATTAGGATGGCTTCTGGAAAGAGCGACTAACAATGGAGAAAAATTGTCATTTAGCATTTTCCGCTCCCTCAATGAAAATGAGCAATCACGTGCTTTAGTTCTCAAATAGGTTTTATAGCACGATTTCGGGTTAAACCCAGGTCTAAGATGAGGGACAAAGATAACAAGTTGAAGCCCCACTCTTTCAAGCGTCTCAAGCCTACTCTGTAAACGTTCAATGTACTTCTCGTCCGGACTAAGACTCAAACCATCGATGATAACAAACCTTAGCGATAGTGTACTGGAAACGAATTCGTCAATATATTGTCTTTGCTTTGCTAGTCTCGCGCCATAACACGGTCCTTTGGGGTCTCCGTCCGTATTGACCTCAGCCGCAGGGTCACATGTACCGATAGACAAAACGACATGATGTTCTAAAGCGCGATTCGTTGCGAAACCAGGATATAATTGATTAGCATAGCTGTTGCCCAACAACAATATTGATTCATTATCATCGACATTTTGCATGCAGAACCACCACAAATATTTTCCCGAGTCAGGAAAGTGATGTCTATCTAAGCAAATATCATTGCTTGTATATTCCCAAAGCGAACCCATAAATTGGTGTCTTACTAACTCCGTAAACTCACTGCTTGTCACGGCTTCCCTTTCTGGCAAACCCTTTTTTTCTACGATGAAATAACCCAAAAAGCCTAGTACAAGTGAAATGGCCAAAAGCTGCGGAATATGCTTATTCAAATCACTCCTGCGTATGGGTTTCTCGATATACTCATAGGTAGACCAGGCGAGAAAAATAGAACTAAATATTGCTGCTATTCGAAAAATCCTGCTCGGCATATCGCCTTCAGCGATGACTGCAAAAGAAAGAATTGGCCAATGCCATAAATATAAAGGGAAGCTAATTAGCCCAAACCATACGGCGACTTTTTGTGATAGCAATCGCCGGTTGATGTAGGCGCCCTCACCCGCTGTAATTATGAGAGCCGTGCCTAGCACAGGTATGCTAGCCCGCCAACCCGGATAATTTTGAGTTTTATCAAGCAGAATGACACTGCAACTAATCAACACCACACCGCTTATGGAAAACAAATTGCTGAAAAGTGGACTCTGCATAATATATCCCAGCTTGCCCTTGATCGCCCCACAAGCGATGCAACCACCTACTGCCAACTCCCAGAAGCGGGTAAATGGAGCGTAGAATGTCGCCACAGAATCCCGTTCGATAAGATATAGATTGGAAAGGAAACTCAACACCAGAATACCAAATATTGAAAGGAAAACACGATCTAGTCGTGCAGCAACTAGGAGAATCACCGGCCATAGAATATAGAATTGCTCCTCTATACCTAGGCTCCAGAAGTGTAAAAGCGGCTTAGTATAAGGCGCATTATCGAAATATCCGCCTTCGCTAAGTAGTAACAAATTTGAAGAAAAAGATATGCTTGCGATCACATGCTTACCGAGAGAGTTAAACTCATCAGCAAGTAAAAAGAACCAACCGAAAATCAGACAAGAGAAAAGTACCAATATAATCGCGGGAAATATCCGTTTAACTCTACGCTTATAAAATTCAACTACGCTAAATTCTTTATCATCTAGTTTAGTGAGAATGATTGAAGATATAAGGTATCCAGATATTACAAAAAAAATATCTACGCCAACAAACCCACCTTGTAACCTACCAGGAAATGCGTGAAAGAGCACAACAGACAAAACGGCAAACGCCCTAAGACCGTCAATATCTCGTCGATACGAGATAGCATTAAGACTTAATTGACTCTCTTGGTATATTACCCTTCATAGCATTAATATGGTTCAAAGTAGTTGGACGATAACCGTATTCCCCATGAAACGATGCACCGAAGAAAGCCAGAGAAAATTTTCGCTAGAAGGTGGTAGTCCTCCAAGTTTCTATTTATTGGGGTTCAATTGGTCAACACAACCCAGATTAAAATACAGCAACGCTTCGTCTTTGAATAATTGAGAATGTCGCTTCTAGATAACGTTTTTTACTGATATCTTCTTCGTAATTGTTCACCTCGGCTGCGTATATTATTTGCTTAGCAGAGTGTCCATCAAAGGCGGCCAGATCAAAAAAGGTATATATAGGTCTGCGTGCCTGCTTGGAGCATTCACAAAACGTACATTAGTCACATCTGAACAAGGCCAGCGGAGATATACTCTCTGACTACATAACAGAAAAATCTGATTGAGACTCACTAGTAACCATATTTGACTCTAGTATGCGGAGCCAATATTTATCTAGTGAATCTCTTGTACACGAAAATACTCAATAGTTTTGAGAAGCCCTGCTTCCAATTCAACTTTTGGATTCCATTTCAGCATACTCTGTGCCTTTGAGATATCAGGCCTGCGCTTACGTGGATCATCCTGAGGAAGGGGCATCATAACAATTTTCGATGTCGAAGATGTTAGTGACACGACCAAACTCGCTAACTCTCCCACTGTAAATTCATTTTGGTTACCCAAATTAATTGGACCTACAATTGATGAGTCCACTTCCATCATTGCAATAAACCCATCTATCAAATCATCTACGTAACAAAAACTTCTTGTCTGCGAACCGTCACCATAAATAGTAATATCATTTTGCTTCAATGATTGGACTATAAAATTACTTACAACTCGGCCATCATCTGGTCGCATGCGAGGGCCATAAGTATTAAAGATCCGTACTACCTTTATATTCAGACCATGAAATCTATGGAAATCAAAGATCAATGCCTCAGCGGCTCTCTTACCTTCATCATAACAACTCCGTGGCCCCCTAGGGTTTACGTTCCCCCAATATTCTTCATGTTGGGGATGGACATCCGGATCGCCATAGACTTCACTGGTTGACGCTTGAAAGAAGGTAGCAGATTTTTCCAAAGCTAATTCCAAAAAGTTGAGAGTTCCCAACACACAGGTTTTCATGGTGCTAATAGGATCTTCCTGATAATGTACAGGAGACGCTGGGCACGCCAAATTATAGATTTCGTGTATATCGCGATCTATAGAAAATCGCTCAATTATATCCCACTTTATAAACTCAAACTCGGGATTACCTTCTAAGCTAACAAGGTTGTCCAAACAACCAGTGTGAAGGTTGTCCAAGCATAAAACATTATCACCTCTCGCCAAGAGCCTTTCACATAGGTGAGAGCCCAAAAACCCAGCCCCTCCAAGAACAATTACACTCTTACCTTCCATATTATCTATCACCTTCCACTTTTATTAAGCAGCCAAAAAAAAGCAAATAAACTCAAGGAAAAAACTGAAAAAAAGGCCGAGCCCATTTTCAGCCGCCCTCTTTCAAAATGTAACTTGTGCACCAAAAATACTCGTTTTACTTGCTTGGCCTTCTTGCTAGACAAGGAAGTTGATACCAGTCGATAACCAACAAGCTCAGTCTCAATTTTCATGCCTACCGTTTTTCCGTCATCGAGAATTCGCAACCAAAAATCGTAATCCTCGACAGCCACCAGTTCTGAGCTTTCATCGAAACCATTCAGCTCTCTTGCTATCTCAGATAACAAAACAACTGAAGACGTCGCCACCGAGTTACGCCCTAACATTCCCACCGTATTCAATAAGGTGCTTTCATGAAGTCCAGACAAACTACTAGCCAAATCAAATTCCGACTCATCACTAAATTTGCGAACTGCAGTACAGGAAAACCCAAGGCTTCTCTCATGCATGATGCCAATTTGAATTTCCAATTTCATCGGGTGCCAGATATCGTCTGCGTCGCAAAAAGCAACATATATAGCATCAGTTAGAGTCGTGCCATAGTTACGTGGCCCAGCTGGTCCACCAAATTTGCGCGGAGCCCGATGATAGCGAACCCGCGAGTCATTCCTACATATGTCTAAAACAATTTCGGGAGTACTATCGTCCGACCAATCATCAACAACACATATACTGAGGTTCTTGTGCGTCTGCGCTCTTATCGAGCTAATGGTCTTTTCAATAAAAGCAGCTCCATTGTAGACTGGGATTACAATGTGGACCGCGATACTAGAACTAGCTTCATTCATGAATATGCCTCTCTCACTTTCTTATGGGCGAGAATCATACAGCGTACGCTGTGATGTTCATTACCGATATCGTCCATAATACTAGGGCCCAGGACTTGAATCGGTGAGTCGCCACAGTTAATACCCTCCAATCTTAATTCGCTCTCATCGACTGAGTGATGTATGTGTATACCGGGAAGAAAGTTATTGCGCACTTTTGAGTGCAGCACATTGTGAAATGGAACGCCGTCCCGCGTTTCCTTTAATCTTGCATTGATATTTTCCGAATTGGGCTCAAGAACTAAACTCTCATGGTTGAAGCGGTAAGCGTCTTTAACGTCAATTTGAGCATAGACACTTTTCAAGTCCGAACGATCCATCAATCCTGTCTTATTGTAAACAGCCTCTACCAACATGCCTGGCGAGACACGTTTTAACAGCTTTTTGATAAGGCCGCCTGTCGGTAACCCAAAGGCTGCCCGCTGCATTAATCCGTAATCAAGTTCCCTAAAGTCAAACATGGCTGGTCGTACGCTATATAAAGCTGTGCTCGCCCGATCAGCGTAAAATTGCGTGATCAAGCCAGACTTATTAATCAAATGAAATTTTCCTTTGAGGTCAGGATTATCTTCAACTGTGATTTGCCCCAAATAGCTAATCACATGATCCGAAACAAAATCACGAACACACTTCACACCGATAGAACTAGCTAGTATCTTTGGGGAATGCAGCGTTCCTGTGGCCGACCAAATTCTTTTGCCTCTATAAGTATTTTGTCCTGTTGTAACCGACTGCGACGTACCCCCACGGTCAATCCTTTCAGCTTTCTCATTCGCAATAAATAACTTACTAGGCTTTGATTCTAATTCCTTTCGCCAAAAATTTGTCGGACGGATTGGAAACCAGGGTACAAAAAATAGATCTTTGTAACCCGACAATCCCTCTATTCGAAAATCCGTGTAGAACATCGCCAAAAAATCTTGCAAATCCTGTTGAGAGTAATCGAAGTATTGACTGGTGTTGAGAGGTATAACCCCATGCCAAGCGTTACCCAATCCACCCATACCTTCAAATGCCTTAGGTACGGAATTAAAATGGTCATACTGAAGCCAATCGCCTTTCGCCTGATCAGCAATCACCAACACATTGTTACCTTTAGGAAGACCCAGGTATGCGCCTAATGCAACTAAGCCAGAGCCTATTATAATATCGTCGTATTCCACAATCTGTTACTCATATATAGATAACCATACCACCGATACCCCATTAGCTTAAGCGCCAAGTCTATTGGCCTCAGAAGGCATGGAAATGACAGACTAAAATTTTGCATTGTGCCATAAAGGTTATATAGATTTTCTTCGAATTTCGTTTTAAAACTACGTTCGATCATCTCAAACAAAAATGTTTCGTTTTCACCTAAATGACTAGAACTATAATTATTTAGAAAATCAAAAAACAATCCTACTGTGGTCGCACAGGTCGTACCGGCAGGTAGGGCTTCGAAATCTTTCACCACTAAGCCAATAGTAAGAATCTTCGCGTGCAAATGCTTCTTGGCATAATTTGCAGCTTCCCTTTTTAAACGTGGGTAGCGATAACAATCCGTATAATCACAAACATTCGTACTAGCACTCGATATATAGACAAAATCATTAAGATCACAGGATCGTAGTGTGTCTAGCATGCTAATATTTTCAGCTGCGATCATTGAGTACGCCAGTATCCAAATACGATCGCCTTCGAGGAACTCAAACTCCTTAATGTCACTGTGGCTAATCGCTTCCCAGATCCCGCTAAGTTCATTTTTTCTTAAACCTATTTCTGTCCAAACCTTTGAGTTTCTCCCTATAATAATATTCCTCATAACCACAGCCCTACTTTTACACTCGATCAACTAGCGGCTTAATAACCGCGGGAACGCCAACGGCAAGAGAGTGCTGAGGGACATCAGTTAACACAACTGAGTTAGCTCCAACAAAGGTACCTCGGCCGATTGTTACAGGACCTATAATTTTGGCCCCAACAGTAATCACTACGTCATCCTCGATTGTTGGCCTTAACGCTTTATTGAAGTGGCAATCTATCAACTTAGCCCCCAACGTAACCTGATGATAGATTGTTACGTTTTCACCAATGTATCCAGCACCTAGAACGATCCCTTGCGAGTGAGGGATAACAAGACCAGGCCCAATCTCTAAGGTCGCCGGGTACTCGATTCCATTTAACACATAATTTATCAAGCTGACGAATTTGCTCAACCTAGTGTAACCGCTATTCTGTAGTCCATATGACAGCCGAATAAGTACTACGCAGAAAAAACGCGGGTTGAACAGGTTTGCAAACGACAGGTTCTTCGACTCCAGATCACAATATGCCAACATCCTCGCCCAATCTCTCTTGAGTACTTGAGAAAGAATAAAATCTTTGTTTTTCTTCATTTTTTATACCCAAAAATCAACGGCTCTCTAGAACCAAACTATTATCTTCACATCTCAATTCACGCACGTTTAAGACAGTTTCAAAGTTTAAAATTGGATATCACATCACACCTAATTCGATAGTCCATTTATAACTTCTCTATCTCGCTGAAGGATTCAAACTAAATCCAAGTCACCGCCGATTAATTGAATGTATCACCACCCCATCCAGGTGTTTTAGCTGCAATTGTTATCTACGAATAGACCCCAAATCTATTCGCACAAAACAAATGCCTCTACCTATCGACAATACTAGCCTGCTAAATCCCGCTTTTTATGTGTTCCAACTGTCCTTAAGCTTCGAGCCGCGATGGCGCCATATATAATTCCAAAGGCCGGAGCAGACATATAATACTGGAAAAAAAAGATTGAGAAACCCGATAATAAAAGCACCTTCTGGGTCAGCGAGGTGGAAACAGAATAAAATCTGTTGATCGTAACAAAAAAAGTGAACACTCCAAACAAGCCGATTTGAGAAATAACTATAAGGTAACCCGACGGCCACCCAGAACTACTTAGCCCAAACAACCACGGAAACTTGTTCAGTATCAAAATCGATCTGTCTTCCCAAGAACTGTATGTGATGCCGTTAGGTAAAAACCAATTTTGAAAGGAATCAATTGTAGCGGCTATAAGACCGCCCAACCGGGCGTTAAGGCTGTAATCCAGCGACAATATTGCCATCGGATCCTTGGCGAATTGTGTTAGCAAATAGACAATTCGCGAATCCACCCCTGCGTTAACAAACAAACTATACTCAAACCCAATAACCGCAAGACCAACTAGGCCAAAAAATACAACCAACAAAAGCGGTCGTGTTAACAACGCCAAAGATGTTCCCAGCATTAGAACAAGAAGAACACTAGACGACTGCGCCAACAACAATGCAGATGCAATACTAGCGAGTACCAAATACTTATTGCCATCCATGAGTAGCAATATGCACCCCATTAAAATCATATGGAAACCAAAATGTGTAGGCTCAGGGGCCAATCCGATAACGCCCCTTCCCGAATCCACCACCACTTGAGCAGACCCTTGCCATTCACCTACAGTGAAACTCGCAAATGTAGGATCAACTAGTAATTGTACTGCCCCTACGAAGATCCAAAGCAGAATCGACCTTTCCGTTAATTTTTTTGCTAATTTTCGATGATGCTTATGGATATAAATGTAATTTGTCGCGAACATCAAGGGCGCTATGTACATAAGCAAATACTTGAATTCTTGCATTTGTGGAGAGGGCAAACACGTTAGTACAAAAAGTACAACACCCAAAACAAATAGCAAACCTAACGCCAGCCCGTCAATCTGACGTAAATGTTTAACTTGATTCCATCCGACCACGCCGAAGATGATACCCGACAGTAAAAATGCATAAGGTTGCGTATAAGTACTCAGAGGGAGGATCTGAGTATATGGGAAATACGACGCCAACAAGAAAAGTATAACGAATACTTTCATATTGATGGCAAATTAGAAACTCGGGGCATGTCCCAAACGTTTTCAATCATGATTTTGCCATCAAACCTTCAACAATGCTCACCAATTGAGAACTGTCAGTACCACCTCTCATAAAATTCCCAGATATACCGTGCCTATTTAGAAACTGACCATACCATTCTGAGATGTGACTAATATCAACGGGGCTTTGGTCTATTAGGGCCTGCCATTCAGCCGGTGACCCAAGCCTCAGAACCCCGGGCATTCCTGCAAAATGCACGTCACTTAAGACACCTGAAGGTCTCCCGGCCAAAGCCGCTTCAAGAGCAAGTGTTGATCCTACACTCACGACAATTAGATCCAATCCAAGGTAAGGACTTGCACTATCGGCACCAGCAACCTTTATGACCCTGCTAGAGCTTGTTACGCTGTGCCACTTCGCTAGATTCAAAGCACCGGGTTGAGACGGGTGCTCTTTCAAGATTAGCCGGTAACCTCTGGGAAGAGTATCTAGCAGCTGCTCTGCAATCTCCACTTGTCGATGATAGTCACCGAAATAGCACAATACCGCCTCCGGTTCGTAATGAAGCGGATAAAGTACAAACTTTCCGTCGCTCAAGCTACCTTGCACTATTGACTGAGTATTGAAGTAGCCACCTTTAAAGTTCGCTAATAGAGACTTGCTGTGCAAAATGTGTGCAGAACAATCCCTGTCCAAATAAAAGGAATCTCGCCTCATCAGTTTTCGATAGAGCGCTTTCATCGTGTTCATACCGATATCCTTTACTTTCCTAAACGAACCTCCGTAATTTATTACATAAAGAGGTTTTGCCTTGCCCTGCTCTCTCTCACGAATGTGGTCATTAACACGGCTTACACCATCAGCCACTTTGTTGACGACTGGAATTACTCTCTGAGCACAATCAGACGAGAAGAACATCAGCCCAGGTAACCAGGATGTCTGGAAATGCAGGCAAATCGCACCATTTTCGTTAAATCGTTTGTTAAAGCGATAGTTGGAGTAACCGCTGACTGGCTCATCCATGTACAAGACTACTGTATATGTATCCTCCAAAATTTCTAGCATTTTGTCCAAGGTCGCAACCATTCGATTAATCTCTTTCGTACTAGAAAATCGTAGTATACGGTCCTCCGCTATGCCTGATTGATCCAGACCGTGGTGACAACTACCGTCTTGGTTATTAAAAATATCAAGTAAGGAGTAAATATCACCATCAGGATCATTTAGACGTACAGACGCTGCTTCCCCCCCGCTAGTAACTAGGTAGACTCGCTTGTATTGTTTAAACTGAACACCTAACTTTGAAAATTCTAACGCAAGAAAATCTCTGGCAAAAAAGACGAGGGCATCTGGCCTGTTTTTAACTGTTTTCAATTATTTCTCCAACGGCACTAGTGACTCATACACCAAGCCAACGATATAAAGCCCTTTTACCAAAGCTATAGATAGAGGGAAAAAGTAGAGCGGTGGTCTAACGAGGCTAAAAACAAAAGACATTGTGATCAAAATGGAAATGAATAACACCGCATGCTTTAACAGCTTTGACTCTTTGTCTTGGGCAATTAGAATGAACTCTACAATCGACGAGAACTGGAAAAAGCCCAAAACTCCAACACTCAAAATAAGATAAATATCCACATTGTACGTAGGAAATATATACTTCAAAAGTCCAACTTCATTTCCCGCCAACAGACAGATTAAGATTACTCCCCAAACCATGCAGCAAAAACCTATCCACTTGCCACTGTAACTCAGCAGAGAGACTGCTGTTGCACCACTTTTTTGCATTCCAATTAGATTGGGTCCAACTTTCTGAGAAATGATATTTACAAGAACCACGGATCCTGTCAGAAATAGCGCTACTAATGAATAATTTGCTACGATATCCTCGTTATACAACTGAATGAGGAATATTCTGTCTAGATAGAGTGGAACGGACAAAATTGTGTAGGTCAGAAAAAGGCGGAAGCCTTTATTCTCTTCAATCCCCTGCATTGACTCTGAAAGTATCACTTTTGATGCATCGCGATTCATCGTTTGGCTGATGATCCACAATGTCACGGCAACACCGATCGCAGCGCCTATCCACTCACCAAACAAGGCGCCATTCAGTTCAGCATGGTAAGCCGCAATAGAAACACAAATAATTGAGATTCCAGCACGTAACAAAGTCCCTTTCATTAACTGCTTTAAGTTAAATTGCGCACGCTGAATGGATGCTAGCAATCCGATTTGCGCTGAACCTAGAGATAGTATCGCTGCCACTGATACTGACCACATTATATCGGCACCTGTAAGCCAATATATTAACAGCGACAAAACACTTAATAACACTCCTCTATAACTTAACACCCATGCAATTTTACGAGCGTCTACAACCACTTGAACCTCATTACCGCCCAACAACAACCTAGGGAAGTTCTTGACCGTCCGCTCAACCTGTCCAAAACTAATGAAATTCCCTAAGAATCCACCCATGCCGAGGATCGAGGAATATATAGCATACAAGTGCGGAGGTAAAATGGCCGCGACTACAAAACCCCGTAATAGGGACAGCATAGCTGAGAACCCCATGACGGCGATGTATATAAAATTATGCACTAACCATCCTCGGCGTATTCATATATATTTTTCGGTATTTACCGACAGAGCTTGTGCACACGGGAATTTGCGAAGTGAGCTCTTAGCTTGAATCTCTTTGTAATAATTTCAAGTATTCAAACAAAATGTGGGAGACAATTGCACTTTTTCATATCGTCCGCCATCAAATTAAGGCTTGAGTACTTTACGCGATATCCCAATAATTATTCATAGCCAATTAGGTTTACAGTGGATTCGAACAATGCAAATTAGTCGGTACTACACAATTCGATTTTTTGAAGACAATCGGAGGCCCCGTCTTTCAAATAAAGAAGTCTTTAGTGAATTTTGAATTAGGTCCCGTTTTTTGATAAGCATTGTACAAGCTCAATCTTTCAGACTTGGTTAATGTAATATTACCACCTTTACTCATGGGGGAGGTGCTTGTGAAAGTCGCGAACATTACTAGTCTAGGCGTTTCACACCTCGCACCTTGGTGCATAACTCGACCTGGATCCGCCATGTACATGTCACCACATTTACCTACTAGTTTAATGGACTTCTTACTGACATCGAGGCCATATCGCTGGACCAAGTCCTCGTCTGTAAACCGTTCAATTACCCACTTACTGCGCCCCACTCGCTCTGAGTCTTGCGCACCAATGAATGTGAAGGGGCCGGATTTTTTTGTCACATCACTAAAATAAACCATCAGGTGTAGTTGCCGGGTATCGCCATAGTCAAAATGCCATAATTGGCTATCGGACACCTTATCAGTGGGATCACTATAGTTTAATGAAGCATTCCACAGCCAAGGCGTACCATCGAAGTAATCACAGATACTACCGGCAATGGCATCACTACCTAATATTTTGGTCAGAAAACCCTCGAAAGCACTCCAATGGAGGTTCGCGACATCGACAAAAGGATGGGAACTAGACATTCCCCTGAATTGAGCAATGTCAAATAGGGGTGGCATTGCAATCTTCTCCTCGAGCTTGCAATAGCCATTCTTTAATAGATTTTCACGATATTGTAAACCAGCTTGTGGTGCCGGCGAATTGGATACGGTTACTTTGCCGCCGTAAAACAATCTGTAAATGAACTTAGTTGCCAAACGAATTGGCTTTAAGCGCCAACGAATAAAGGAGAGGATTCCTCTTAACTTATGGTTCATTCTCATAGATCTAATTAATCCTTTTCGCAGGTATGCCGACGTAAACCCCAGGCGTATCAATATCATGCGTTACAAGCGACATTGCTCCAATAACTACAGGTCCCTTAACCTTCAACGGCCCGAGTAAAACAGAATTCGCGCCGACAGTAAGATCTCCATCAATATCAAAAAAGGGTTTGTCTTCTAAAGACTGGTCCTGCGGAGTTGAGTACCGTCTAGCAAACACCACGCCTGAACTAATGTGAAGCGTCCCAGTACATCGAATACCGTTTCCGCCAAGTACAACGCCAGTCGAGTGCCCTACGATCAATTTTTTTACTTCGAGCGAAGCTGAACAAACCTCCGCTCCAAATAGATAAAGAATCAGATTGTCCAATAATATTGAAGTTGCTTTCCCAATTATGCCGTGAGGGTGACAAGCTTTTGACCATCGGATTAGGATATCTATCTGCGTGGTTGTCAAATATAAAAACCTTAATCTATTTTTCAATATTCGCCTCCGAATTTGGCCGCTAATATAAGATCCTCAGCCTTACCCGAGTACAAAAACTGCGCCTTTCTCACAGATTCTTCGTGCATGCCGCTACGCCGCATCAACCTTCGCATCGGCATATTACTTGCCATCGTCCCTGCTGTGACCTTTCGGACATTCATGCTTTTCAACAAAAAGTCTATCAGTCCTGTCCAAGCATCACTGGCATATCCTTTTCCCCAAACATCCTTATCCCCAAGTAATATTGAAACATCGGCTGTATCATTAAAAACATCAAGATATACCGCCAAGTTACCTATATGCCCTCGCTCACCCTCGTTATCCTCAACCGCCAGAAACAGATGGTTCTCAGACAGACGCATTGAGTCAAAGTAATCACGGCAGGTAATTATCGTGTGTACTAAATGTCGCTGTTCAGAAAATCGTACTACCTCTGGATCATTCAGCCAGGCTACGTACTTTTCCTTCAAATGCTCGAGCTCAAAATCAACCACCCGACACTTACCAAACACTAGTGCCGAGGTTTTAAAAAAATCGTTTTGAATCATCTTAACTCCACGCCTTGGCCTATTTAGTCTACATAGACTTTCAACTCTTCTAGACTATCCCACACTTTTCTAAAAGCGCTAATAACTAAATCGATATCTTCATCAGGTAAATCGTTCAAACACATTTCAATCCCTAGAAAATCTTTAGTGTGCATCTTCTCCGCGACAGGACAAATACCATACGAATAACTTACCTCACGTTTACATATGTCAGAGGACCACGGAAATCCATTCGAGCCAAATGCGATTTTTTGTTGGTACATCGGAAGCATATGAACCAACGTATAGCCCGCCATCAACCCCTCCACGCCCTCAGCTTCAAGCGCCTTAAACACTACCTCCCTCGATAGGCCGATCGCCTCAAGGTCCAAAACTAACGGATATACATAATATACATGTGTATTAGCGTTTCGTACCAAAGGAACCTGAAGACCTTTTAATCCACGCAATCCCTTAGTTAACCTATTTGCCGCATTCTGACGGTTCAACACGAACTTGCTAAGTTTTTTCAGTTGCTCAATACCTATAGCGCATTCTATTTCCCCCAGCCTGAAATTATAACCAACCATATTACTTATCGACTTAACTCCTTTGGCTCCGACAACAGCCTCTGCGTGGTTGCGAATCAGCTGCAGTTTCTCTGCAATCGCATCATCATTTGTGACTAAAACACCACCTTCCCCTGTATGAATATGTTTGTGATAATTCAAACTATACCCCCCCACATCAGCCAAGGTACCCGCATACTCATCGCCACACATAGCACCGGGCGATTGCGCTGTATCGGAGATCACCTTCAAATTGTACTTCTCTGCTATAGCCATGATTTTTGTCATATCGGCAGATTGTCCGAATATATCGATTACCATTATCGCCTTTGTGTAGGGCGTGATATTGGCAATTATTGAATCTGGATCCAAGTTGAATGTCTCCGCATCAATATCAGCGAACACTGGGATAGCGTTCCAATGTAATATTGCAGTCGCGCTTGCACACATCGTCCAAGTACTAACAATTACTTCATCACCGGGTTCAATTCCGATCGCCCCCACGGCGGCAATGAGTCCGGAGGTCCACGAGTTTACCGTTATGGCATGTTTTACGCCAAAAAACTTTTCACAATTTCGTTCGAATTCCTGTACTTTGGGCCCCCCATAAAAATCACCGTCCCACCCCCCAAGAAATTTCGATAGTACACCACTTTCAATAACCAGTTTAGCCGCATCAACCTCCTCTTGCCCTATCGAGTTATACTTTTTTAACTCTGAGCTAATTGTCGGTTCTCCACCAAGTATTGCCAACCTATTTTCAGGCATCATTTTATCTCACAAGTAATTTTTGATATATTTCTAAGCGTTACTAATGCATCTTCGCCAGTACTCAGAAAGCTCGGAGCTTTCCTCAACGCCTTAGAAAGTTGCTCTAAAACATTATATTGATACCTGGCGAAGTCATTACCGATGACCTCTGCATTTGCGTCAAGTGCTCTGTACCCTGGAAAGTCTAGATCCTCTGTAACCGATTGCCAGTCAATTTGTTGTCCTCCCTGTGAGTAATATAACCTTCCACTTGGAGAAATCAGTTCAACTGTATAATGTGAAAATTCTTCCTCCTTAGCTGCGCAGAAGATGGCGCTACCGTTTTCAAAAACCGCGATAAAATCTGGCTCTGGATCAAGACCTTCCCATTTTCGGCCAATTGAGATCACTTGGGACTGAACAAGATTGCCCAGCCAAAACTCTAATAAATTGAGAAAATGAGACCCGTTGTTTTTTAGTCCCTTTGAATACCAAACTACTGCTTTAAGCGGCAACTCGATTTGGCCGGATAATATCCTTTCTTTTATTTCGATAACTCCCGGGTCGGACCTGCGAATATAGTTAACAAACAGCTCCGCACCACTCTCACGACACAAATCAACCATAGCCTGAGCTGACGCCAAATCAAAATCTAGTGGCTTCTCGCAGAGTATTATCTTGGGTCGGCTTGATTTTAATATTTTGCAAAGAACTGAATAATGGCTAGAAGTAGGGGTCGCTATCACAACAATCGATGGTGACAACACATCTAAAGCTTCCTCAATTTGTTCAAAAGAGCGCTTATTGTACTTTTGAGTAAAGTTCTCTCGGCAAGCAGACGATGGATCGACACCCCCAACCAATTCGAATTCTGGGTGCCTCGAAAGAGCCAATGCATGACTTGCGACAGACTCAGTCTGCACCAAGTCAGAATCATATCCCATTCCGATCTGACCTAATCCTACGAGTAAACAACGCTCCTTCACTGCGGTCTACCCCTAAGAAGCTCCAAATTCACTATATCTTTATGTGGTAGGACGCACAGTCGTCCACCTGGGGGAATGGAGCATAGAACTTGCTTGCCAGCTAGTAGGCCAACTACCATCGCCATCGACTCACAGCCCACTACAATAGCTGAAGACGCAATTTCTTCAATCAAGCTTACCCCGCCACCAACAGTTATACCCACAGATGACGTTGCGTAACCTTTAACCCAGTCATACTTTCTAGGATTCTCTGAAGGATGGGGGCGAATAACTACAGATGCTGTAGTACCTACTATTAAGTCAATATTGTCCAAAAAGTATCTCAAAGCATCCACTTCTGTATACCCAAGATACCGCTCGTCACCAAATGTGAGCTTTGAATGTTCACTTATCGGCTCACATACATACAATATCGACGTTTTCGAACTAGCCCCTAAGTGAGAAAAGCCCGCCAACTCCTCTTGTAATTCTATAAAATAAGGGTTTGGGACGAGTTTTATAGGTATTCCCGGGAAATGATTTTCAGCCAGGAGTTTAGCCTGATCGTCACCTACCCACAATTCGTCGGGCAGCAAGGTTCGACCATCCATACAAAATCTCTCTTCATAATTTATCCAATGATCAAGAAATGTGACGACTTTTTTATTAGCTTTTTTCGCGACACCTATTGCTTTTTTCTCAAGATTCGACTGCCAACTCGTCCCACACACGATAAGGTCACTCGACTGAATAGTCTCTGCTAATTTTCCCGACCCTCGCCACCCCAGTTTTCTCGCAAAAATTGAAACAGCAGGTCCCTCAAGCACTGCACTGTAGTTACCCGGATTCCGTGCAGCCCAACTGCTCAATATTTCCGCACCGCCAGCATCATGACATATTAGTGTAATTGACTCCATTTCAAGTATTATCTTTTCGAACTACTGCTGCATTTAGGCCAACTAAATCAGGATTCAATCTAAGATAATCCAAAACATCTGAACAGGAAAATTCGGGCTTAGATGAATCGAAATGCTCAATTATGTTCTCCAAAAGATCAAAATCTGCTTTTTCATCAAGCGTCAACCCCAATTCCGGCCAATGCAAACTAGGTGGCGCGAGGACATGTATGTGTGAGAACAACCCTGGGTTATTACGAATGTGTAATGTAACGTGCTCAAGATCTAAAGGATCTACAGTAACCTCAGCGGATCGATGAAGTGTTTCCAAACTGAACACTTGAACGTCCATTCCATCAGCATAACTTCGAACCACGACATTACTCACGTAATCTGCTTGATTGGCTTTATATATTCGAATAACTTGATCCACAATTTCAGGATCTATTAATGGACAATCACCGGTAATTTCAACAATAACATCTGCCTCTAAAGACCCCGCTGCCCCTATGACTCGGCTCAGTACATTCTGCTCATCGCCTCGAAAAACAGCGATGTCTAGACTACCCGCTAACTCATCGAGAACATCATCTGCACTATTAACTGTGGTTGCGAGAACGATTTGGTCAATTGAACTAGCCCTCTTGAGCCTGGTCACAAGGTGTTCGAGCATTGTTTTGCCTGCTACCAGCATCATTGGCTTACCGGGCAACCTGCTAGAGGTCATGCGAGCTTCTATCGTTGCAACAACTTTCATTCTTACCCCCTAATTACGTCACTTTAATCGCAAAAAAATACGCGATCTTAATCATGAGCGTTACCCAAGCTTCTCAAAAAAAGGCCGAATGGGAAATCCTAGCTAGCTATTCAATTGAAAAAAATCACATTTTGAAGATTTCGATTGGACGACTACCACTATTGACTGGGTCATTGCTCAATCCGGCGATAGTAAAAGAGGGCAGGAATTTTAGGTAGGGCTACATCTATCATCTAAATGTTTAGGATAAATTTTCCTCCGACCCCTTACCCGAAGACAAGTCTGCCTTCGCTTTGGAAAGCACGGCAGCATCTCGCCTATGATTCTGCAATTCAAGCCAACGATCTTCAAGTAGAACCTTCGGGAAACTAGTAGCAGTACCTAAGAAACCATAGGACTAAAATACCTCTGAAGACTGTTTTTGCAGGTTCCCGAACGACAATCCTCCCGCCCCCATCAAGGTAGCACTAGTCAAATACCTTTCTACATCTCGCCCGTGATTGACCCGCCACCACAAATAAATCAGCGATTATTAGTGCTCAACCTGCTTTCAACCTAAATCTATAATCTTTTTGATTAAAATTTCTCCTCATCACACTAGCAGAGTTTCGGGCACCAGTTTTCAGCAAAACTGGGCGGTGACTTCGAAATCGTACTCACCTGAATTTCCAATTCACCAAATTATCATGCGAATAGTGACCACGACAACGGAGTTCCTCGCTTAGTATTCTTCATTAGCTTTCTGCCAATAGAAACCTCGAGGTACTTTGGAGAGAGACCATAGCCAGGCCTGATCGCTCGTAAGTTCTTTGCAGTGAGTACCTCCCCAGCTTTAACATCCTCAACAATATACAAAGATCGCCTAAAAATCTGTGACTTTTCTTCTTTCTTACTTGCACCATAGATCACTTTACCGAGAGATTGCCAAGCACGTTCGCTTTCAACCACAAGCGAGGCCATTTCAGCTGGTTCCATCGAAAAAGTGCTATCCACACCACCATCTGCTCTATTTAACGTAAAGTGTTTTTCTATAACTGTCGCACCCAGTGCGACGCTTGCTACCGACACTCCTATCCCCATACTATGGTCAGACAAGCCAATCTCACAATTGAACATATCTCTCATGTGTGGAATAGTCAGTATATTAGTGTTTTCGGGGGTAGACGGATACGTACTAGTACATTTCAATAAAATCAAATCTCGGCACCCAGAACTCCGTGCGGTTTCTACCGTTTCACCTAATTCAGCGAGTGTCATCATCCCAGTGGAAATGATCATCGGCTTCCCTGTCTTTGCGACACGCCTAATCAATGGCAAGTCGGTATTCTCAAACGAGGCGATTTTATAGCAGTCTACGTTCAACTCCTCGAGAAAATCCACTGCAGTGCTGTCGAAGGGGGTACTGAATGGGATCATCCCCAGTTCACGCGCACGTTCAAATATTGGCTTGTGCCAATCCCAGGGGGTATAAGCTTCACCATATAAATCATAGAGAGTTCTTCCAGACCAGAGGCTGTCCTTATCATCGATAAAGAACTCTCCTTCACGCAGATCAATTGTCATCGTATCAGGCGTATAAGTCTGCAGTTTAAGTGCTTGTGCACCAGTCTTAGCAGCAGCTTCTACAATTTCTAAAGCACGATCCAGGGACTGATTGTGATTGCCTGACATCTCGGCAATTATTAGGGGCCTGTTATCCTTACCTACCTTATGGTGACCGATAGTAATCATTATGCTATTCCTCTACTTATTCCTGAAGTGTAATACGTACATCTGCCAAGATGCTTCCTGCTTTACGTTCGGCTCGAGTGAACTCCAGCCGATAGTTGCCTACTTTTAAGAAGGCAGACGGATAACCTTCTGCATCTAGCATCCGAATCATATCAAAGGCTTTCTCCAGGGACTCAGTCTCTAGTATATTTCCCTGCTGTGGGTTTCTGCGCTTAAAAATTGTTGGCTCTCCAACCTGCGCTACAGGGAGCGGAGCAGTTTGGATAATTTCCACAATCATCTGTTCAATTATTTCCGACGCTCTTAAATAGATGTCTTCTGCAGCACCATGCAAGCTTAACGGTCGTTTAAGGTAAATTGGGCCTGCGTCAACTTCCTCGATACATTTCAATGCGGATATTTGGGTCTCAAAAACACCTCGCACAACCAAATTCTGTAGCGGACTACCACCACGTCCGAAAGGCAAGTCTGTCATGTGAAAAATTATACACTCGAAGTTCTGAAACACGTCAGCTGCTATGATGTGAGACCAATGCGGAAAAAAAATAACTCGGGGCTTCAGTTCGCTAAGATGTTTCGCAGTCAACTCGGCAGGGTCTGAGATCAGCTGAAAATTCATCCCCGTTTTGACACGCAGATCCTCTGCTAGTTTTTTATTCCAAGGCTTCGATGAGGCGACAAGATACAAGTTAGACAATTCCCTATCCATCAACAACAGTTTGTTTCACAATATGAACTTCATATCGACAGCCCAAGTATTCAAAAAACGCCGGGTAGCTAGAATTGTCGACAGTTCGGAGCAAGTTAAATTGATTTTTCAATGAGGCATCAACATCCAACACACTGTCAGACGGCTTTCGTCTCGGGTAGAAACTCTCCGTACCGACTTGACATTTTTGATCGTCAATAATGCCTGGATAATCGTCAACAAACCTCTTGCAAAGATTAATCGTAGCGCTTGCCTGTTTACGGCGAATTTCCGTGACCAATTCATGACCCTCAAATTGAATGCACTCTTGAGCATATATTGCACCGCTATCAACCTTCTCTGCTGCCTCTATCAGCGTTACAGGTAGTTTATTCTTACCCTCCAGTATTTGCCAGGTTACAGGCGACCATCCTTTGCCTTGTGGTAAATCACTTTCGTGTACAACCAAATTATTCCCAAATAGCGAGAGTACATTTTTCGGAACAATCTGACTAAAACTGAGGTAGAAGCAAAAGTCGGCAGACTGAAGGTTGCTCACTCGATGAGTCCAAAGTACGCGATGACCTTGACCTAGCCAATTAGCCAGCAATTTTGGTAAGAAACTATTGATCCAGCTATTTTTGTCGGTAACCATTGCAATCGAATAGCCTAATCGTCCCGCCAAACGAGGCACCGCCAGTCTATCCTGAAAGTGTAATTGGATAAATGGAACTGCCATTGCTGTATCCCCTACAGCATGGGTTGATTTCAGGAGCATCGGTCGACTGCTATTGAAAGCCTCAATTCCCAGCATGAGCAAATGATTAGACCAACCACGACCACGAACCAAATGATCTAAGGAATACGCTACAGTGGCTTCAGTTCCAATTCTCTCAAAGCGAATTTGACCCATAGGCAACCCGCCTGACTCAAGAATATAAAGGTGACAATTTATATCCAACAACTGTTGATCAAAAGACGCCAAGTACGGAACTAAATCACCTTGTGATGCATCAGCCCTGCCGTCCGTAATTTCGTTATCCCTAGCCCACGAAAAACAGAACAATCCATCGGACGGATTTGCTGGGCGCAGCGCTATATCTTGCAATGCTGAAGGACTTAAAATCTCTACGACTCTATTGACGCCTAGTCCATCGACCAGATATTTATTATTAACACCTAAAACCTTTGCTGGCCTATCGGAAACAAGTAAATCAACCAAAGCGGACTCAATCACCTTAATTTCCACTTCATCTGCCGCTCCCAGGTACCAAATGTTCCCGGCAGCTGCCAGCGCTTCGCAAGCAGGCTCCTGATTCTCAGCTATGCTCAACACTAAGCTCGGCAGGTCCATGCAGAGGCGTTCCCACATTGTAGCTCCACCGGCTCCTATAGCTAGATCTGCGTTGGCCATCAAGTCGGCAAGATGTAAGCGAGGATTGTGCACCTGAGTGTTAACCATCAAACCTGCTTGTCTTATCACTTCCGCTTTATGAATAAAATTCGGTCCTACGACAATATCTATCGCTACATGAGCGAACTCTTCAGCACTTAGTGCAACAAGTACCTTCAAGGTAACATTTGCATTATCAGACCCTCCCAAATAAACCAAAACGCGTTTAGCATTACCTGAATGGGGTGCCTTTGTTTTGCTGTAAATTGCGTATTCAGAGCGAAGCAAGGCGTAACGGGGACCTAACAACAACTGGCACTGCGCTGACACGTAACTCCGGTAGCGCTCTTGTCCTGTTACCGAATAGTTTTGATCCAACAGCACATCGCAATCGTGTAATCGGTTGGCCAGGTCATCTATAACCATCATACTAATTGTATGCGCCCGAAGGCTTGTTTCCCAAATGTGATCCAGTCCGTAGTGATCAACAATGAGCCAGTCACAACGCTCGTTTTGAAGAGCCGAGATTGTCTGTTCCGCGTCCTCCTTCTGGCTTACCCCCAGCCAAGACGCGTAGATATTTCCTTTGCTTTCCGTCTCTGTAGCCACGGGCAACAACGTAACCGCAAAACCATCGCGTGATAGCACATCTCCCAGATGACCGACATGCTCCCTACAGAAGAACTTTATGTGCGCGCCCTTCTTCTTTAATGCTGTAGCTAACGTACGACAACGCATAACGTGTCCGGTACCTATCGTAATAGACGCGTCTACACGGAATACGATATTCATACTATATGACGCTCCAGGCAAAATGCCTCTGCAGCATCGACACCGATTGTGGCTCCACGCCAGCGATTGAGGGATTCCACACCTTTTATCGAGCGAGGATGTGGCCAGTCACGCAACTCATCCGCATAAGCTTCTAATGCACGCATTTTTCGTTCAAATGTTTCCGTTACATCTACAAAACAATTAGGGACGAATGTTAATCCGCTACTAGGCACCTGCCATTCGGTACTGGAAGGTACCTCGAACGACATGATTGTCTTGACCGGGTGACCGCGTTGGGGACGACAGGCGGTCAACACGGCTTCATGAGTCCTACGGTGGTCTATATTTATATCGCCGATGTGGTGTGTAATAACCATTTTGGGTTGACACTTGGCTATAGAACCCTCGACCACTCTCACAATGTCTAATATCGGTACCGAATCCATTCTGTTATCGGCAAAATCGCAAAATTCGACCGAATCGATACCTAATATTCTACACGCGTTCTGCGCTGCTCTACGCCGGACTGTTAGCTCCTGTAAGTAAGAATCACCGTCAATTTCGCGAGAAGAAACACCATCTGCTAAAAAGATTACACTTACACAGGCACCTCCATCCACTAGCTTTGCTATCGTACCACCACAGCCGAGAACCTCGTCATCAGGATGTGCAGCCACAATTAGTGTACGTTGCGCCATCAATTCAGCCGTTTAAACCCAGAATGACAAACGGGTCCCTTCAATAAAGTCATTACATCGAGTCCCTCTTCACAATCCTTTATAAGTGGGAAAATAGACTCTAACGCCGAAAAGTATCCATCTATGACGTCCGAGGTGTGATCAATACAGACATACACACTGTTAGAAGACAGATAGCCCTTGGCTAGCATCTCCTGGGTTATCAAAGTTTTGTAGGCTAGGGCACTAGAACTATCAAAAGAAAACCCTGTCATTGCGGGCAGACCACTTGTAGAAATAGCCAACGAATATTTCTCAGCCAGCGCCTTCCATCTAGATGTAATATGCAATCCTGCTTGGGTTATTGTTTCCCAAGATTTTTCTCGTTCCATAACTTTCAGGGTTGCTAGAGCTGCCGTTGGACCAATTCTTTCGGTCCAAAATGTACTACTGATAAAGGTACTTTGAGCTGCCTCCATTACTTCACGTTTACCTATAGTTGCCGTAATCCCATAGCCATTACCAAGAGCCTTCCCGAACATAGCCATATCTGGCTCCACACCGTATTTTTTATGCAACCCACCAAATGTTTCCCTAAAACCTGATGTGCACTCATCAAAAATCAACACAATTCCTTTTTTTGTTGCTAACTCTCGAACCTTGTGCAGAAAGTTGTCTTCTGGACCCATGTTCCGAACGACTTCCATTTTGATCACACCTATATCATGATCATTTACTAGAGATTCCAGTCCTAGATAATTATTATAAGTAAATGGAAAAACAGTACCTCGAAGACTTTGCGGAACGCCTTTCGGTTCAAGCCCTGGCAACAAGTGCCCCGCAAGGTTTTTATCGTCGCCCAAGTTCGCCGAAAGGTACCAGTCGTGCCATCCATGATAGCCGCAAATAGCAACGTTATCTCTACCACTAGCGGCCCTTGCAATTCGAATGGCTATGGCATTTGCCTCACCGCCTGACCTAGCGAAGCGCACCATATCTGCCCAAGGGTGAAGTTCTACAAGCTTTTCTGCCAAATAGACTTCTTCAGGGCAGTTCAACGTCGACATATTCCCGCTACTAACTGTCTTTAATACCGCATCGTCAACTTCAGCATGCCCATAGCCAAGAATGTTAGTACCGATCCCCATGATCGACATGTCTATATATTCATTGTCATCGAGGTCCCAGACTCTACATCCTTTTGCTCTACTAAAATATGCAGGCCATTGGTCAGGTAAGAACATTTCGGCTCGTTTCGAAAGAAGCATATTCCCACCTGGTATCACTTGTTTAGCACGCTTCCATAATTTTTGTCCGGTACTCATTTTCGCTCCTTCATTTCGGCCAATATGCTCGTTAGCGGCAAAATACTCTGGTTGTGCTTTCTGTAGATCTAGAACATCCATCCAAGAAAAATATATGTTGGGGCTAAAGTGCTTATATATATTTCGAACTACAGAAAGGTCCGCCTCCTCGTCCACGGTCCAGCGATACCCAGATAAATCGCTGGTGAATTTTACATTCGCCGTTCGGAACAAACCGGATTCTCGAATAAACGGGGTTACGTGCTCTCGATCGCCTTGCACATTGGTCATGCTATTCGCCCTAAAAAGGGCCTCGAAGCTAAACACCTCAACGTCCATACCATCGGGAAATGTCGGCACTGCAACATTACTCAGATAATCCACATCCGCCTCCCTGAAGTCGCATACAAGCTTATCAACTAATTCTGCGTCTACCAAAGGACAATCACCCGTAATTCGCACTATGATTGCCGCGCCATAAAGTTCCGCGACCTTCAAGAATCTATCTAGAACATCATTTTCACTACCCTGTTCGCATCCAAACCCTATTGATCTGACATATTTGACCAAGGGTATGTTGGATATATCCAAGGACGTAGCTACAATAATATCATCCACCTCACTCGACCTAGACAATCGCTCTAGTAGTAACTCGATCATCGGCCTCCCAGCAATGGACATCATTACTTTATTTGGCAGTCGGGTCGATCCCATTCGCGCTTGAACTATTGCGACAACTTTCATAGCATCGCCCAATTTGCAGGAACAATCAGTCGTTCATCCTCTGATGCCAAATCAGGGAAGTCTTCCATTACCTTCAATCTACTCGCCGCGCTAATTATTTCCAAAAACTGATTACTCCCGTCCGCACCTACTATGACTTTATCGATTTCCTTAAAAGACATCGAATAAGCTAAACACGCTTCTAGTGCTGACATCCCACTAGCAAAAAGCCACTCATGCCACAATTTCCACTTTGGCTTCCACGGTGAGAATTTGGAAGGTATAACTGATTCTGGCATCAACAAAAGCCCTTGGAGGAATGCAGATCTAGTATGAACTTCCACACCCGCAAGGCTCAGCTTTCTCAGCCAGCCCGATGAGGCTATGCGGCGATCAACTAAGTTGAGAGGAGCTTGCACAATATCGAAATCAAATATTGAAAGTAACTCGTCTAATTCAGTGGGCGAATAAACAGATATGCCTATTTTTCTAACCAACCCGTCCCTCTTAAGGCCACATAGTGCCTTATAAACTTCCCCACCTCTTGCCCCGCGCAAATCTTCAGAGCGATGTAGCAATAAACCATGGACCGCCGGAACCCTCAACCTAGCTAGTGCGTTTTCTGCTTGATCTCTAATCCAGGACTCAACTGAAGGGCAATCAACGGAAAGCCCCGGCAACTTTGTCACGACCTTCATACCGTTGACGCCAATTGAACCCAAGCACCTCTCACTTTCACCATAGGCGATGGCTGTGTCCAATGTATCAATTCCATTGGCATAAGCTATTTCTAACATAGACTTGGCAACATCAATGGATACCTGACCACTTTTATTGGCTATGCCGTAATTCTGGCCAAACTGCACCGTGCCTAATGCAATTCTCATAGACTAACAGCTTTAATAAGTGAGCCTACGACTTGGTGTTGTTGTGGTTCGCTCAAATTCGGATACATGGGTAAACTGATGGCTTCTTCATAGTATTTTTCAGCTTCTACACAATAACCCTTCTTGAAACCAAACTGCTTGTAGTATGGCTGTAGATAAACCGGCATATAGTGCAAATTCACCCCAACACCAAGATTTCGCATTCGCTCAAATACATCCTTGTGCGACACTTCGATCTCCTCAAGCTTTAGACGAATCACATATAAATGGAGAGCTGACCGATTACGGGGGTCCAGAAAAGGTAGTTTTACCGGTAAAGGTTCTAAAATTTTTGCATACCGATCACATATTTCATGCCTCTGCACAACAAACTCATCAAGTCGTTGCGTCTGACTCAAGCCCAGAGCGGCTTGCAAATCTGTCATTCGATAATTAAATCCGAGGGCGAGTTGTTCGTAATACCAAGGACCATCTGGCACTTGAGTCATTTCTAACGATTCTTTTGAAATCCCATGACTACGCAACAAAGTCATATGTTTCGCTAACTTTGCGTCATTAGTTATTGCCATACCACCTTCTGCCGAGGTGATGATTTTCACGGGATGAAAACTAAAGACAACGATATCGCTATAAGTACAATCACCAATTTTCCGAGAGAGGTAGCTACCACCAATAGCGTGTGATGCGTCTTCTATTATCTTGAATCCGTATTCATCACCTAACTTTTTTATTCGCTCCATATCACATGGCTCACCACACAAATGGACGGGGATCACTACCTTGGGTAAGCAATTCTTTTTCTTTGCGACCTCAAGCTTTTCTTCCAACCGATCAGCACACATATTGTAGGTCACCGGATTAATATCGACGAAATCCACGGTTGCACCGCAGTAGAGCGCACAATTTGCGCTAGCAACAAAAGTAATGGGCGATGTCCACACGACATCACCAGGACCAACTTCAAGAGCTAGACATGCAATGTGCAACGCGCTGGTGGCACTGTTGACCGCCAAGGCAAAATTGGCCTGACAATAGTTCGCAATACGTTCTTCAAACGCAGGGACTGCTGGTCCCTGTGTAAGAAAATCTGAGCGGAGAACGTCAACGACGGCCTGTATATCGGCCTCCGAAATATCTTGCCTCCCATAAGGGATCATTGTGTTCATATTTTTCCGACTCTTTCTCCGTTTTTATCGATCCACAGCTTAAGGCTTTCACTGCTCATCCATTCAGTATTGTTGTCGGAACAGTAAGTAAAATCTTCTGCGACCTTAACACCGCTCTTTATTCGTGCGCTATCCAGATTCCAGTTATTGATAGCGGGCAATATCTTAAAATGCTCGGGATACTCATATGTATAGAGTGCATCTTCTGTGCTAATCATTTGCTCATGTAGCTTTTCACCTGGTCTGATACCCACTATGTTGTGTTCCGCTTCTGGCGCAATAGCCCTTGCTAGGTCCGTCATCTTCATCGAGGGTATCTTTTTAACGTAAATTTCTCCGCCTTCCATATCATCGAACGCGTGCCAGACTAACTCTACACCCTCCTCCAAAGTGATCATAAAGCGGGTCATTTGATCACTAGTAATTGGGAGCACACCCTTATCAGCTAGGGACATAAAAAATGGGATAACAGAGCCTCTGGAACCCATAACATTGCCATACCTCACCACACCAAAGCGGGTGTCGTGCGATGCCGCATACGCATTACTAGCAACAAACAGTTTGTCCGATGCTAACTTGGTAGCTCCATAAAGGTTTGCCGGACTGCTAGCTTTGTCTGTAGACAAAGCTACTACTCTCTTTATACCCCTATCGATACAAGCATCAATCAAATTCATAGCGCCCAGGACATTAGTCTTGATACATTCAAACGGATTATATTCTGCAGTAGGGACTATTTTGGTTGCGGCGGCATGGACAACAAAATCTACGCCGTCCAAGGCACGCATCAGACGATCTTTATCACGAACGTCACCAATGAAGAACCGCACTCGGTCATCATCTCCATAGAGTTTCGCCATTTCCCATTGCTTCATCTCGTCTCTTGAGTAAATTATCAACCGCCTAGGATTGTATTTAGCCAAAGTTAGCGGAACGAAGCAGTGCCCGAACGAGCCGGTTCCACCTGTGATGAGGATAGATTTATCATTAAACATTCTAATTTCCTTAAACCGTCATTTACTTGGCAACCAAGACATATTCCAACTAAAACACCAAAGTACCTGGAGCCTACTCTAGGGATTCAGTTCAATTATGAAACAAAAACTTTTTAGACCGGTGCTATAGACGCCTACATAAATCATCCAACAATAGGCAAGACTCGCGCTAGATTAGACCTTTTTAGGAGATCGACCAAGTTGGTTTCCGTGCTTCCGGTATCCTGGGCACGCCTTTAATGTTGCGTCTCCACGATAGTCAAAAAACCGGATTATGTTCGACTCCTCATTATCTCTGTGCGTCCCAAAATCCGCCTACTAAAACAATACACGGGCTGAAAACAACAGGAAATTAGAACATTCTCTGGATGAGACGTCACACCCTTACGCGTAGAAAAGCAGCCAACAAATAATTTTGGTGGCTTGTGATGATCCGAGGCAAGACTGAGACATAATGTCCCACGTCACGGGTGATCGAAATGTAATAGACCTCCGTTAAGCGAGGACATTTACCTACCAATCCTATAAAAGCAAAATCTATATTTTGACTGAGGGCTGTAACACCAATCACGCTAATTAAGACAAACCGTTGATCGGCCTCCCAGATCAAAAATGCTACGCACCAAGGTAAATAGCGGTCTACATCTGAACCAAGCTAGGTGCTATAGGGCCATAGACTAGTAAATTCCGCCTACACTACCGCACAAGTTCGGCGTTCACGACCTGAATACGGTACTCGTTTTTTGACAAACTACAACTAGCCCCATTCACTTTTAGGAAATGCCAATTAGGTAATCAGAAAGTGATTGCCAGGGTGGACGAATGGTTTGCGGCGCTTACCAATTGCGACAGAGTCTTTAACCGAACATTGCTATCAAAGATCGACTCTAAACATTAGAAGGTGACCACCTATCCTGACGCACTGAACACACTCCCCAGAACGCGATCAGCGCCCTACATACTCCAATTACTAAACTAACGCGCCCAACATGCCGTTCATATCAATTGCCTGACCTTGAGCGATATACATAATGCCTGAAAATCATAATCAATCCGCCAGATACACTACCAATAAGTGCACCAATTAAACATATTATCGAGCGTTTTGGTCCGATCTTCTCCTCTGGAACTACAGCAGGATCAACAGTTTTAAAGAGATACTCGGCTCGCACCTCTGCAAGCATGATAGTCTCCGTTTGCGACTGGATTAGTTCGTAAAACATTGCTTGTAAATCCCGCAAATTTGTTGCGCCAACCTGCGCGCTCAAATATTCTATCGATTTTTCAGCTTCCAACACATCCTGTTGCTTCATAAATGTATTTAAATCTGCAACCAACCAGCTTACCCATTGCTGAGCCACGATCGGAGACACATGCTGGACTTCGACAGTAACAAAGCCTTTAAGCTTATCCTGCGACACACTTAGCAATCGAGACAAGGCATTATATGAAGCTTGAGGGCTAGGTGCCATTTCAGGTTGGCGTGCACTAGGAAGGAGCCATTTTTTTGAAACACCATCATATATACTAGCATCTACAATAAGTTCACCCGTGTCTGAATTCCAACCCTTAGCGGCTATTAGGGGAACCAGTAGATCGTGCCTCTCAATAAAGGATTGTAAAAAAACCCTGGATTCGAGAACTTCTAGACCTAGAGCTGTTTTATCTTCACCCCCACCCCCAGGCAAAGCAATCCCCGCAAGACCAGCGATTCCCCCGTACCTCGCGGCTAAGCCACGCATCCCCGCGCCATCGCCCCCAGACGGGGCGAGTAACGCTTCAGCGAGATATATATTGGGAAGAGAAAGAGAATAGATCAGCGCTATTGTAAAAGAGAACGTAGTAAAAATCCCAATCCACCACTTCCCATCCCAAAGCACCCCAAACAATTCCCGCAAATCGATCTCATCATCCGCATAATCAGAATGATGCTCCGAAGGAATACCTGCGCCTGTTCGATCAACCAAATTACCCAAAATATCCGACCTCTTTAAATGCAACAACAGCAGCAACAGTAATCGCAGCTTGGTAGATGATCCGTATGATGTCGCGCCATTTTGCACTATTGTCCGTGTAGGCGCTATCAATAGGCACCACAACCGTATCACCGGCCTCCAACGATTGCCGGGGCGAACCAAATCGGTACCAATTGGTCTTGGAGGGCATCATCACTGAGCCATCCGCCTTGACGACATATAAAGCATTCTTATCGGCCCCGGCGGTAAACCCAGCCAAAAGCGCCAGATAATCATCCAGATGATAACCGCGTCGCAGAGAGTGAGCACCCTGGCGCTGCACCTCCCCGACAACAGTGACTGTCGTGTTTTTCTTAGGAATAGTGAGTTGATCGTCATCTAACACGACCAAATTGGCTGACAAATCGCCCGCTAATGGTCGCTCCATGTCTATCAGTAGTCGCTCCTTACCTTTGAAATCTTGCAAAATCGCGACAATCTTCTCTACTTCATCGGGCTCCGTTGATTTCATTTCCTGAGTCAGTAGAGAAAAAGCAAACGAATTTCTGATAGATCCGGCGAACCCTTCAGCCCACTCAGCGTCGTGTTCAGCGACAGATCCGCGGGTAAAGAAGGCACCGCGAACAAACGCTTCTTAGTACAAGCCGCCAGCCCTCTGAATAACATCAACCAACGTCTTATCTTGCCATATCAGGTAAGCACCAGGAAATTTGACCTCACCCACAAGCTCAACAGATTGATCTGGGCTCCAATCAGAGATATCCCTTACGGTGAGATGATCACGCGATGCCAACTCAATATTATTAACATCAGCACTACTAGCTAGATCAACAAGAGAAAGATCTTTGTAGGATGGCTCAACGCTACCATCGTCTTGGGCTACAATACGAAGGAATTCAAGGGCAGGTAAGTAAGCTAAATCACGAAGGCTGCCAGCAGCCCTGATTAGATCGAAAACCCTGTCACCTTCCCCCAGCGGACAGTCAACAGGTGACTTCACAGCGCCAGATATCGAATCTATTTTCACCGGCTCACCTTACCTAGCCTGGGACCTCAACTTATTTGGTGCAGGGCCCAACGATGCCTGCCTTACTAAAGGCTTGATATCAGCATCGAACTCAGCCAGATCGACTAGATTGAATATCTAGAATTTGATCCCTCTTTTCAAGTAACGGATCGTTTTCGGTGCCTTGACTTGGGATTGCGGCGCTTATATTTACCTGTTTCACCGTGATATTCAGGCGCACGCTCTTCTCGCGGACAATCGGGACATAATCTACATCAACCGGAGGGTTCAGGTCCCACTTGAGTGACGGCAGCAGATCCGACACACGCATCCCGGGGAGCTATGCATACACACCAAGCCACACTGCCGCACCCTTGACTCCTACGGCACTTTCGTAGGTATCAGTTGACTACCGTACCCTTAAGGTACCGCCATTACGCATCAATGTGCTTTGTCCTTGGGCGACAAGGTTCATATTCAGCACTGTCGGTAGGTTTCGATCCATCCCTTGTCGTGAAATTACCACAGCAACAAGATATGCATCCCGCGCATACCCGCCAGCTATTTCAACAAACTGGCCTGCGGTCTCATTGCAGGTTAAGTCATAAACCATCGGACGTTTAACATCGCCCTCAATGGTCGCGAGACTTTGTAAGGCCGTACAAATACAACATCGCTAGATTGAAGGCGCACGTCTTTACTGACATCACCACGCATCGGCAAGTCATAAGCGTCAAATTCAGCGATGGTTTCACCACCCCTCTTTACCTGAATAAAACTGAGTGTACCTATGGATGTCACGCCACCTGCAACGAACAGCGCCTGCGTGACAGTAGATAATGCCGAAAAAGAGTAGTTCTCTGGCACCAGTACTTCGCCTGCCATAAAAACGCCGATAACCCGTAAGCCCATAGCGACGATTGTTTCTACACCAATCCCCGTTACTTACCCGTGCTTGAGTCAGCGCCTCGGCATTGTCAAACGTCAATCCCGCAAGTACCACCGGTCGAGTTCGGGAACATTCATCTCGCCGTTGCGATCAATCTGCAGTGCCTGTTGCTCGTTTTCTTTGCCGTAAAAACTTATCTGCAGCTCACCACCAGCACCGAAGATAGACAGTATAAACCACATTTTCCAAAGAACAGTTATGTATCGTAATTGCTGATAATCATTCAAATCTAAGACACCACCAAGTGATGAGCCTTGGGGTGGTCAATGACCAAATTAGCGCTGACCTGGTGCCGCTGTACTAACGACTTGGATAAATACCGTTTCTGTGCTGGCCTGCGAAACATCACGCTGGCACAAGCAATGGCGCCAGCGATGAAGTATTTGCATCGAAACGCCTTGTGAGCGCGCACAATCGGCAATACCGCCATCAATCGCCTCGGCGTTCTGTAACCACGTTGTCCAGCATTGTTGTTTGTTGATGAGTGGTGTTCGCATGGCACTCTCCGAGAATAAATGGAACGTGGATGCGGGTCTGAAATTAGGGCGATGTGCAGAAAAAAAGACGTGCAAGAGATTCAAGCAGGCAGGCTACCGCAGGATTTCGGGAAAAAATCTCGCATCAATTACACTGAAATGGCAGCGTTCATTTGTTGAACATGCTAACCCAACATGATGCTATTCGCAACCAAATCAACAACTCCGCTTTCAGTCTCACGTCAGGCACGGGACTCTAACAGATAGGCGGCACTAACACTTTGGGCAGCAGTGATTCCGTTTCCTTGAGATCAAGGGCCAGGGATCAGCGCCGATTGTCAGCAGAACCCAATTAACTACTCGGCAAGCGCCCTCAGGTGTCACTGTATTTGTCGCATTTCACGGTTTTTTACACACGGTACGCACGCAACGATATTTCACCTTGCACCCTTACCGATTACGAGATGCTCGCGGACGGCATCAATACGTAATCCGAATAGACCAGAGTCATCGCTCTATACTGATACGACTTGGCACCCACGGATACCTACAAAAACCAAGCCTGCGACAACCGCCGAGTTGTGAGACGTAATCGTTCAGCACGGAGTCGAATAGGGTTATACAAGTGGACACACGGGTAGTTGCGAGAATCGGGAATCATTCGCCCCCACCACTTCCCGGCCATCCGCTGCCTTTTGGGGAATCACTATCGGCATACCGTAACGGCAGCCTAACTAAAACGCGACTAGCGTCAAAGTTTTCCTGCGGCTTAGTATTGTTAATATGGGCACTGCTTGATCTATATATCGCTCCGCCGCAGAACCCCTGTTTGACCAATCTATGTGCTCTAGAAATAGAGTTTAGGGTGTTCCACCTCACAATCGGGAAAATGTATCTAGCATATTTCTCACAGCAATCAATTGATCGAGGGTAAGAGGTTGCATCTACGCAGTTTCGAGACACTTTTGGCCACACCTAACACCAACATACTCATAATTACTTGTAAATCAATTTCATCTTCGCCGTTAAGCAAATTCAATCAGCCACACCCACTGACGCTAGAACAGGTATTTATCAAGCGCCCTGAGTCGCTCCTTTATCGGGCTTCTTTGACGTGTCCGCAAGCGCTGGGGGCACCCCTTCTTTATCTTTGCTCTTCTCAGATTGAGGAAAACCTAACATATCATTGGTCTGGCGCTAGGGCAGCACATCTAAGCTCCACGAATGAACGCCGGTCGACTTGAAGCTTGCCCCTTCTTCATTAGGCTTTATGCGTTTCTCCTGACTACGGCTTAATCTGCTATCGATCAGACACAGCTTAAGTCACCACTGGCTTGAGCCACGACATTAGAAGAACTCATTAACGCGACCTGAAGGCATATCATGATGAAAATTCACCCCATAAGCACCAATGGCTCAGGCTTCACTCGTATCGTTAACCTCGCGCTGCAACAAGGCAATCTCTTCGCGCAGCGCCTCGTATTCGTCTAGCTTACGCCTCAAAAACCTAGCAGTCAGCCGGGTCTTCTCATTAACGCCCGCCGGTGTGAGGATATAAGCATAGCCGAGTTTCCGCTCTGCACGTGCGAAATTGCCCATTTTGATCAGCCCCTTCTCGGCGAGCGCTTTCAGGCAGAAGTTGACGCCCCCGAGGCTGACACCCAGCTCAGAAGCAATCTGGCGCTGGCTCGCGGTTGGCTTGTCCTCGACTACGCGCATGACACGCAACTTGAGTTCATCGCGGCCGTTGGGTGGAGAATTTATGGTCATGGATTGGTCATCTTGCCAAAAATTGAGTTTCTTGCCGTCAGGGGAGCGCTATCTGTTCACCCGTTGAACAACACTACTGCAACTGGCCCTAAATTAAAAGCTGCACCTTGATTTACCTTGCGCTTAGCGGTTCCTTTTGGTGCGCGCTCATGAAAACCGTAATTTCCCCGAACATCTCAGTGACATGCACTGAGAAGGCCGACTGCTTAGCGGCAAGCTCCTCAGCCGTGCCTCGCCAGATCATCCGGGGTAAACCGCACCCGTTGCGCCTGACCCATAATCGTCATCAACACATCGATACGCTTGGCAGATACCCGCGAGGCGAGGCCCTCAAATCCCGCAAACGGTCCCTGAATAACCTTCACAGGATCTCCGGGCTTGAGCCCACCATCAGCGGCATTGGCCTGCAGTATGGCCTCAACCTTGCGCAGGCGCTCAATCACGTCGGGCTGGATCACAGCGATTTCGTGGCCGAAGCGCACTAAACTAATGACGCCCGGTGTTGATCTGACGGGTGCCATCGATTGCTCTGGCTGGAAACCACAGAAGCAGTAGCCAGGGAACATGGGCACGGTGCCGATCGGCTTGCCTAGCTTGTCAAGCTTCGCCACCAGCGGTAGATAGGTTGAGAAGGTCTGTTCCGCGAGGCGCGCTGCTGCGTAATCTTCTTGTCTTGGCTTGGTCATGACCACGGACC
>Ga0307492_10000126_pt1 | contig 34434 bp, 31 predicted proteins | sample SI3LmetaG_FD_202365 | JGI IMG/M metagenome (GOLD analysis project Ga0307492, IMG submission 202365) | Sea-ice brine microbial communities from Beaufort Sea near Barrow, Alaska, United States - SI3L | ecosystem: Environmental > Aquatic > Marine > Coastal | place: USA: Alaska | collected 2017-05-06 | reverse complement strand
ACCCGCCGCCGTCTCTCGCGGCTGCTGTTCGGGTGATGGAAGCAAGCCAACAAAGACCCGCTCGTCCTGAGCTTGTCGAAGGGCGCATGGCGATAGGTGCCGGCCGCGTGCTTCGACAGGCTCAGCACGAGCGGACGTGGGGGGCGGGGTGAGGTTGTCCATTTTCCCGCTCCCCGGCGCGATCCTGTTCCCGGGCCTCGCGCTGCCGCTGCACATCTTCGAGCCGCGCTACCGCGCCATGACCAGCGATGCGCTCGCCCGCGACCGGCGCATCGCGATGATCCAGCCGCAGGGCGGGGGCGATGGCGCCCCGCTGTTCGAGGTCGGCTGCGTCGGCCGGATCGGCGAGGTCGAGGCGCTTGGGGACGGGCGCTACAACCTGATTCTCGAGGGCGAGACGCGCTTCCGCGTGATCCGCGAGCTCGAGGTCACCACGCCCTTCCGCCAAGTCGAGGCCGAGGCCATCCCCGATGATGAGATCGAGGTGCTCGCCGCCATCGAGCGCGCCGCTTTCGAACAGGAGGCGAGGGCCTTCGCCGACGCCCAGGGCTACAGCGTCGACTGGGATTCGGTCACCCGTCTCGACGACCAGACGCTGATCAACGGCGTCTCGCAGATCGCGCCCTTCGACTTCGCCGCCAAGCAGGCCCTGCTCGAGGCGCCCGATTTATCGGCGCGCTGCGAGCTGCTGATCCAGCTCATGCAGTTCTTCGCCCTGCGCGACGACGACGACGGCGGCAAGGTCACGCTGCAATAGACAGCCCAACACCCACAAGGCCGTTCGCCCCGAGCTTGTCGAAGGGCACGTGCGAGCGAAGCCGAGAACGTATGCTCTGCACGGCCTCGGCTCCGCTCGGCCAAGTCCCTCGACAAGCTCGGGACGAACGGGGTCTGTTGTCTCCCTAAATCCCGAACGCGCTCTTCAGCCCGTCGATCACATATTGCGCGGCGAGCGCGGCGAGGAGCACGCCGAGCAGGCGGGTGATCACGGCCTCGACCCGGTCGCCGAAGATGCGCATCAGCGGGCCGGCGGCGATCAGTGCCGCGAGCGTCAGCAAGAGCACCGCGAGCAGCGCCGCCAGCACCACGACCGTGCCCTCGGGCCCCTGCGCCTTCGACATCAGCAGCATGATCGAGGCGATCGCGCCCGGTCCCGCGAGCATCGGCATCGCCATCGGGAACACCGAGACGTCCTCCACCTCGGGAGTGGCGGCAACCTTCTCGGCGCGCTCCTCGCGGCGCTGGGTGCGCTTCTCGAACACCATGTCGAGCGCGATCAGGAACAGCATCAGCCCGCCGGCGATGCGGAAGCTGTCGAGCTCGATGTGGAGCGCGCCGAGCAGCGCCTCGCCGAACAGCGCGAACACCAGCAGGATCGCGCCCGCGATCGTCGTGGCGCGGATCGCCATGTTGCGGCGCTGCGCCTGGGTCGCACCCTTGGTCAGCCCGGCGTAGATCGGCGCGCAGCCGGGCGGATCGATCACCACGAACAGCGTGATGAAGGCGGACAAGAACAGCTCGATGAGCGCGGCGGTCATGCCGGGCAGCTGGGCGGCGCGCCGCTCGCGGGAACTGGCGGCGGGGCTGCGTCGCGGCGGAACACCTCCACCGTCGCGCCGTCCCTGCGCGCGTGCACCACGAAGGTGCGGGCGCAGTCCGGCTTCAACTCGGTCGCCCAGCGCAGCGTGCCGTCGTCCGATTGGCCGGATTGCCACGCCAGCCCACGCCGCGCGCGGGGCGGCGGGCCGTGCCTGCGTTCGCCGCATCGCGCGACCTCGGCGCCGATCATCTCCGGCTTGCGGTAGCCCGGTTCGAGATCGAAACCCTGGTCGAGCACCCAGCGGTAGCGGCCGTCGTCCTGCCGCTGCCAGATGGTGGCGAAGCGCGTGCGCTTGCCCGAGGGATAGGTGGCGGGCCCGGTCGAGAGCGCGAAGCTGCCGTCGCAGCTCAGGGTGACGCTGTCGGGTTCCCACACGATCGCCTGCGCCGGATCGGGTGCGCGCCTCAGCGATTGCCTGACGTTGACCCAGCCAGGGCTGGGCCACAGTGCATCCTCGGCGGCGGTTTCGCGGAACGCGGTCCAGGTGCCTTTGTCGCGCGCCATGCGGGCAAAGGCGAGCTCGGTGGCGATGACCTTGCTCGGCTCGGCCGCGCTGCCCAGGAAGGCGCGCTGGTGATCGTCCATCCGGCCGCCGGCCGCGCAGCCGGCGAGCGCCAGCGCGACGAGGGCAGCCAGTTTTTTCACAACGAATCCTCCGCAAGATCGAGCCCCTGGCTGCGATAGGCTGCAACGAGCGTGTTGCGAAGCAGCACCGCGATGGTCATCGGGCCAACCCCGCCGGGGACCGGGGTGATCGCGCCCGCGATTTCGCTGGCGCCGGCGTAGTCGACATCGCCGACGAGCCGCCCCTTCGCCTCGCCAGGGGCGGCGGGCAGGCGGTTGATGCCGACGTCGATCACCGTCGCGCCAGGCTTGAGCCAGTCGCCCTTGACCATCTCCGGCCGCCCCACCGCGGCGATCACGATGTCGGCGCGGCGCACCACCGCGGGCAAATCCCTCGTGCGGCTGTGCGCGACGGTGACGGTGCAGCTTTTCTGGAGCAGCAGCTGCGCCATCGGCTTGCCGACGATATTCGAGCGCCCGATCACCACCGCGTCCATCCCCGAGAGGTCGCCGAGCCGGTCCCTGAGCAGCATCAGGCAGCCGAGAGGGGTGCAGGGCACGAAGCCGGGGAGACCGGTGGCGAGCCGCCCGGCGTTGGCCACGGTAAAGCCGTCGACATCCTTGTCGGGCGCGATCGCCGCGATCACCTTGGACTCGTCCATATGGCCGGGCAGCGGGAGCTGGACGAGGATGCCGTCCACCGCCGGATCGGCGTTGAGCCGCGCGACCAGCGCCAGCAGCTCGGCCTCGGGCGCTTGCGCCGAGAGGCGGTGCTCGAAGCTCGCCATGCCGGCCTCGAGCGTGGCCTTGCCCTTGGAGTGGACGTAGACCTGGCTCGCCGGATCCTCGCCCACCAGCACAACGGCGAGCCCGGCCTTGCGCCCGGCCGCGGCCTCGAAGCGCCGCGCCTCGCCGCCGACCTTCTCGCGCAGCGTGGCGGCGAAGGCCTTCCCGTCGATAACCGCTGCCGCCATCAGGCGACCATGATGCCGTTGAGGACGATCAGGACGATGTTGAGCAGGATGATCAGCACCAGCGGCGAGAAGTCGATCGCCCCGGTGGCGGGGAGGATGCGGCGGATCGGGCGGTACACCGGCTCGAGCAGGCGGTTGATCGCCTCGTAGAAGCTGGCGAGGAACTGGTTCGAGCTGTTGATCACGTTGAAGGCGAACAGCAGCCCGATGATGAACTGGATGATGATCAGCATCACCAGCACATTGGTGAGCATCGAGATGATCTCGTAGAGAACCTGAAGCGCCTGCATCCGTAACCGTCCGTGGTGAGTGATATGGCGTCCTACCGGGCCGTCCCGCCCAGGGCCAGCCTCATTCCGCGCCCAGGTTTTCTGGCGTGCTATCTGCCCTGATCAGCGTGCCCGCGCCGCGCGCGGTGAAGAATTCGAGCAGCATCGCGTGGGGCACACGGCCGTCGAGCACCACCGCCGCCTCGCATCCGGCCTCGACCGCGGCGACGCAGGTCTCGAGCTTGGGGATCATCCCGCCGCTGATGGTCCCGTCCGCCTGCAAACCCGCGATTGCGGCGGGCGTTAGGTCGGTGAGCAACGCGCCCTGCTTGTCGAGCACGCCGGGGACGTCGGTCAGCAGCAGCAGCCGCGCGGCGTGGAGCGCGCCCGCCAGCGCGCCCGCCATGGTGTCGGCGTTGATGTTGTAGGTGTGGCCGTCCTCGCCCGCCCCGATCGGCGCCACCACCGGGATCATCCCGGCGGCGACCGCGGTGTCGATCATGCGGGTATCGACCCGCGCCGGCTCGCCCACGAAGCCGAGGTCGAGCGCCTGCTCGATCATGCTGTCGGGATCCTTGCGCGTGCGGGCGAGCTTGCGCGCGGTGACCAGCCCGCCGTCCTTGCCCGAGATGCCCAGCGCCCGCCCGCCGGCGTGCGCGATCCAGCCGACCAGCTGCTTGTTGATCGCGCCCGAAAGCACCATCTCGGCCACTTCCGCCGTGGCCTTGTCGGTAACGCGCAGCCCATCGACGAAGGTGCTTTCCACCCCCAGCTTCTTGAGCATGGCGCCGATCTGTGGGCCGCCGCCGTGGACCACCACGGGATTGATGCCGACCGCCTTCAGCAGCACCACATCGCTGGCGAATTCCATCGCCGCGGTCTCGTCGCCCATCGCGTGGCCGCCGTATTTGACCACGAAGGTGCGCCCGGCATACCGCCGGAGATAGGGCAGCGCCTCGATCAGCGTCTCCGCCTTGGCGCGGATCGCGGCGAGATCGTCCGGCGGGGCGTCGTCGGTCATGGCGGGCGCGTTAGCTGGGGGGCGGAAAAGTGGAAAGCCGTTTCCGCGCCTTCGAGATGAACGGGAGCTAAACCTCGGCTAAACATACGATGAACGGGCGCGCGTCGTCGGGTTCGGGCCTCGCCTCGCCGCTAATCCCGGATCCTTTCGCACCGCGCCGCGTCGGTCGGGTTCCTGAATGCGGGATCAAGGACCATTACCGATGAAGATCACCTATGCTTTCGCCCTCGTCCTCGGCGCCGCCGGCCTGGCGGGGACCGCCCATGCGCAACTCGCGGGAGGCGTCGGGGGCTCCGCTGGCGCAACCGCTGACCAGGCGACCGGCGGCCTTGGCACCACCGCCAACGCCGGCGCCACGCTCCCGGACACCGCCACCACCGCCGACCGCGCCGCGACGCGGGTCGAGACCGCGAAGGAGCGGGCCAAGGATCGCGCCGAACACGCCAGGGCCAAGGCCAAAAAGCGTGTCGAGGATAGCCGGCTTCCCGGCGCGAGCGCCGATGCCGGCGTGAGCGCGGGCGCCCGCGCCGACACCCCCGCCGCGAACGCCGGGCCAGGCGTCAACGCGGATGTGAGCACCGGCACGGATCCCAACTGATCGCGCGTTCATAGGCCGGCCGCGGGCCCCTTCCCCTCGACCCTCCCATCCCGGACCGGCTCCGAGGGGGCGGCCACGTCATCGGCCGCCCCCTTTTTTCTCGCGCGCCCGGCGGGCAAAGCGGCGCGAGAGGGTCCAGACCCTAGTCGAAGATCTCCTGGAAAAAGCTCTTCCTGCGCTTGTGGGCCTTGCCATAGCCGTGGCCATAGCCCGAATGCTGCTGGCCGCCGTGCTGGGCATAGCTGGGGGCGGGGCGGGGCGCGGAACCGGCCTGCGGGCCGCTGCGCTCGACGATCTTGTCGAGCTCGCCGCGGTCGAGCCAGACCCCGCGGCACTGCGGGCAATAGTCGATCTCGATCCCCTGGCGGTCGCTCATGGCGAGCGGGACGCGGCAGACCGGGCATTGCATGGCGGCGACTTCGCTTTCGGTGCGCATCATCGACTCCTGTTGACGATTGCCTGCAAGTGGGGCGCGAGCGGGCGGGATCAAGCCCCGGCGCGGTCCGGAATCGAGCGGCCGCCCCTCCCTGCCGGGAAGAGCGGCCGCCCGTTGGTGGCTGGCTCGACGATCAGTGTTCGTTGCGGTGCGAGCCGGAGCGATCGCGGTCGCGCTCGCCCTGCTGGCCGCCGCGAGCGTGCTCGCCCTGCTTCATCTGCTGGTCGCCCTGGTCCGCATCGTCTTCGCCGATGCCGGTGTCGGTCTGGCGGGATTGACCGCCCTGGGCGCCGGTTTGCTGGCCGCCGCGCTGGCCGCCCTGTTGCTGCTGGCCGCCGGCCCCGCCACCGCGCTGCTCGCCCTGTTGCTGCTGGCCGCGTTCGCGCTCGCCCTCGGCCTGACCGCCGGGCTGCTTGCTCTGTTGGCCCTGCTGTCGCTGGCCCTGTTGCGGTTGCCGGCCCTGGGCATTCGCCCCGCCCTGGTTGTCGTTGCGCTGGTTCATGACGTTCGTCCTCTCTCGGTAATCGGCGGCGCGCCGCCACTGCTGAATCAGAGTCCGGAGCGGGCGAAAGGTTCCAGATCTGCGCCCGGGCGGGCGCGCTATCGGACGGGCGCGGTCGCTTCATCCTCCGGCGGCCAGCCGCCCAGCCGCTCGTGGGGATACCGATCGCGAATGGCGCGGTTGAAGAAGGCGCCCCTGGAGAACGATCCGCGCATCGCCCGCGCCACCTCCTCGGGCACGCCGTGGTAGCGATAGACGCGGCCCGTCACGAATTCGACATCGAGCGCCTGCTCGGCGGCGCGCCAGGCGAAGCGGCGGATGACGGTCGAGGGCATGAAGCGCCAACGCGCCGATCCGCTGTCGGGGCCCCGCGAAAGGTCAGGGTAAGGTTACGCCGAATTCGCTTCGCACCCGCCCGCGCCGCCCGCGGCGGCGCGCTCTCTCGACGCATTCTTGGCCCGTCGATCCGGTCGCATTTCGGATCGTTGCGGTCGCCATGAATCACCCGGGCGATCGCCTCGTCCAGCTCGGGAGGAGGAACGGCTCATACCAGATGCTGTCTACATATGGTCGGAGAATCTAGTCGCGCCATTCCATATACTTCGCGGATGTCATTTTCTCAAATCCGTGTTTGAAAAATGCGTCACCACCCCGCTTCCTCGGCGCTTGCCTTTTTGCCCGGATATGCCTAAGGGGCCGCCGTTCGAGCCGATCCGGCATGGATTCGGCGCGCTTTTCGTTAGTTTTGGCGAATCGCTCGTCAGCCTTGGCGAAACGCTCGTCGGGGTTCGGCGAAACGCTCAACGGCAAGGAGGCAAGTCCGCACCGCGGGCTCTGGCCCGCAAATCGAGGTGTTGGACTTTTATGCAGATCATCGTTCGCGACAACAACGTCGACCAGGCCCTGCGCGCGCTCAAGAAGAAGCTGCAGCGCGAGGGCGTGTACCGCGAGATGAAGCTGCGCCGTCACTACGAGAAGCCGAGCGAGAAGCGCGCGCGCGAGAAGGCCGCCGCCGTCCGCCGCGCCCGCAAGATGGAGCGCAAGCGCATGGAGCGCGACGGCGCGAAGTAGTCCGAGCTGCCGGGCCGCGTCGGCGGCTTGCGCAACCGCCAGCACCAAGCCATGAGGGCGCGGATTTTTCCGCGCCCTTTTGCATTCCGGGCGCAATTCAGGACCAGACCCCGATGACCGAGATCACCCGCGTTCCCATCCAGCCGATCGCCAGGGGCTCGCTGGTCAAGCTGTGGCTGGGCGTTCTCCTGGCCGTGCTGCTGGCCGCCGGCCTCGCCTGGACGGCGCGGCCCAAGGGCGTGGATGTCGATGTCGTGGCCGAGGGCACGGGGCCGAGCCCGGCCAAGGAGGACGTGATCTTCGTGCGCTACACCGGCAAGCTCGCCGACGGCACGGTCTTCGACCGGTCGCAGGACGTGCAGCTGCCGATCCAGGGCCTGCTGCCCCAAGGCAGCCCCCTGCCGCTCAGCCGCATGATCCCCGGCTTCGCCGAGGGTGCGGTGCGGATGAGGAAGGGCGGCAAATACACGCTCTTCATCCCGGCCGACAAAGGCTATGGCGCCGAGGGGCAGAAGGACCAGCAGGGCAATGAGGTGATCCCGCCCAATTCGGACCTCACCTTCGATGTCGAGCTGGTGGATTTCATGTCCGAACCCGATTTCCAGCGCCGCATCCAGGTGCTGCAACAGGCGATGCAGATGCAGCAGGGGCAGGGTGGCGGTCGGGGCGGCCAGCAGCCTCAGGCGCCCGATGCGCCGCAATAGCCTTTTCACCGATTCCTCATGCGCCGCTCATGGCGGCGCGCAAACTCTTCCCTAGCAAACCTCCGTTCGTGTCGAGCCCTTCGGCAGGCTCAGGATGAACTGCCGACTTTCTGTCGTCAGTCGAGACACCTTGCGCTGGTGTCTCGACTACGCTCGACACGAACGGCTAAGGTAGCGGGAGGTGGTGGAATGGGTGGCGAACCGCAAGACTGGCCGCTTCGGCCGTGGCTGCTGGCCGCATTGCTCGGCGTGGCCGGACTGCTGATCTACCATATCGGCGGCGGGCGGGGGCCGGACACGCGCGTCGGCTGGCAGGCCGCGGTCACGGCGTTCCTGTTTTTCGGTCCGCTCGCCTTCGCCTTCACCCTCGAACGCGACCGCTGCAAGGAGCCGCTCGCCTTCGCCCTGGTCGTCGGCCTGGTCATGGCGGGGCTCGCGTGGCGCGCGGTCGGCCAGGGCGAGAGCATCGCCGACCCGCAATACGGATTCCTCGCCGGGCTAGTCGCCACCGGCCTCGCGCTGCCGCTGTTTCAGGCGGGCTTCCACCGCACCCGCTGGGCGACGCCCTATCGCACCATCCACGAGCACGTCTGGAGCGATGCGATCTGCGCAGCGGGCAGCCTCGCCTTCGTCGGTGCGAGCTGGCTGATGCTCCTGCTGCTGGCCGAGCTGTTCCACCTCCTGAAGATCGACGTCCTGCGAGAGCTGATCGACGATGGCTGGTTCGGGTGGAGCTGGTCGGGCGCGGCCTTTGGCGCGGCGCTGGGGGTGCTCAGGAACGAACTCGGCATCATCGGCACGCTGCGGCGGGTGGCGATGACGGTGCTCTCGCTGCTGGCGGTGCCGCTGGCGGCGGGGCTGGCGCTGTTCCTGATGGCGATGGCGATCTCGGGCCCCGAGGTGCTGTGGGAAGCGACCCGCAGCGCCACGCCGGTGCTGCTCGCCTGCGCAGCCGGGGCTTGGGTGCTCGCCAACGCCATCCTGCGCGACGAGGATGCAAGCATGAGCGGCAACCGGGTGCTGCGGATTGCCGGACTTGTGCTGGTGCTGAGCATCCTGCCGCTGACCGTGTTCGCCGCGGTGTCGATGGGCACGCGCGTCGCGCAGCACGGGCTCAGCCCCGAACGGCTGTGGGGCGTCATCGCAATCGCGGTGGCGGTCGCATACGGCCTCGCCTGGCTGGTCGCCGTCGTCCGAGGTTGGAAAGCCGGCGAATGGCGCGAGCGGGTGCGCCGCGCAAACCTGCACCTGGCGGTGGTGATTTGCGGCCTTGCGCTGTTTCTGGCCCTCCCGATCCTCGACTTCGGCGCGATCAGCGCGCGCCAGCAGATCGCCCGGCTGCAAACTGGCGCGGTGAGCGCCGACAAGTTCGACTACGACGCGCTTCGCTGGGATTTCGGTGTGGCCGGAAGGCGCGCGCTGACTCGACTTGTGGGCAGCGGCAACCCGAAAGTCGCTCGGCTGGCAAAGAGCGCTCTTGCTCAGCAGCGACGCGCCTATGGCCCAATTATCTCTCCGGATGAGTACCGGCTGCGGGTGCAACCCAATGACCCTGAGCTACGCCGATTGGCGATCGAGTATTTCCAAGCCACTCCGATTGTTTGCTTTGATGAATGCGTGGTGATTGAATTAGGCAAGACAAGTGGCGGCGGCCGACGGGTCGCAATCGTGCAGAACATTTCATACCATACGGTGGTCCTGGGCATCGGAAGGCCGGGCTGGCGCGAAACGAAGCCCGAACTGCCGGTGCTCAAAGTTGGTTCAAAGGTCGAGATACGCGAGCTGACCAAGCGTTTCATCGTAGTCGATGGTAAGCCGCTCGACCGACCGCTCGACGATGAGCCATCGCCGCTTGAAGGCGCACCACCGTCCCGCTAACGCCCCCGGCATGTCCGTAGACAAAGCCACCGTCGCCAAGATCGCGAGCCTGGCGCGCATCGCCATGAGCGATGCCGAACTGGAGCGCATGGTCCCCGAATTGAACGGCATCCTGAACTGGGTCGAGCAGCTCGGCGAGGTAGATGTCACCGGGGTCGAGCCGATGACCGCGGTGATCCCCAACCATCTGCGCCTGCGCGACGACGTCGTGAACGCCGACCCGCTGACCGGCGGCGGCAAGCGCGACGCGGTGCTCGCCAACGCGCCCGCGGCCGAGCATGGGTTTTTCGGGGTTCCCAAGGTGATCGAATGATGCTGGGGCCGCGCCCGCGTGCTTCGACAAGCTCAGCACGAGCGGAGGTTCTTTTGAATACAGCCACAAACCCCGCTCATCCTGAGCCTGTCGAAGGATGCTGGCACCCGTGACCGACCTCACATCGCTTGGCGTCAAAGCCATCCGCGACGGCGTCGTTTCCGGCGATTTCACCGCGCGCGAGGTGGCCGAGGCGTTCAACGGCGCGGTCGCCGAGGCGAGCGCTCTCAATGCCTTCATCGTCACCACGCCCGATCACGCGCTCGCGGCGGCGGAGGCGATCGACGCCAGGCGCGCCCAGGGCGAGCCTCTGGGCACAATGGGCGGCGTGCCGATCGGCATGAAAGACCTGTTCGCCACCAAGGGCGTGCAGACCACCGCGGCGAGCCACATTCTCGAAGGCTTCAAGCCCGAATACGAAAGCACCGTCAGCCAGAAGCTGTGGGACGCGGGCGCGGGCATGCTCGGCAAGCTCAATCTCGACCAGTTCGCGATGGGCTCCTCGAACGAGACCTCCTATTTCGGCAATGTCTCCAGTCCCTGGCGGAAGGCCGGCGCCAATGCCGCGATGAGCCCGGGTGGCTCCTCGGGCGGTTCCAGCGCCTCGATCGCGGCGCGGATCGCCCCCGCCGCCACGGGCACCGACACCGGCGGCTCGATCCGCCAGCCCGCCGCCTTCGCGGGCATCAGCGGGATCGAGCCGACCTATGGCCGTTGCAGCCGCTGGGGCGTGGTCGCCTTCGCCTCCAGCCTCGACCAGGCCGGTCCGATGGCGCGCAGCGTCGAGGATTGCGCGATCATGCTCGAGGCGATGGCCGGCTTCGACCCCAAGGATGCGACCAGCCTCGACATGCCGGTGCCGAACTGGGAGGCTTCGCTCAACGCGGACCTGCGCGGCAAGCGCATCGGCATTCCGCGCGAATACCGCATGGACGGAACCGACGCCGCGATCCTCGAGAGCTGGGAACAGGGCAAGGCCTGGCTGCGCGACGCGGGCGCGGAGATCGTCGATATCGGCCTGCCGCACACCAAATACGCGCTGCCCGCCTATTACATCATCGCCCCGGCGGAAGCGTCCAGCAACCTCGCCCGCTACGACGGCGTCCGCTACGGCCTGCGCGATCTGCCCGAGCGCGCCGGCCTCCAGGACATGTACGCCGCAACCCGCGCCGCGGGCTTCGGCGACGAGGTCAAGCGCCGCGTCCTCATCGGCACCTACGTGCTCAGCGCCGGCTTCTACGACGCCTATTACACCCAGGCGCAGAAAATCCGCGCGCTGGTCGCGCGCGATTTCGAGCAGGCCTGGGCGACATGCGACGCGATCCTCGCGCCCACCACACCGACCGCCAGCTTCCCATTGGGCTCGCTCGATGCCGACCCGCTGACGATGTATTTGAACGACGTCTTCGCGGTCCCCGCCAGCCTCGCCGGCCTCCCCGCGATGAGCGTCCCCGCCATGCTCAACGCCGACGGCCTGCCGCTGGGCTTGCAGATCGTCGGCAAGCCCTTCGACGAGCAGGGCGTGCTCGACGCGGGCCTCGCGATTCAGCAGCGCGCCGGTTTCGAAGCGCGACCGGAGCGGTGGTGGTAGGACCAAAACCTCCGTTCGTCTCGAGCGAAGTCGAGAGACGCGCGGCGGTGAGCGAAGGTGTCTCGACTACGCTCGACACGAACGGTGATGGGAAAGTGAGCGCTCCGCAACGCTTCATCGCGCTTGATTCGCTGCGCGGGATCGCGGCGTTGTTCATCGTTTTCTACCACATGGGGCCGTTCGGCTGGGTGGCGGGGTGGACGCCGTTCCGCTCGGGCTGGATGCTGGTCGATTTCTTCTTCGTGCTCTCGGGCTTCGTGATCGCGATGAGCTATGGCGCGCGGCTGGCGCAGGGCTATCCACGCGGGAGTTTTCTGCTGATCCGGCTGGGGCGGGTGGTGCCGCTGCATCTCGCGGTGGTCGCCGCGTTCACGCTGCTGGAATTCGCGGTGTTCCGGCCGGTTCTAGGCGAGGTGCATGGCTGGTGGGAATGGGTGCGCGGCGCTTTCCTGCTCGACGCCTTCGCCACCGGCGCGGGCAATTTCTACGCGCCGGTGAGCTGGGCGGTGGGCGTCGAGATGGTGCTGTACGCACTCGCGGCGCTTCTGTTCGGTCGCGGACGTTGCGGGCTCGCCGCTGCGGTGCTTCTCGCCGCCGCTGGTGCTTGGGGCATGGCGACCCACTTCAAGGTGTTCGGCTTCGGTTTCCTCCTCCAGCGCGGGTTGTTCGATTTCGCCATCGGTGTCCTGGCGTGGCGCCTTCACCAGCGCCTGAGCGGCATCGAACCGGGCGCTGCCCTTCTGACTTTCGCTGAGATCGCCTTGATCGGGCTGCTGTTGTGGCTGCTGTGGGTTACCGGCAAGGACGGCAGTTGGGTGATCCTCGCCGCGCCGCTGTTCGCGGCGATGGTGCTGGTTTTCGCGCGCGACAAGGGCCTGGTCTCCCGCGCACTCCAGGCCAAGCCATTCCTGTGGCTCGGCCAACTGAGCTTCGCGCTGTTCATGGTGCATCTGTTCTGGGTGATCCTGCCCAACCGGTTCGGCCCGCGCCTTTTCGCCGCGATGGGCCGCCAGGAGTGGATCGCGCCGGTCCAGCAGAAATACGGCCTCCTCAGCATGGCCCCGCCGCCCGCCGTCGCGACCGCGATCTCGCTGGCGCTTCTGGCGGGCGCGCTCGCCACCGCCTGGCTCGCCTGGCGCTACATCGAGGAGCCAGCGCGCCACTGGGCCCGCCGTTTCGCACCTCCTCAACATTGACGGTATTACCGATGCGAGGTAATACCTCGCCATGCGCTACGAAACGAATATGACGGTAAAGGGCCAGATTACTGTGCCCAAGGACGTCCGCGACCTGCTCGGGCTCAGGCCCGGGCAAAAGGTTGGTATCGAAACGGACCCGGATGGCACTGTGCGGATCGTGAAGGCAAAGCCAGTCGACGACCGGAAAGAATGGCTCGAGCGCCTCGCAGAAGTCCGGGCAGAGTTCAAACTCCAGGATGAGTTCCAAGGCATGGATGGATTGGCCTATCAGCGCTGGATCAGGGGCGATGGGCCCGAAGTGTGATCCTCGACAGCAATGTTCTCATAGCGCTCTTCCAGCGAGAGCAGGCAGATTTGTTCGACCGCATAAGCCGCTGGCGTCGCAGCCATGCAATTCGCATCAACCTCGTCATCTACGCTGAATGCGCGCCCAGTTTCGCATCCGATGACGGGCTGCGGCTGTCGCTGAATGCGCTTGGGATTGGGATCGAAGACCTGACCCTCCCAGAGGGATTCCGCGCCGGGCAAGCTTATGCGGAATACAAGCGTCGAGGCGGCGAAAAGCAGACGATCCTCCCCGATTTCCTCATCGGCGCGCAGGCCGAATTGCGGGGCTGGCCTCTCGTCACCCGCGATCGTAAGGGGTTCGCGAGCTATTTCCCTGACCTCCAAGTCATCGATCCCACGGAAGACCTATGACGAGCAGCTATCGCATCCACGGCGCCACCGGCGAATGGGAGGTCGTGATCGGCCTCGAGGTCCACGCCCAGGTCGTCTCGCACTCCAAGCTGTTCAGCGGTGCGGCCACCGCCTTCGGGGCCGAGCCCAACAGCCAGGTCAGCCTGGTCGATGCCGCCATGCCCGGCATGCTGCCGGTGCCGAACCGCGAATGCATCCGTCAGGCGGTGCGCACCGGCATGGCGATCGAGGCCGAGATCAACCGCTGGAGCCGGTTCGATCGCAAGAACTACTTCTACGCCGATCTGCCGCAGGGCTACCAGATCAGCCAGCTCTACCACCCGCTGGTGGGCGAAGGCGCGCTGACTATCCTCGCCGACGAGAAGGCTGGCATTCCGGAGGACAAGGTGATCGGCATCGAACGCATCCATGTCGAGCAGGACGCGGGCAAGCTGATGCACGACCAGCACCCGACGATGAGCTATATCGACCTCAACCGGAGCGGCGTGGCCTTGATGGAGATCGTCAGCCGACCGGACATGCGCTCACCGGCCGAAGCCGGAGCTTACGTGCGCAAGCTGCGCGCGATCCTCCGCTATGTCGGAAGCTGCGACGGCAACATGGAGGAAGGTTCGATGCGCGCGGACGTCAATGTCAGCGTGCGGCGTCCAGGGGAGGGGCTGGGCACGCGGACCGAGACCAAGAACGTCAACTCGGTGCGCTTCGTCATGCAGGCGATCGAGCACGAGGCGCGCCGCCAGGTCGATCTGATCGAGGATGGCCGCAGCGTGGCGCAGGAAACGCGGCTGTTCGACCCCAACACCGGCTCCACGCGCTCGATGCGGAGCAAGGAAGACGCGCACGACTACCGCTACTTCCCCGATCCCGACCTGCTGCCGCTGGAGCTCGACGAGGATTTCCTCGCCGAGTGCCGGGCCAGCCTGCCCGAACTCCCCGACGCCAAGCGCCGCCGCTATGTCGAGGACCTGGGCCTCACCCCCTACAACGCCCGCGAGCTGACCGCCGAGGTCGAGACCTTCGCGCGTTTCGAGATGCTGCTGGCCGAGACCGCGAAGGGCATCGGCAAGCCCGAGAAGGAGGTCGCCACGCAGGTCGCCAACTGGGCGCTCTCGGTCGCGCCTGGGGTCATGAACGCGCTCGGCGCCGAGGCCAATCCGGCCTATGCGACGGCAAGCGCGCAGGCCGCGATCCTCGACATGCAGGCCAGGGGCGAGATTTCGGGCGGCCAGGCCAAGGAGATCTTCGAGATCGTGCTCAAGACCGGCCGCGCGCCCGAGGAAATCGCCGAAACCGAAGGCCTCAAGCAGCAGAGCGACACCGGCGCGATCGAGTCGGTCATCGACGAGGTGCTCGCCGCCAACCAGGACAAGGTCGCCGAGTACCGCGGCGGCAAGGACAAGCTGTTCGGCTTCTTCGTCGGCCAGACGATGAAGGCGATGAGGGGTCAGGGCAATCCACAGGTGGTGAACGATGTCTTACGGAGCAAGCTCGATGGCTGACCGGCTTGGGCAAGCCTGTCCTGAGCTTGTCGAAGGAGGCAATCCGGCGGTTGTCAATCAGCTGCTCAAGGCGAAGCTCGACGGTTGATCCAGCGATGCTCGGCATCGTCCTCGTCCAGCCCGAAATTCCCGGCAACACCGGGGCGGTGGGGCGGACTTGCGTGGCGCTCGATGCCGAGCTGATCCTGATTCATCCGCTCGGCTTCCACATCACCGATGCGCGGGTGAAGCGCTCGGGGCTCGATTACTGGCCGTATGTGCGGCTAGCCGAGTTCGCGAGCTGGGACGATTTCGTGGCCGAGCGCAAGCCGCGCATCGACCAGCTCTTCCTGTTCGAGGAACACGGCAGTCGGTCGTTCTACGACGCCGCCTATCCCGAAGACGCGCTGCTGGTGTTCGGTCAGGAGACCCGCGGCATCCCCGAGGACATCTGGCGGCGTTACCCCGGCCGCCAGTTCCATCTGCCGATGCGGTCGCGGCACATCCGCTCGCTCAACCTGGCCAACACCGTCGCGGCCGCCGCCTACCAGGCGCTCCGCGGACGGTCTGAGCCGTGTCCAAACGACGCCAGGGGGAATCGCCCGAATAAGGTCGCTTCACCCAGATCGCGGTTGCCGACGGCGGCGAAAGCCGGGTGCTGCTCTCGCGCGCGGAATGCGACTAGCAAAACTCGCAGACGCGAGAATCCTGCGAATCCACCTGGGTTGACAACTTTGAAGCAAGTCACTGTAATGGGGCACGGGAATGGGGGCGTTCAATGAGATTTGATTCGATGTGCATAGGCGCACTCGCGTGTTTGGTCGCGACCGGCTGTGCGCCGGCGGGACCGGGACCTGTCGACGTCCGGAACAGTGCACTGACGCAGGGTAACGTCCAGCTGAACCTTCAAGTTGGTCGAACCTCCAAGGCGGAAGTGCTTGAGAAGTTTGGCGCGCCAAACATTACCACACGTGACGCGTCGGGCAGTGAAGTGTGGTCATACCAGCGTCACGCGACGGTTTCCCAGTCCTCCAGTTCTGGAAACTTTTGGACGATTTTGTTGGTCGGAGGGGGTTCGTCCGCTGCCGGCTTTTCAGAAAGCTCACGCACTATGACCCTAATAATCAAGTTTGACAAGAATGACATCGTTTCCGACTTCAGGAGCCGCTCCAGTGATTTCTAAACCTTGGATTCGCCAGTTTGTTGCTGTCATCTTCTTGAGCATTGCAATGTTTTCGGGTGTATCGGTGGAGGCAAAAAACCCGAAGATGACGCCCATGGAGCTTCAGGCCATACAGTCCCGCGAATTCGAAGTCACTAAAGATGTGGCATTTGGAGCGGTGATGACTGTTATCCAAGACCTCGGCTATACCGTAGAATCTGCGGATTTAGCGTCTGGTTTTGTTACTGCAGCCAGCCCTACCGAGAACAAGGCCGGATTCTTTGAAATCCTAGGGGGGATGAGCGCCTCGGGGAACACGGTCATGACGGCGTTCATGCTGCAGATGCCTAATGGTATGACGCGGATCAGGCTCAATTTCGTCAACTCGAAGAGCACATCATCTGCCTATGGGCGCGACAGTAGGCAGGATAAGCCCATTCTTGATCCCGCCGTTTACAACAATGCTTGGGAGCGGATCGACGAAGCCTTGTTCGTGATGGGTGCCATTAGCGAGAAGTCGGGTGCACCGAAAAGCCAAGCCCCTATGACGACACATGATTCAGGTTCAACCACGAGTCAGCCACCTAGTGCAGCAGACGCGCCAAAGTAGCTCATTCCGCTTTTTCAGAGACGCCTGGGGAGGCCCTGCAATAAGTATGCCGACTGGGTTAGCATTGTCTGCTGCCATGGTGCTAAGCGCAACTTCGCTCCCGCCGGACGGCGCCGCCCCCGGTAATCCTGACACGGAGCGGTTGACGGTTGCAGTCAGTCCGCTGCCTGGTGCTGACGCGGGAGCACGGAAAGGCGGCTGGATTTGCCTACCTAACGGGCGCTTCGAAACGAAGGACTTTGTGGGTTCGATCGAAGAATTGGAGGTATCGCTCTTTTGGGCGTTTGCGAAGCAAGGGCTTTCCGACCCGCGCAAATATCTTCTGAGACTGGTCTTAGACAAAGTCGATGTCCAACTCTGCGCGCGCAATTTCATGCCTGGCAAGTCGGGAAACTACAGCGGTTCTGCCTCGTTCCAGTTTTTGATCCAATGGAAAGACGGTACGGTCACGACGGAAATCGTCGACCTCGAAATTGGCAAAAGCGAAGCAATGACTGAAGCGCAAATTTTGAACCGCGCGACGCGCGCGGTTGCAGCGGCTGCGGCGCAACGACGGCAGTAGTTTGACCCCATCGGAAGAGCCGCCGGATCCCGCTCCGGCGGCCACGCTCTGTCTTACCCCCGCTCGCCCGTCAGCGGCATGTCGCCGAAGGCGCCGGCGTTGACCTTGCCGGTCAGCGTGTCGCCGTCGATCGTGGCCTCGCAGGTCAGCTTCATCGGCATCGGCACCGTCATGTTCATGGTCCAGCGCAGCGTGTTGCCGTCCACCGTGCCGTCGGTGATATCCATCGAGCCAAGCCCGCCGGCCATGGTGCCGGTCCAGGCCTCGCCTTCGCCCTGGTTGACGGTGAGCGTGCCCTTCTGGTCGCCCATCGGGCTCTTGACGGTGGTGTTGTAGGTGCCGGCAACGGACATCGGTGTTCTCCTTGAATGAGGCGCATTCCATCGCCCCTGCTAACACAGGTGTCAATAACTCACCGCGCTTCCATCGCCTCGACCGGGAGGCCCAGCTTGGCGAGTTGCGGGTCGATGACCTTGCGGTCCCCCACGACCACGATGGCGAGGTCGCTGCCCGCGAGATACTGTCTGGCCGAAGCGTCGATCGCCGAGGCGCCGAGCGCGCGGTAGGTCTCGGCGAGGTTGGTGTAGTAATCGTCGGGCAGGCCGCGCGCCTGCATCGCCAGCAGCGCGCCGAGCACCTGGGCGTTGGTCTCGAACCGGTTGGGCAGGCCCCGGATATTGCCGTCGGTCACGCGGCCGAGCTCGGCCTCGTCGACCGTGCTCTTGCCGCCCGAAAAGTCGTTCATGGTGGCGAGGATCAGCGCGATCGAATCGCCGGTCCGGTCCGACTGCACCGGCGCGGCCACGGTCAGCAGGCGTTGACCCTGCGGCGCCGAGATGCCCGTGCGCACCCCGTAACTCCAGCCCTTCTCCTCGCGGATCAGCAGGTTGAGCCGCGACAGGAAACCGTCGCCCAGCACCTCGTTGGCGAGATCGAGCGATTCGAGGCCGGTCGTCCTGCCGGTTACCGGCAGCAGCCGTCCGGCATAGATCACCGACTGTGGCGAATTGGGCCGGTCGATCGCCACCAGCCGCGTCTTCGGGGCCGGGCTCGCGGCGGTGAGGTCCTTGACCAGGGGTGGAGAACCATCGGGCGTCCACCCGCCAAAAGCGCGCTCGAGTTCCGGAAGCAGCTCGCCCATCGTCACAGCTCCGACGACGGTGAAGGCGGCCTTGTCGGCGCGGAACCAGCGGCGGTGTTCGGACCACAGCCGCTCCGGGGTCACCGCCGTAATGGCCGTAGCGAGCCCCGCCGCGCCGACCTTGCCGTAGGGATGCGCCTCGCCGTAAACCAACGGCAGGAGCGCGCGCGAGGCGATGCCTTGGGGGCTGGCGAGCTGCTGGCCGATATTGGCGAGCCGTTGGTCCCTGACCCGCGCCACGTCCTTCTCGGCGAAGGCGGGATTGCGCACCACATCGGCCATCAGCGCCAGCGAGGGCGCGAGATTGGCGGTCAGCGCGGTCAGCGTCACATCCGAGCTGTCGAGCGAGGTTGTGGCGGCAATGTCCGCGCCCAGCCGCTCCTGGTCCTCGGCGATGCGCGTCGCGTCGCGGGTGCGGGTGCCTTCCTCGAGCGTCTCGACCATCAGCGAATGGACGCCCGCCTCGGCGGCGGCATCGACCGCGTAACCGGCGTCGAAGCGCAGATTGACCGAGACCTTGGGCACGGCCGTGCGCCGCGCCAGCAGCACCGGGATGCCGTTGGAGAGCGTCGCGCGCTCGATCGCGGGCCAGGGCAACGCGCCGACATCGGCGATACCGGGGATCTGCCGCGGCGGGCCGCTGCGGATCGCGGCGACGGGCTTCTTGGCGTCGGGTGCGGGCGCCGGCACCGTGCCTTCGTCGCCCCAGCCACCGAGCTTGCCGCCGTCGAGCGTGCGCTCGCCAGGCACCACAGCCAGCGTGAACGCTGGGCGATTGAGCCAGGTCTGGAGCGCGGTTCGGACCCGTGCAGGGGTCAGCGCCGCGATCTCGGCCAGCTCCTTCTTGTAGCTCGCCGGATCGCCCTGATAGACCAGCCCTTCGGCCAGCGTCATGCCCTTGCCGCCGAAGTTGCCGACCCGCTCGAGCGCGCCGATCTGGCCCGAGACGACCTGCGTCGCGGCGCGAGTCAGCTCGTCCTGCGTCGGTCCTTGGGCGATGAAGTCCGCGATCACCTTCTCGAAGCGGGCTTCGGCGGCGGCGCGGTCCTCGCCGGGCTTCACGTCCATTTCGGCGGCGAGCAGGCTCAATTGCTCGAACTGCAGCGCATTGGCAGAGACGCGCACCGCCAGCTCGTCGCCGCGCACCAGCGCGTTGTCGAGCCGCGAGCTGGCGAGCCCGCCGAGCACATACATGCCCACCTGGAGCGCGGCGGCATCGGGGTGGTTGATGCCCGGGCCGGTCCAGTTGCGGCTGATCCGGGTGACCGGCACCTGGTCGGCGATCTCGCGCTTCGACGGCGCGGCGAGAGTGACGGGTGCCGCTTCGACCGGCTTGATTTCCGGCCCGCGCGGGATCGCGCCGAACCACTTCTCGACCATCGGCCGCGCGGTCGCGGCGTCGATGTCGCCGCTGAGCGCCAGCACGACATTGTTGGGGCCGTAGTGGTCGTTGAACCACTTGCGCACATCGGCGAGATCGGCGGCGCCGAGGTCCGCCATCGAGCCGATGGTCGAGTGGCGATAGGGGTGGCCGACAGGCAGCAGTTCGTCGCCGACGATGTATTCGGCCAGGCCATAGGGCTGGTTATCGCCCTGGCGCTTCTCGTTCTGGACCACGCCGCGCTGCTTGTCGAGCTTGTCCTGGGTGACCGCGCCGAGGAGGAAGCCCATTCGGTCGGCCTCCATCATCAGCGCGCGTTCGACGGCGCCGGTGGGGACGACCTCGACGTAATTGGTGCGGTCATACCAGGTCGAGCCGTTGGTGCTGGTCGAGCCCGCGGCTTCCAATGGCACGTCGAAGTTCTCGACGTTCTCGCTACCGCCGAACATCAGGTGCTCGAACAGGTGCGCGAAGCCGGTGCGCCCGCGCGGCTCGTGCTTGGAGCCGACCTTGTAATGCGTGGTGACGCCAACGATCGGCGCCTTGCGGTCGGTGTGGACCAGCACGGTGAGGCCGTTCGCCAGCGTGAACCTTTCGTAGGGGATATCGACTCCGGCGACGAGATCGGCGAGCGCGGCCGGCGCGGGCTCGGCGGCGACAGCCGCGACGGGGGCGGAGGAGATCGGCGCGGTCTGCTGCGCGCAAGCGGCGAGCGGCAGCGCGGCGAGGAGGGCGAGGGTGCGGCGCATTCGAAATATCTCCCCAATCGCCCGTAACTTGGGCTTCAAATCATTGGCGCGGGGCGAGGGCGATCACAAGACCCGTTCGTCGGCCGCCATTCCCCCTCCGTCAGCCGCTCGCGCGGCTGCCACCTCCCCCATAGGGGGAGATTCGGCGGCCCATTTGAACCCGTCGGACTCTCCCCACCTTGGGGGAGGTGACCCGCGCGGAGCGAGGGTCGGAGGGGGCCGGTCCGGCCATTAGTAATCGACCTACTTTCGATGCCTCACCACCGTCCGCCGCGCGGTATTGGCAAGCACCTCCTCACGCCAGAAATGCACCGGCTTGAAGCGGTGCTGGACGAACAGCGTGGACTGATCGGTGTAATGCACGCTGCCGGGCCGGGTGGTCGCCGCGCCATAGGGCTGGATCGAGCGCGAGCGCGCCCGCTGGCCGGGTAGCCACTCGGCCCACAGAATGAAGCTGTCGCCGTGCTTGACCGCCAGCCGGCCGTCCTCGGCCACGTCCCAGGTGGTCGAGGCGCGCAGCGTGTCGGAGCCGCCGTCGAGCGGCAGGTCGACCGAATGCGGGCCGGGGCCACGCCTGAGGCGCAACACTTCGCTCATCGGCGGATCGAGGCGGCCGAAGTGCTTCACGAGGTGCGCCGCCGCCTTGGCGAGCTCCTCGCGCGCGTCGGGCCAGCGCTTGTGCTGGTAGCTCGCGGACATATACTCCTTGATCATCAGCAGCGCGATCGAATCGCCGCGCCCGATGTTGTCGGCGCTGCGGTCCCAGCCGAGCAGCAGGCGGCGCGCCTCGGCCAGCCGCCTGTCCCCGCCCGCATCGATGGCGCGGACCGCGTCCATCATGCGCTTCACATAGCCCGCCTCGTCATAGACCATGTCGAACTTGATCGCTTCGAGCGCGGTCCGGTCGAGCTTGTCGGCCCGGCTCATCAAGGTCCAGGCGCGCCGCGCCCGGTTGGTCATGTCGAGCTCGACGCCCATCTCTGGCGGCACGCTGTCCGCCGCGAGATCGCTGCCGGGCCCCGCGGCGTAGAACGGGGTGTTGTTCGAATTGAACAGCCAGCCCGAGGCGGGGTTCACGTACTTCGGCAGCGCGTCGTAGGTGACGGGGCCGGTCCAGATCAGCGCCGGATCGTCGCCCGGCAGGATGCCGCGCCAGTTGGGGCCGACCTGGCGCTGCGGGATCGCGGCGTTGTAGACATAGGCGATGTTGCCCGCCTCGTCGGCGTAGAGGAAATTGGTCGAGGGGATGGCCATGCGCGCGAGCTGCGCCTGCCATTGGGCGAGATTGCGCGCCTTGTTGAGCCGGTAATAGGCGTCGAGCTGGTCGAGCCGGTCGATCCCGCCGTAGCGCACCGCGAAGGCGCCGTGGTCATTCTTGATCACCGGCCCGTGCGCGCTGCGCCAGATGGTGCGGCGGACCGGCAGGACCACCGGGCCGAAGCGCACCGGAAGCGTCACGGTCTTGCGCTCGAGCGGCGCCCATTTGCCGCCGATGCGGTACTTCGTGCCGCTCGCGTCGAGCACGAGCTTGTAGACATCGACCATGTCGGGCCGGTTGACCGTGTTGGTCCAGCCGAGGCGCTCGTTATGGCCGAGGAAGGGATAGGGGCTGCCGGGGAAGTTGGCGCCCGCGAAGTGCCAGCCCTCGCCGCTCTCGACCACCAGCTCGTACCAGGCGACCCCGCCGCGCCAGGGCTGGTGGCTGTTGGAGACGAGGATCGTGGGGCCGCCCGAAGCCTTGGGCGCGACGACGAAGGCGTTGGAGCCCGCCAGCCCGCCGTCCTCGCCCCAGGGGAGCGGCATCGCGGCGGCGGTGCGCGCGGGCTCCACGGTGGCTTGCGGGATTGGCGTAGGCGTGGCGGAGCCGGAGGGGATCGCCGGCCCGTTCTCGGGCCGCAGCGGCTTGCCTTCGACCAGCGGCCCGATCACGTCTCCCAGCCCGAAGAAGAACGGCTGGCGCAGCGCGAAGCCGGCGGCGACGTCCATGCCGTTGACCGGGAACAGCCGCGCCAGCTTCACCTCACCCGGATGCGCCTTCGCATAATCGTTGAGCCCGGTGGCATAGGCCTCGAATAGCGCGCGGGTGCCGGCGGGCAGCAGCGGATAGCGCCGCTCGGCGGTGCCGCGGGCGTCGAGCAGATGATAGAAGAAATCGACCTGCGCGCCGTCCAGCCCGCGGATCGCGCCATAGCGCCCGCGCGCCATCGCAACCACGTCCTGCAGCGTCGAGAAATCGTCCTCGGCATGCGCCTGCGCGACGCCATAGGCCACGTCGGCGTCGGTCTTGCCATAGATGTGCGGCACGCCGAACTCGTCGCGCACGATCTCGGCATCGTAGGCGTGAGGCGGGGGCGGGGCGGAGGGAGTGGCGGCGAAGGGCTCCCACACCATAAGCCCGATCACCACTACCGCGACCAGCGCCAGCGTCCCCAGGCCAGTCCGAGCCACAACCTTGCGCATGAAGCCCTCCCTCCGGAACTATTGCTAGCCGCCTCGCTTGCGATGCGATAGCCTGACCGCACAGGGGTTTGTGCAGGGAGGGGGCGCATGGTTGTCATACTCATTGCCTTGGTAGGCACCATCGCGCTCGCGTTCGTGGGCATGATCATCGGGCAGTTGCGCGCCGGCCGGCCTGGATTACCCAAGGCCGAGGCGCTCGGGGTTGGAGCGATCACCAACTTCTTCGACACGCTCGGGATCGGTTCCTTCGCCCCGACGCTGGCGTGGCTTCGCCTGCGTCGGCTGACCAGCGACCGGGCCATTCCGCCGACGATGTACATCGGCCACGGCCTGCCCTCGATCACGCAGTCGATCATTTTTCTGATCCTGCTCGGCGCGCAAGTGGACCCGGCGCTGCTGGTCGGCTGCGTGCTCGCGCTGCTCGCCGGCGCGATGGCCGGAGTGCATCTGGTCGACAAAGTGCCGCTCCGTGGGGTGCGGTTGGGGATTGGCGGCGCCCTGCTGATTGCCGCCAGCGCCTATACCGCCACCAACCTCGGGATGATGCCGGCCCCCGGAACCGCGACCAGCCTACCGCCAAACCTGTTCGTCGTGGCGCTCGCCGGGTATTTCCTGATGGGCGTTCTCATCAATTTCGGCGTCGGTCACTATGCGCCGAGCCTCGTCATGTTCAGCCTGATGGGGATCGACACGCGGCTCGCTTTCCCGATCATGGCGACCGCCGGGGTCGTCGGGGTGAGCGGTGCGGCCTTCAAGCAGGTTCAAAACCCCGCGGTCGATCTGCGGCTGGTCACCGGTCTTGCGATTGGCGGGATCCCGGCCGTCCTGGTCGCCGCGTTTCTGGTCAAGGAGATGCCGCTCGAGACGCTTCGCTGGCTCGTCGTGGTGGTTGTGCTCTATGCCGCGGCGACACTGATCTGGGCGGCCCTCAGGGAACCCCCCGAAATGAAAGGCGAGACGGTGACGGCCTGACCCCTTGTGGAGATCGGAAGCGTCAATATCTTGGGTGTGATAGGAGCCTGATGCACCCCATGAACCTCGAGAAATTCACCGACCGCGCCAAGGGCTTTCTCCAGGCGGCGCAGACCGTCGCGATCCGGATGAACCACCAGCGGATCAGCCCGGCGCATCTCTTGAAGGCGCTGCTCGAGGATGGCGAGGGCATGGCGAGCGGGTTGATCCAGCGCGCCGGCGGCGATCCGCGCAAGGCGGTGAGCGAGATTGATGCTGCGCTAGGCAAGATGGCAGCGGTGACCGGCGGCGGCGCGCAGCAGACCCCGGGGCTTGATAACGACGCGGTCCGCGTGCTCGACCAGGCCGAGCAGATCGCGGCCAAGTCGCAGGATAGCTACGTCACGGTCGAGCGGCTTCTGGTTGCCCTTTCGCTCGCCACCACGACTGCGGCGGGGCAGGCGCTCAAGGCCGCCGGTCTTGCTCCCAAGGCGCTCGAAGCGGCGATTACCGATTTGCGCGGCGGCCGCACCGCCGACAGCGCGGGGGCGGAGAACGCCTATGACGCGATGCGCAAATACGCCCGCGACCTGACCCAGGCGGCGCGCGAGGGTAAGCTCGATCCGGTCATCGGTCGCGACGAAGAAATACGCCGCACCATCCAGATCCTCGCGCGGCGAACCAAGAACAATCCCGCGCTGATCGGCGAGCCCGGCACCGGCAAGACGGCCATCGCCGAGGGTCTGGCGCTGCGCATCGCCAATGGCGACGTGCCCGACAGCCTCAAGGACCGCCAGTTGATGGCGCTCGACATGGGCTCGCTGATCGCGGGGGCGAAATATCGCGGCGAGTTCGAGGAGCGTCTCAAGGCCGTGCTCGACGAGGTGAAGGGCGCCGACGGGCAGATCATTCTGTTCATCGACGAGATGCACACGCTGATCGGCGCGGGCGCGTCCGAAGGCTCGATGGACGCCGGTAACCTCTTGAAGCCCGCGCTCAGCCGCGGCGAGCTGCACTGCATCGGCGCCACCACGCTCGACGAATACCAGAAATACGTCGAGAAGGACCCCGCGCTCCAGCGCCGCTTCCAGCCGGTCTATATCGACGAGCCGAGCGTCGAGGACACGATCTCGATGCTGCGCGGGCTCAAGGAGAAATACGAGCTCCATCACGGGGTGACGATCACCGACGGGGCGATCGTCGCCGCGGCGCAGCTCTCCAACCGCTACATCCAGAACCGCTTCCTGCCCGACAAGGCCATCGACCTGATGGACGAGGCCGCGAGCCGGCTGCGGATGGAAGTCGAGAGCAAGCCCGAGGAGATCGAGAACCTCGACCGGCGCATCATCCAATTGAAGATCGAGGAGCAGGCGCTCCAGCGCGAGACCGACGCCGCCTCGAAAGACCGGCTCGCGGCGCTGCGCAAGGAGCTCGCCGATCTCGAGCAGCAGTCGAGCGAACTCACCACCCGGTGGCAGAACGAGCGCGACAAGATTCAGGCCGGGACGAAGGTCAAGGAGGAGCTCGACGCCGCCAAGCTCGAGCTCGAACAGGCGCAGCGCACCGGCGATCTGGCCAAGGCGGGCGAGCTGCAATACGGCCGCATTCCCGAGCTCGAGAAGCGCATGGCGGAGGCCGAGAGCCACTCCGAGAACGCCATGCTGCGAGAGCGCGTGACCGAGGACGACATCGCCAGCGTCGTGAGCCGCTGGACCGGCATTCCGGTCGACCGCATGCTGGCCGGCGAGCGCGACAAGCTGCTGGCGATGGAAAGCATCATCGGCAAGCGCGTGATCGGCCAGGCGCAGGCGATCGAGGCGGTCAGCAAGGCCGTGCGCCGCGCGCGGGCCGGGTTACAGGACCCCAATCGCCCGCTCGGCTCGTTCCTGTTCCTCGGCCCCACCGGCGTCGGCAAGACCGAGCTGACCAAGGCGCTCGCCGGCTTCCTGTTCGACGACGACGCCGCCATGGTCCGTATCGACATGAGCGAGTTCATGGAGAAGCACGCGGTCGCCCGGCTGATCGGCGCGCCCCCGGGCTATGTCGGTTACGACGAGGGCGGGGTGCTGACCGAGGCGGTGCGCCGCCGCCCGTATTCGGTGGTGCTCTTCGATGAAATGGAGAAGGCGCATCCGGATGTGAGCAACGTGCTGCTGCAAGTGCTCGACGACGGCCGCCTGACCGATGGGCAGGGCCGGGTGGTCGATTTCACCAACACGCTGATCATCCTCACCAGCAACCTCGGCAGCCAGTTCCTCGCGCAGATGGAAGACGGGCAGGACGTCAAGGATGTCGAACCGCAGGTTATGGATATCGTGCGCGGCCATTTCCGCCCCGAGTTCCTCAACCGGCTCGACGAGATCGTCCTGTTCCACCGGCTGGGCCAGGAGCACATGGCGCCGATCGTCGAACTGCAGGTGGCGCGAGTGCAGAAGCTGCTGTCCGAGCGCAAGATCGTGATCGAGCTGACCGAGGCGGCCAAGCGCTGGCTGGGGCGCGTCGGCTACGATCCGGTCTACGGCGCGCGGCCCCTGAAACGCGCGGTGCAGCGCTACCTCCAGGACCCGCTGGCTGAGAAGATCCTCCAGGGCGAGGTGCCCGACGGCAGCACGCTGAAGATTGACGAAGGCGACGGGGCGCTGGCGATGGTGGTGGGCTGATTGCCGACGTAATGGAGAAAAGAAGGGTCCCCTTAACGAGCCCTTTTGTTTGCCGGAACTCGGATCAAAGTCCAAATCCTGAGATATGAAGACGAAAAAGGCCACCCCCCCGCCGGGGAGTGGCCCTGTTCGAGCGAATTCTGCCCCAATCAGAAGCGCGTGCGGAACGATGCCGAGTAACGACGGCCGAGTGCGTCGATCGTGCGTGGGATCGTCCCAATGTTGTCGAATAGATTGGTCACGCTCAATGTAAAGCGAGTGCGCTCGTCGATATCGAAATAAACGCCCGTGTTGATCAGCCATTCCGCTGGATAGCGAATGAACTCGTTATTGTCGCGTGTCGGATTAAGAACCGGAATTGACGGTCCTTCGTAATTGAAGCTGACGTAAGTGCCCCAGTCGTCTGCATCGTAGTAAACGTTCGCTTGGGCAGCCCACTTGGGATCGCCAGCCAGACCTTGTTCTTGGGATGGCGACACGCCGGTGATGTTGGTCAGACGCCTGCGGATGTTCAGTGCGGATCCGTTGACCGTGATGTTGCCCGGTACACCGATGCCGGAGAGCGGCATGGCATAGTTCAGTCCGAACTGAATACCCGAAAAGTCGATCGCGACCCCATTCACGAAACCGCCGCGAACGCCGGGGTTGGCAGTCGTGCTATCCACCTGACCGCCACGGTCACGTCCGGTGTCGGGGTTGATCGATCCGGCGGGAAAACGCCGAATCAGCGAACAGAACGCATTGCCGTTTGCCGGATCGCTGGTGTTGAAATTGGGGTTGTCGAAGCATGCATTGGCGATTTGCGACGCGTTCAAGCTGGCAATCGGCGACGCGATCTTGATGCTGATATAATCGGCGCTCGCCGAGAACCGCGACAGGAACCTCGGCCGGACGATCACGCCATAGGTGAAGCTGTTGGCCTTTTCGTTGTCCAGGTTCGGGTTGCCGCCGGTGAGGCCCGGTACGCTGCCCGATGCCGCATCCAGCGGAGTCGCATTCGGGAACGCCGCAAGGAAGGCCTGGCAGTTCCGGGTGCGGGTTGCCGGGTCGGGCCCCTGTGTTCGTGCCGCGGGTGTGCACAGATCGGGCACGAAGTTGAAGATGTTCTGCTGCGGGCTGAACAGTTCCGTGATCGAGGGCGCGCGGAACGACCGGGTGTAGTTGCCGCGGAACTCGATATCCCGAATTGGGGCGAACACGCCGCCGGCGGTCCAGGCGAAGAATTGGCCGGTGATGCTGTTGTCGACGTAGCGGCCCCGGCCGACGATTTCGGCGCGATGGATGATCGGGAAGTCGTTGGACGGAGAAATCAGCGGGACAAGAACTTCGCCAAACGCTTCCTTGATGTTGAAATCGCCTTGCACCGCCGGAATCGCGACCGCCCGGCCGAGGCCGGCCTGCTGGAATGGGTCGGGGGTGAAAACACCGGTTTCCTTGCGATATTCGGCGCCGATGTTGAACCCGATCGGGCCGGCGTTCCACAGATCGAACAGGCTGCCGCCGAGGTTCGCGTTCAGGACCAGCTGATCGAGGCGCGTCCTCGCCACGGTGTCCTGAGTCACATAGGCGCGGGCCGCGGCACTCGATACGCCCAGGCCGAACAGATTGAGGGGCACGCAATTGGGGTCGGCGATCGGCGTGGAGCCCGGAGCCGCGAAACCGGTGCCCCCGTTGCGCGTGGGCGCCGTCGTGCAGACGATTTGCCCCGATGCATTCCGAGCGACATTGACGGCGTTGGCGAAACGCTGCTGGTTGAGCGTGCTTTGCAGGAAGGAAGAATCACTGCGACCGAAGTTTGCCGAGATTTCCCAGTTGAAATCTCTCCCGCCCAGCTGAAAGTCGCCGGCAAGCCCGCCGACCAGGCGATAGAGGTCGGTCTTCGAAGTCGGATTGGTGAGCACGATATCATCGCCGGCTCGCGAAAGAGTGAAGTTCGTAACCCCTGCCGCGAGAAGCGCTGCTCTGGCCTGGTCGGTAAGCAGGGGATTGTCGGACCGGAACGTCAATCCGCCGCTCTGGCCTCCGAAGATCACGGCATTGTAGGTCGGTTGGCGTGTCAGCTCGGTAGCCTTGGCATTATAATAGGTGCCTTCGGCGAAAAAGCGCACATTGTCGGTAATGTCGAAATTGAAGAAGAGATTTGTCGTCAACCGCTCGAGGTCGCTGGTGATCTGACCGAACGGGAGGAGGCTGAAACCGTCGCCGCCGGAGACGTCGATGCCGCCGGTCGTGAAACGGGTGCCGATGTTGAACGGCACGAGGTTTCCGTTGATGTCGAATTGGGTGGCATTGGGATTGCTCGCCGCCGAGCCGGGGACGCCGGGGGTTCCGGAAGGTAGATTGACTCCAAGGGGGCCGCCGAAGATGAGGCCGCCCCGGGTCAGCACGTTGATGCGGCGGTTTGTGATCAAGACCGAGCCGGGAACGCCGTCTGTCCCGCTCTCGTTAAAGCCGACGTTCGGATTGAACCGGCCGTCATTCGCAGGAGTCCGCCCGGCCGGGCCCAGACGGGCCGCGACTTCCGCGCTGGGATTGGCCACCGAAAAGAGACCGGCCCGGCTGCGCTCCCGCTGGCTGGCGAGCACACCTTCGGTCTTGTCGTATGCGACGCTGGCCGTGATATTGGCTCGACCGTCGAAGAAGTTCTGCCCGATCACCCCGGAAAGGTTGTAGCGGAAGTTGTCGCCGCGATCCGAAACCCCGGTGGTTGCCGCAACTTGAATGCCATCATAGCGCGTCTTGAGGATGACGTTGACGACCCCCGCGATAGCATCCGACCCGTAAGTCGGGGCACCGCCGACCGAGAGATTGTCGACCCGCTCGGTCAGAATGGTCGGGATGATGTTGAGATCGACCTGTAGACCGGGCGCGGCGGGGCCGAAAATCGTCGGCGGGTTGGAGGAGACTACGCGCCGGCCATTGATGAGGGACAACGTGCGATTGGTGCTGAGGCCGAATGAGTTGATGAAGTTCACACCCACACCGAACGTCGACTGGGCGCCGTCCGGCGTGACACTTCCGCGAACGGTGGGGAGCTCGTTCAGCGCATCGGCCACGTTTGTCAGGCCGCGAGTTTCGATATACTGGCCAGTGACCGTGGTAATCGGCTCGAGCGTATCGAAGTTGGGGCGACGAATACGCGATCCGGTGACGACGATCGTGCCCTCTTCTTCGGAACCGTCCGCGTTCACGGGCGCATCGCAGACGCCGTCCGCGTTGCTGTCCGGACATGCCTGGGTCGAGTCGCCCGACTGAGCGGCGGCCGCGTCCTGCGCGTGAACTGGGGCTGTGAACGCCAGCGCAGCGAGGCCGACGCCAGCGAACAGTGCGACTCGGCGCGACCCGCCGACCGGAAAAATCTTGAGCATATTGAGAACCCCTATCCATGACTCGTGAGCCCATAGAAGCAGGGGAGCGAGGGTACGCAAGCAACAGTAGGACGACAGTCGTAATCGTCACAGGATCGTAATCGAACCGTGACCTTCCTGCAACACTATCTGAACAGGGCTAGCGCGAGTCTGGCTCGCGACACGTCTCGATCGTTCGCGAATTCTTCGCTTCTTGTGGGACACCTCGCGCTTGAACTACGTCCGAGCGCGTGGTTGGATCGGAGCAGGCGCCATACTATCGGCGCGACAACGCATCACCCGGGGCAATTTTCCCATGAGATTTTCCATCCTGGCACGCGGGGCGGTGCGATCTCGCGCTTTGCCGCGGGGCTGTTCCCGTCTAGGCTGGTGGCTTGACAGTGGAGGACAGTGCGGTGCGTTGTATGAGGTCAGGTGCAAAAACTGCTGCGATCGTAGCGGCCCTTGCGGCCGGTTTCAGCGGTCCCGCCCAGGCCGCCGCCCCGGATATCTCCGCCTTCGCGCCCTGTCGCGCCATGCTGGACGAGGAGGATCGGCTGGCGTGCTTCGATCGCGCGGCGATGGCTGTTTTTGGCCCCGACGAAGCCCTTGATCGACGGCGAGCCGAGCACGAGCGATCGCAATTTGGCGCTGTTCGCGGCGAGGAGCGGGAGGGTGAGCTGCGCGAAATTTCGGCAGTGGCAAGCTCGGTGGAGGAGGACATTCGCACCGGCGAGGGTGTGGTCATGCTCGAGAACGGGCAGGTGTGGCAGTTTCTTCCCGATGGACGGCACGCGGCGCCACTTCGTGCCGGCATGTCGGTGACGATCGCCCGATCCGCGTTCGGTGGATACCGGCTGACGGTGGCCGGCGGGAAGGGATTTCGCGGTGTCCGCCGCCTGAAGTAGCACAGAGGCCCCTTATCGACCCGGGCGAGTGGCGGGCGTTGGTCGAAAAAAAAGGCGGGCCGAGTGGCCCGCCTTTTCTATTCGTGCGACCTCGGATCAGAAGCGGACGCCCGCGCTGACGAAAAGGTAACGGCCCACCGGATCGTAGGTCTCGACATAGGTATTGCCGTTGCTGCCACCATAGCCGCCGCCGATCACTGGCGGCTCGGAGTCGAGAACATTGTTGACACCGATGCGCATGGTGAAAGGCTCCAAGTCGGCCGACAGGGTCAGGTCCAGGTAATTCTGGGCCTTGATATCGCCCGGCGAGGCAGCTGCGCCGGTTCCGAGGTCGGTGTCGGTGCTGCGGCGATCCCAGGCAACCGCTCCGATACGCCGCCAGCGAGCCGAAAGGCCTAAGCCGGAGTCGAACTCGTAGCCGATACGCGCGATGTGGCGCCATTTTGGCAGCGGCGTGCCGCAGTTCGAACCGTGGAAGCCAACGCAGTCATAGCGACCGTCACCAGCGTTCTGCGGCACGATACCCGAGTCCACCTCGAAGGTGTTGAGCCACGAACCGTTGAACGACACCGTTGCCCGGCCCGAACCGATCTGACGGCCGTAGGACAGGGCGACGTCAATACCGCTGGTCTTCACGCCACCGATATTTGTGGTGGTGTTGAGAACCTGCGACCCGAGCGACCACAGGGTCAGGCTTCCCGGCGCACGCTGCACGCGCGAACAGAAGAAGGGATCGCCGGTGATACCGCACTGATTAACGGCGGTTTGCGCGCCGACGCCGCTGATCGCGTTTTTGACTGAGATGTTGTAGTAATCGACCGAGGCAACGAAGCCAGGGATGATTCCACGCGGTTCGAGCACCAAACCCGCGGTGTAGGTGTCGGCCGTCTCAGCACCCAGGTTGGGGTTGCCCCCGATGAACTGGTTGTACTGACCAGCCGGGCTGGCGACGACGGTGCCATAGCGGTTGGCGGGAACACCCAGCCTGGCGCACTGAGCCTGTGTGAAAGCAGGCGTCGCGCCGGCGCAAGGATCGTCACCGCTGAACAGAGCGATGCGGTTGGGCGAGAACAGGTTGAGGATGTTCGGTGCACGAACCGCGCGGTTGTAACCGCCACGGAAGCGAACCGCCTGAACCGGAGCGAACTCGACCAGAGCCTTGTACGTGTCGGTCCTAATGCCCGTGCTGTAATCCGAATAGCGGTAGCCCAGTTCGACCGAGAGCAGATCGATGAAGCTGTTCTCGATGATCGGAACACGAAGCTCGCCGAAAACTTCCTTCACGTCAAACGAGCCGTTGACGTCAAGCTGCGGACTACCCTGACCAGCGCCATCCTGGGTTTGGAAGGACACGTCGTTCTGAGTGTTCAGCTGTTCCTTGCGATATTCGCCACCGACTACGAAACCGGCCGCGCTGGCATTGCCCAGCGAGAACAGCTCGCCGCTCACGAAAGCGTTGACGATGGTCTCCTTGACCTCACCATTCGAGAGCATCGGGATGTTCACATAGTTCACCGCCGCCTGGGTGATGCCCCGGCGCGGATCGCCAGTGGGGGTGATGCCGGGGCCCTGGAACGGGTTGTAGACCTGGCAGGTGGGATCCGAACCATCGATCACCGACTGACAGACGACATTGCCGTTGCCGTCAACGACCGCATTGAGCGCACGGCGCAGGCGCGAGCGCGACAAATCGTTGTTATAGGACTGGCTGAAGATGGTAGTGCCGTACTGGCCCGACATCTCATAGCGCAGCCCCTTCGCTGAGCTTGCCACGCAGGCCCCCAACGAAGCGGAACGCGGTATGACGCAGATCGTCGAAACGCGGGCCGCCTTCGATGTTGCGCTTGCCGATCAGGATCGGAACAACGCCGGGACCGGTCGGGTCGACACCGCCGTCAAGATCGCCACGATTGGCGTTACCGTCGATCAGCGAGCACAGCAGCGTACCCTGCGCCGCCGTCAGCAGCGGGCTGTTGCACGGGATGTTGTAGGTGTCGGCGAAGAACGTGCCGGATTCCGCGATCTGAGCCTTCGAGCGGTCGTCCATGAACATGAACTCGGAGAACACTTCGACGCTGTCGTTGACTTTGTAGTCGGCGAAGAAACCAGCGGTATAGCGCTCGTCCGGACGCTGGAAGTAGTTGACCGGCTGGTAGTTGTAGGGCGCGTAGGCACGGCCGAAGTTATTCGATCCGTCGGCGACCAGCCTGCCGAAGAGATCGAAGTACGGATCGGTGATCGTGGCATAGGGCGCTGTGCCCGAACCACCGCAGCCCACGCCGTTGCCCGTGCCGGTGAGAGCGCAATAGGAATAGTCACGCGTGCCCTGAAGTAGCGCATCGACCTTGCGGTAGCCGGCATAGGCGGTGACATGGCCGCGGCCATCGTCGAAGCTGGCGCCCGTGGTCAGCTCGACATTGAACTGGGCGCCGCCCACCGTGTTGCCCGAAGGAGGCCTGAAGCCGCGCGCCGCATTGCGGTCAAGGACGGTCTGGCCGTCCGGACGGATCACCTGCGTGGTGCCATTGTTGTGCTGATAGAGCCCGTACTGGAGGTTGAGGCCAATGCCTTCGAAGGCCGTGTCCATCACGAAGTTGACGACGCCTGCCACGGCGTCCGCGCCGTAGGTTGACGATGCGCCGCCGGTCAGCACTTCGACGCGCTTCACCAGGCCAGCAGGAATCTGGTTAAGGTCAGCCGCGGGAAGCGTCGGGTCGCCCGGCTGCAGGCGGCGGCCATTGATCAGCACGAGCGTGCGCGCAGTGCCCAGGCCGCGAAGATCGACCGTCGCCGTGCCGCTCGCGCCGTTGGCAATGAAGGCGTTTTGGCCGCCGACGACCTGGGGCAGCGAGTTCACGAGGTCTTCAACGCGAACCACACCGGAGGCAGCGATTTCCTCGGCACCGACGACAGTCACCGGGCTGGCGCTGTCCACCTCGGGGCGCGCAATGCGCGAGCCCGTGACGACGATCGCCCCTGCCTGCTCCGTGGTCTCGGCGGTAGGCTCATCGGTTGTCGTTTGTATATCCTGCGCGAACGCCGGTGTGCCCAGCAGGGCCAGGCCCAGCGCGATCGGCGCTACACCGGCCTTGAGAAGGTTGGGATGCTTCATTGGAATTTCGTCCCCTTGAGTCGCACGCGATGACCGCGTCCGTTGCTAGTAAAGCTTGTGCGTCACACGCGAGCCTGTCGCGAATTTCCGCAAGCACCGGGCCAAATGCGACAGCCGTGGCGAAGCCGCAACGGGAAACCGCCCCTGCGGTGGCATTTGAAACGATTATGTGGCTCGGTTGCAACAGCGGCAATGTTGCTGCGGCAGCCATCGGATTGCTTCTTTCGGCATTGCGCCCCAGTGCTTGACCCCCTCGTCGCACGCTCTTACGCGCACGTAAACCAGTGGCGAAACGAAACCGGAGACCGAGCGATGCCAGAGGCCTATATCGTCGATGCGGTCCGCACCGCCGGGGGCAAGCGCGGCGGCAGGCTGGCGGGGGTCCATCCGGTCGATCTGGCGGCGGCTTCGCTCGATGCGCTGGTCGAGCGATCAGGCGTCGATCCGGCGGCGGTGGACGACGTCGTCATGGGTTGCGTCAGCCAGGGCGGCGA